>WBZR01002985.1_pt1 | contig 16278 bp, 13 predicted proteins | sample 5204231 | NCBI WGS metagenome assembly WBZR01 (sample SAMN12412403, study PRJNA552823) | activated sludge metagenome | isolation source: activated sludge from anammox sidestream of wastewater treatment plant... | place: USA: Virginia | collected 2017-08 | reverse complement strand
ATAGATGATCGGTGTCGCATAGAAGAGAAGGTTCAGCAGCACCTCGACGATGTGCTCGAGATCACGAAAGAACACCGTCACGCTTGCGACGAATAATGCAATTCCCGAGGTGAGCGCCAGCTGCAGCCCGAACAGCACCGGCAGGCCAACCAGCCACGAGAGCGTCGGCTCGTGCCCGTCGATGACCAGGAACGCTGCGAGCACCGGCATCGCCAGCACGAACTGGAGCGTGTTCCCGAGCACGACGCTCATCGGCAGCACCGCCCGCGGGAATCGCACCTTCTTCAGGAGCCCGCCGTTCCCGACGAACGACGTGGACGCCTGTTGCACCGCCCCCTGGAACCAGAACCATGGGAACAGCCCGGTCAGCAGGAACACCGCCGTGATCCCTGTTCCCAGCACCTTCCCCAGGGCAAACGCCAGGATGAGCCCCAGCGCCAGCGGCCTCAGCAACGTCCACGCCCACCCAAAGATGCTCCCCTGGTAGCGCAGGCGCAGGTCGCGGCTCGTCAGTGCCGAGAGCAGTTCGAGCGCATTGCGCAGGCTCCGGCTCCCGGGAGCACGCATCCTCACCGCTGCAGTTGCCACGCCCGTAGCCTACAGGACGCCGCCCCCATGCTCCCGCGGGAGCCCGGCACGTTTCCTGCCGGCCCGGCCCCGTTCCCGCGAGGTTTCGTTATCACCCCCGAGGGGCTAGCCTCAAAGCTGGGTCAGTTCAATCGTGCTCAGTATCACCGGCATTCAGAAGACATTCCCCGCGCGCCCGCACGCTGTCCACGCACTCCGTGGTGTCGACCTCGAGGTCCCGCTCGGCCGCCTGACAGCGATCCTCGGTGCTTCCGGCTGTGGGAAAAGTACCCTCCTCCGCATCATCGCCGGCTTCGAACGCCCCGACTCCGGTGAAGTACGCCTCGACCAGGAGATCCTCGTCTCCCCAACGATCGATCTCCCGCCGGAACGCCGCCGCATCGGTATCGTCCCCCAGGAAGGCGCCCTCTTCCCGCACCTCAATGTCGGAGCAAATATCGCCTTCGGCCTCGGTAGAGCATGGCTCGGCAATCTATCACCGCGCACGCGCCGCCAACGCCGCGAACGGGTGCACGAACTCCTCACCATGGTGGGGCTGCCCGGATACGAGCGCCGTTGGCCCGGCGAACTCTCAGGAGGGCAACAGCAGCGCATCGCCCTCGCCCGCGCACTCGCCCCCAATCCACGTGTCGTTCTCCTCGACGAGCCCTTCTCTGCAATCGACACGGCCCTCCGCATCGACCTTCGCGAAGAGGTTCGTGCCCTCCTCCAATCCCTTGGCACCACTTCTATCCTGGTCACCCACGACCAGGCCGAAGCACTCTCCCTCGCCGACCATGTAGCCGTCATGCGCGATGGCATCGTCGTCCAGGCCGGGCCGCCCGCTCTTGTCTATGCCCTCCCCGCCGATATCGAGACCGCAACCTTCCTCGGCGATGCCATCCTCCTCCCCGGGGTCCTGGTGAAGAACGGAAGCCAGTCTGTCGCTCTCGCCGACTGTGCCCTTGGCCGTATTCCTGTTGAGTTCAGTGGCGCAGCCTTCGATACCGCCTGCACCGTTATGCTGCGGCCCGAACACCTTCGGCTCGCCGAGGCCGGCACCCCCGCGCGCGTCACCAGCACGCGTTTCTTCGGTCACGAGGGCGTCGCCCGCCTCTCCCTGGGTGCCGATGGTGATGGCCCCCAGGTCACGGTCCGCGAACTCGGCCACAATCTCCCGGTCATCGGCGCCGTCGTCTCGGTTGAAGTAACCCGCCCCGCTATCGCCTACCCGTGCACCGAATCGCAGCCACTATCTCCATGAGATTAGTGGAAACACAGTACAGAAATTAGGATAGACTTGCTTTCTAGAGTATGAAAGCCTAGTGTACCTGGCGAGGCGATCCATTTAGCCTCGAGCTACCTTTTCCTGGGGTTACCCGATACTCATGAATCTCCGACTCCTCTTTCCCCGCACCGCCGCGGTACTCGCAGGCACATTGCTCGTCCTTGGAGCCGCGGCTGCCTGTGGCGATGATGACCAGCCATCCGCCAACGCGACTGCATCGTCCGCGGCCGGCACAGCTCAGCCTTCCAAAGTCACACTCACCGTCTATTCCGGCCAGCACGAGGGGCTCACGCAGTCACTCGCCGATGCCTTTCAGAAGGAGACCGGGATCAAGATCGAGCTCCGGAGCGGCAAAGATGCCGACCTCGCCAACCAGATCATCGAAGAAGGCAGCCGCACCAGGGCAGACGTCTTCATGACTGAAGAACCGGGCCCAATTGCTCAGGTCGACAAGGCCGGCCTCCTCAGCCCTGTCCCGGCCTCGAGCCTCGCCCGGGTCGATAAGAAATACGTCCCCTCGACTGGCAACTGGATTCCGTATGCCGCCCGCGCTCGCGCTATCTATTACAACCCCTCGCTCATCGCCGAAAACCAGCTCCCCACCAGCATCATGGACCTCGTGAAACCGGAGTGGAAAGGGAAGTTCGCCTACGCCCCCAGCGGCGCATTCACCGGCACCGTCACCTACCTCATCAACACAATCGGCAAAGATGCCACGCTCGCCTGGCTCAAGGGCATCAAGGAAAACGGCGTCAACGAAGGCTCGAACGGCAAAGTCCGCGACACCGTTGAGGCAGGGCAGCACGCCTTCGGCCTGAGCAACCACTACTACTGGTGGATCCTCGCCAATCAGAAAGGCGGCCCCGACAAGATCGCCTCGAAGATCCACTACTTCACGAAGCCAGACGCGGGTTCGCTGGTCTTCGCCTCGGGCGCCGGGGTCCTCAAGGCCAGTGGCCACCAGGCTGAAGCCCAGCGGTTCATCGATTGGCTTGCCTCGCCCGATGGCGGCCAGGCCCTCATCGCCTCCTCCTCCAACGCCCAGTACCCGGTCGCAATTGGCGTTACCAGCAAGGTCGGGCTTCAGCCCCTCCAGGACCTCGCCTCACCCGCTTTCGACCAGGGGAGCCTCTCCGATTCCTCCGCCGCCAAGGACCTGATCATCCAGGCTGGCATCTCCTGATCCCCGTGATCACTCCATGACCCTGGAAACCGCAGCAGCACCGGCCATTCGCTGGCCGTCCCGCCGGTGGGCCTCCTTCACGAGGCCCCCGGTGCTGCTCCTGCTTCTGGGCCTTGGAATTGCGGCCATCTCCCTCATGCCCGTTGGCTACCTCCTTCTCCGCGAAGGGTTCAGCCTCCAGCGCCTTCAGCACGAACTCGACAACCCCTCGACCGTTCCCCTGCTCATGAACACCGTCAAGCTCACCCTCGGCGTGAGCCTGGTCTGTGCGCTGCTCGGCACCGCCCTCGCCGTTCTCGTCGTCCGCACCGACCTGCCGCTTGGCCGCGCCTGGACGGTCCTCTTCATCCTTCCCCTTGGGGTGCCGGCGTTCGTCTCCTCCTACACCTGGGTCGCCGCCAGCCTGCGCTACTTCCCCGACTCCACCTTCATCTCAACCTATCCCGGTGTCGTTCTCATCCTCAGCGTCGCGCTCTACCCATACGTCTTCCTGCCCGTTGTCGCCGCACTGCGCGGTGTCGACCCTGCCCAGGAGGAGGCCGGGCGCGCCGCCGGCCGCGGCGGACTCTACGTCTTCCTCCGCATAACCCTCCCCCAGCTCCGGGTCGCGATCGCCGGCGGCACGCTCATCATTGCCCTCCACATGTTCGCCGAATATGGCGCACTCCAGCTCCTTGGCTACCGCACCCTCACGACCGCCATCGTCCAGCGTGCGACCGTCCTTGGCGCCCCCGAGGCTGCGCGGGCACTTGCCGTCGTACTCGCCGCTGGTTCCGTCCTCCTCCTCGCCAGTGAGCGGCTGCTCCGCGGGAGCATCCACCCCACCCGCGTTGGGAGTGGCGTGGCTCGCGTGCCAATGAGCTGGCGCCTCGGCTGGCTTCGCCCGCTCTGCATCCTGGCTGCGCTGCTCCTCGTGCTCATCGCCCTCGGTGTCCCGCTCTTCGTCAGCGCCGCCGGGCTCACGGGCCTCGCCTCCGGCGACGGTGGCGGCGTCGACTGGACGGCCCTCTCCTCCGCCACTATCAACACCGCACGCTTCGCCGTCGCCGCCGCCCTGGCCGCCACGGCCCTTGCCCTGCCGGTCAGCCTCCTCGCTGTCCGCTATCCGGGGCCACTCTCGGTGTTCATCGAACGTGCCGTCTGGGTAGCTCATTCACTCCCCGGGATCATCATGGCCCTCGCCCTCGTGTACCTCGGCGTTCACTGGCTCTACCCGCTCTACCAGTCGACTACCATGCTTGTCATCGATTACGTCATCCTCTACCTGCCGCTCGCCGTCGCCGCCCAGGTCGTCGGTATTAATCACGCCTCGCCGCAGTACGAGGAGGTCTCCCGGTCGCTCGGCCGGCGCCCCGTTCCTACGTTCTTCCATGTCACGCTACCCATCGCGCTGCCTGCTATCGCAACGGGCGCACTCCTCGTCCTCCTCAACGTGGGGAAAGAGCTCACGACGACGCTCCTCCTCCACCCAACCGGCCAGGACACCCTCGCCACCGAACTCTGGAAGACCACGAACGGTGAGGTTCTCGATTTCACCTCCGCCGCTCCCTATGGCATCGCCCTCATCCTCGTTGGCGCCGTGCCAGCCTATCTCCTTGCCCGCCAGACGTTGCGCACCCTTCGATAACCGGTCCTTCCGTGCACCGCTGAGCTACTGAGTGTGAAACCGTTCACAGGATGCTCCTCCCTACGACACGGGATGGGACGCCGGTCCCATGCGTTCCCCGGCATCGGCCTCCTACGGTGGATCCCACTACAGGGGGAACTCATCACCGCCATGCTCGAACTCGACCTCATGCTCAGCGACTCCCGCCGCCGCATTCGTGAATCCGAAACGCGTGCCACGCTGCTTTCGCAACTCGGAACCCTGCCGCCACTCACGGGTCTGCCGCTCTTCAGCCGCACGCCCCGCCCGCTCGAAAGGGAGTTCGTCATCCAGCCTGACGCGGCAGCGCTGACGGCTGCCGTGTCGAAAGCCGCGTGATCAGCGGGCGCACGTGGCAGCTCAGTCCCGCTTCTCCCGCTCTTCTGCCCGTTTTTTCAACTCGCGCAGGCGCTTCTCTTCGGCCGCCCTCACGGCAGTCAGCAGCGAACGGCCATGCTTCTTCTGTCGCCCGCGTCTTGCCTCCAGCTTCTTCGCGCGTTGCTCCCACGAACTCATCGCCCGGTCAAACCGCCGGGCTGTGGAAGATACTGAGCCAGCCCGGCAGGCCGGGCACCCTCTGCAGACGCACGCCCAACGCCCCCGGAGCTCTCTTCACCCGTTCTGCACACCGTAGTCAGTCCAGTCCGTCACCGAGCGCAGGACGCGCGTACTCGAGACCCTGGTGAGCCTGTTCCGCTCACGGCCCGCCTCGAAGGCGCGCTGCTGGAGCGCTGCCAGCTCCGGTGGTGACCCTGCCGGCGGCGGAAGGTCAAGCCGCGTATTCTCCCAGTGCGCCATCGATGCGTACGCCGTAAGCAGTATCACTTCATCGCTCGGACCCCCGTGCAGGTTCGTGAACAGCCCGAGGATCTTGCAGCCGCGGGCCTCCATGTACGGCCAGATACCCTCCCTCGAAAGGCGTTCGAACTCCGCCAGTGTGCCCCGCTCGATGGTGAAACTGCGCTGCACCACGACTGCCATCACGATGCCCAGGCTGCCTGTCCGCTCCCCGGCGGGGTCGTAGGAAGACTCCAGTGCGGGTCAGTCTGCGACATGCGCAGCGCTGGCCGCAGGTGCTTCATGTACCCGTATGGAGTCGCGCGCTCCTCCATGAAAGACGAGAAGTCTCCGAGCCCCGTAGCGGCGGCCGGATCGAGATCCGCCCCAAGCCGGTAGTACCACATGCTCGTCTGCGAGAGCGAAACCCGCACCGACCACGACCCGCCCTCAACTGCCCGCCTCCTGAGTGCGATCATCGCTCCGAGCGCGGCGAAGTAGCCCGTCGTGTAATCGTTCATCGCCGCCGGAGCGAGCGTCGGCCGCTCGACCCCCTGGGTCACCGCGATGCCGGTGGTCGATTGTGCCAGTTGCTCCCAACCCGGCCGCTCCTGCCAGGGTCCGTCGTGCCCGAACGCGTTCTCGCTCACGTAGACGATCCCCGGCCGGAGTGCGGCGAGTTGCTCTACTCCGAATCCCCTTCGTTCCAGCGAATGGTGCTGGAACCCCTGGGAGAAGACATCTGCATTGCGCACCAATTCCCGCAGCGTCTCCGCCTGCGCCGGCTCGTTGAGGTCGATGTAGGCCTGCCGCTTCCCGTGGCCCGTATCCATCTCGAATCGCTCAATTGTCGGCAGGTTCGGCGAAGCGATGTGCAGCACATCCGCGCCATGCTCCGCGAGTGTTCGGGCACACGTCGGCCCGGCAAGCACCCGCGTGAGGTCGAGCACACGCACGCCTGAAAGCGGCCGCTCGCCCGCCGTCCACGGCATTGGCGGGGCCTCACCGACTTTCGTCACTTCGACCACCGGCTTCGCTGCCAGCACCTGCCCCTGGGGATGCGCCAGCCACTCCGCGTTTGTGCGGCAGACCGCGCTGCAGAGCCCCTTCTCTGCGAGCGCATCCTCGAGCTCGAACGCTCCGCGACCCTTGCACGCCACCGCTATCTGTGCCGCCGTGGCATCAGCACCGAGCCCGAGCTCCGCCAGGATCCCGGGCCCATGGGTGAAGCTGCCGTGGAGATGGATGAACCGTCCGTCGCCGCATTCCCAGATCGCCGTCACGTTTGATCCGGCTCGCGGCGTGAGCGGAGCCGCACCCTCGCACTCGAGGACCATGTAGCTGTGCAACGATGCGGCCGCATGCCGGATGTTCACGGAGAGCGACTGGTTGCTGCCGCCTCGCTCCATCCAGATGCGGTTCGCTTCCTGGCCCACGAGGCCAAGCACCGTTGCCGCACCCCCACCCAGGTGGAACGGCGATGCCAGTACCGGGTCGTCGCCCTCGATCGTGAGGGTCGTGTCGGGAGCGAGCTCCACGCCGGCGAGCATTGCCGCTCGTTCGATCGCGCTACGTTCCATGCCTCACCCCGTGTGCTTTCGTAGCCGCGAATGATACGCCGGCCAGTTCTCCCTGCACGGTCAGGAATTGATCACCCCAACGCTCCTGAGTTCGTCAATTTCGGTCTCCCCGAACCCCAGCGTGCGGAGTATCTCGAGGGTGTGTTCGCCCAGTGCGGGCGATGCCCGCTGGATACGGGTTGGTGTCGCGCTCATCGTCACCACCGGCCGCGGCCCGCGCAACGGCCCCAGCAGCGTGTGGTCATATTCGACGATGTACTCGTTCGCGACGACCTGTGGGTCATCGAACAACTCGTCCACGAAGCGCAATGGGCCGCATGCGATGTCGAACGATGTCAGGTAGTCCATCCACTCCGCCGTCGTTTTCTCCCGGAAGCGCGCCTCGCAATACGCCACGAGCTCGCGCCCGACTTTGAACACGTTATCAGGCGAATTATCGAACCCCTCCTCATACCGCGGGTCGTGCATCTCCAGTGCCGCCCGGAAGCGTTCACGGGGCCCCGGGCCCAGGCACCCCAGCGCGATATGACCGTCGGCTGTCTGGTAGCAACGGTAGTACACGTTCCCCGCGAGTTCCGGCGTCTGTGCCCGCCGCACCTGGTAGACCTCCTGGATCGAGGCCCCGCGCGCACGCAACTCCGCCAGCGTCTCCAGCCAGTGCATCCGCTTCTCCGTGTCCATCGCCACGATCTCACGCGAGTTCCCCTGGATCGCCAGCCCCGAGAGCAACAGGCTCGTATTGATGAGCTGGCCCTCGCCCGTCCTGTCACGGTGGTACAGCGCCGCCGTGATCGCCCACGCCGTTGCGAAGCCCGTCACCACGTCCGAAGGAGCAAACGCCACCTGGAGAGGCAGCCCGTCTACTACGTTGGGGTTCGATGTCGTCACCCCGCTCATCGCCTGTGCAACGATGTCGTACCCACGACGATTGGCATCCGGCCCCTTGTCGCCGAACGCTGTCACCTCCGCGACGATGATGCCCGGCTTGATCGCCCTGAGCGTCTCGTACCCAAGCCCCAATTCCTGGGCGGCACCCGGCCGGTAGTTGGTCAGAACCACGTCAGCCCATTCCACCAGTCGTTCACGCACCGGGCCCGAAGCCGGGTGCTTCAGGTCGATCGCCATTCCCCGCTTGCCCCGGTTCTGCACGAGGAAGTTCCTGCTCTCTCCCGGGATGATCTCGGCTTGCCGCCGCCACGGTTCTCCCGCGAGCGCCTCCACCTTCATCACATCCGCGCCCATCTCCGAAAGCAGCGATGCCGCCAGCGGCCCTGCGATGATCTGCGTGCAATCGAGCACACGGATCCCTTCCAATGCACCTGCCATCGAACCCGTTTCCTCCTCGCTCGCCCCGCCGTCCATCAGGCCGTCCTATCACGATGATAGAAACGAACCTCCCATTGTGAACGCCATTCTGTCCGAAACCGGGCCCCTCCGGCAACGAGCGGCAAATGGTTGTCGGGCGACCGCGCGCACCCGCGATTTGGGCGCTCTATTCGTTGATCGCTTCGATGCCCAGCCGCTTCAACTCGTCGAGATGGTCACGCATTCCCTGCAGTACTTCCGCCGTGTGCCCTTCCCACGTCAACACCTCGTCTACCACGAGTACGGGTGACTTTGACCGATATGAGCGTGTCGGATTCCCGGGGAACCGCTTGTCCGTAAGGTTCGGATCGTTTTCGTATGGCCCCGTTGGCTCCACGCGGTAGATCCGACCCGCTCCATCGCCTAGGGCGAGCTCTGCCCCCCAGATAGCGGCGTCGAGAGTCGCGGTAATGTATACGTAGTTCGCCGTACGGTTCTCGCCGTAGTTGGAGCGATAGCCAGGCTCAATCCGTGCACCTGGCTCGAGGTCGGCCTTGGTGCCGTGATAGAAAGGCCCCTGGTCGTCGAGCATGTCGTTCAGCGTATTCCCCATCGTCTTGAGTGTACTCGTGTCGCCGCGCACTGGCGCCGGCCAATGCGTATCCCGGCACAGGCCCGGGTCGTCCGACCCGGCTCGATAACACCGCAATAGCTCGGGGCCGCGGTCCCCGGCCCTCTACCGCCGGGTGGTGCACTCCCCGGCCTTCACGGGTGCTGTTCTCACGGCACGGTGTGGTGCCCGGAAGCCCTGGAGTCACCTACGGGGTCATCGCCCGCAACACCTTCACCAGCAGCGGCATCCAGTTCGTCCCCACGCCAACCCGGTTGATGCGCACCTGGTTCGGCCCAACCAGCACCGTCTTCAATCCCAACGCTTCAACGGCGGCGCGCAGCTTCGGTGTCGTCCCCCCTCGCACGTGCAGGTGGAACATCTGCTCGTCCGTCTTGATCGCTTCAACCCGGGCCCGCCGCGCGATGCTCTTCACCAGCGCCACGTAGAGCAGGTTCTCGACCGACCGTGGTACCTCGCCGAAACGATCGCGTAATTCCGCCTGCATTTCGGCCACACCCTCGGCGCTGTCGATATCTGCCACGCGCTGGTAGACCGCCAACCGAGCGTGTATCTCATCGATGTAGGTCTCCGGGATATGCGCACTGAGCGGCAGGTCGACCGATGGCGCCGCTGGAAGTGGCGCAGGCCCTCGCGGCGCTTCCGGAGCGAGTGTCTGCTTCAACGCATCGACTGCTTCCGCCACGAGTTTCGAATACATGTCGAACCCGACGGCGGCGATGTGCCCGCTCTGCTCGTTGCCCAGCACGTTCCCCGCACCACGAATCTCCAGGTCGCGGAGTGCAATCTGGAACCCTGCCCCGAGCTCCGACGCTTCGAAGATCGCTTCGAGCCGCTTCTGCGCGTGCTCGGTCATCGTCCTGTCCTTGTCGTACAACAGGTACGAGTAGGCGCGGTTTCCACCGCGCCCCACGCGCCCTCGAAGCTGGTAGAGCTGCGCCAGCCCCAGCCGGTCGGCGTCGTTGATGATGATCGTGTTCGCGTTTGGGATGTCGAGCCCGCTTTCGATGATCGTCGTGCACACGAGCACGTCATAGTCGCCCGCCTGGAACTCCGTCATCACCCGCTCGAGCTGCTCCTCCGGCATCTGCCCGTGCCCGATCGAAATGCGTGCATCCGGGACGATCTCCCGCAGCCGGCTCACGATCCGCTCGATGTTGTGCACCCGGTTGTGGACGAAATACACCTGGCCGCCGCGCTCCATCTCGCGGTCGATCGCCTCCCGGATGATCTCGTTGTCCCACTGCAACACATACGTCCGGATCGGCAGCCGCTCTTCGGGTGGAGACATCACGGTGCTCATGTCGCGAATCCCCACGAGCGACATCTGTAGCGTCCGCGGTATCGGTGTCGCCGAGAGCGTCAGCACGTCAACTTCCGCCCGCATCTGCTTCAGCCGCTCCTTGTGGCTCACACCGAAGCGCTGCTCCTCGTCGATCACCACCAGCCCGAGGTCCTTGAAGACGACATCCTTTCCGAGGAGCCGGTGCGTCCCGATCGCGATGTCGATCTCGCCCTTCGCGATCCCTGCCACGATCGCTTTCTGCTCCTCGTCGCTCCGGAACCGCGAGAGCACCTCCACGTGCACCGGGAAGCCCGCTACCCGCTCCCGGAAGGTCGACCCATGTTGCTCGGCGAGCACGGTCGTTGGCACGAGCACCGCAACCTGCTTCCCGTCGGCCACCGCCTTGAACGCCCCGCGGATCGCCACCTCGGTCTTTCCATAGCCCACGTCGCCACAGATGAGCCGATCCATCGGCCGCTCACGCTCCATGTCCGATTTCACTTCCGCGATCGCCTGTAACTGGTCCGGCGTCTCCACGAATGGAAATGCCGCCTCCATCTCCATCTGCCACGGGCCGTCCTCGGCGAATGCATGGCCCCTGGCCAGCTCCCGCTGCGCGTAGAGCTCGAGGAGTTCCTGCGCCATCTCCACGACCGCCTGCTTCACCCGCCGCTTCGCCCGCGACCAGTCCATCGATCCCAGCTTGGTCAGGCTCGGTGGATGGTCCGTTGGCCCCACATACCGCGAGACAGCGTCGAGCTGGTCGGCCGGAACGTAGAGCCGGTCCGAGTCCGCGTATTGGAGTTCGAGGTACTCGCGTTCCACCCCTTCGACGCTGCGCCGGATGAGCCCGCCGTAGCGCGCGATGCCATGGTCGGCGTGTACCAGGTAGTCCCCCACCTCCAGGTCCGAAACGAGATCGGGACGGATCGCCGCCCGCCCCCGGCTCGGCCGCCGCCGCTTCCGAAAGCCGAAAACCTCGGCGTCAGTGATGAGTACCAGCCGTTCATCGAGCGTGAAACCGCCGGTCACCGCGAGCGGCAAGAGCGTGATCGTCCCGTCTTCCGGCCGCTCCGGGAGCCGCCGTTTGAGCTGCGCGCCAATCCCTTCTTCGTCGAGCAGTTCCGCAAGCCGCAACGCCTGCTGGGACGCGATCACGACTGACCGCCCATCCCGTGCCCAGCGAGCCGACTGCTGCGCCAGCGGCTGCAGCTTCCCCGCGAAGCTCGGCGTCACCTGCAACGGCAGCCGCTTCGCACCAAGTTCCTCGCTCCCGAATCGTTGCAGCCGGATCGGGCGCCGCCCGGCGCTCAGCTTCGCCGTCACAGTCTCAGCCGGCTCGCGCAGCTCTGGCAGGCCCCATGGGATCGCCTCCCGCCGTTCGAGCTCTTCACGCGACCGCGCCTCATGCTCTATGGCCCGTTCGAGGTGCTGTGCACCCTCTTCGTCATCGTCGAGCAGGACCACGGCCCCCGGGTTCAGGTGGTCCAGCGCAGTCGACTCATACAGCAGCGGCTCGAAGAACCCCTGGTAGCCGCTTCGCTGCCCGCCTGCAAGCAACTGGAGCTGTTCGAGCACGAGCTCTGCGTGCTCTCCGGTGCCCTCTGCCCGTTCGAGCAGCTGCCGGGCTGCCTCACGCGCCTCGTGTGTGCCCGTTGCTGCCGGCGGCAGGTTCACCCGCTGCAGCCGCCCCACGCTTCGCTGCGTCGAAAGGTTCACCTGCCGGATACTCTCGACCTGGTTCCCGAAGAACTCAATTCGCACGGGATGTTCGGCCCCCGCCGGGAACACATCGACGAGCCCCCCACGCCGCGCCACCGCGCCCGGCCGCTCGACGAGCGAGGTTACCTCGTACCCCGCTTCCTCGAGCCGTGCCACGAGGCTTCCGGGGTCGATCGTATCTCCCGTTGCGAACTCGATGCCCGCCGCCTGGACATCCGGCCCGGCACAGTGCTCCGATATCGACGCCCACGACGCCACGACGAGTGCGCGCTCATCGCCACGCAGAAATGCCAGGGCCCGGGCCCGGTCGAGCGATACCACCACGTCGTCACGCGCGAACTCGTATGGCAGCCCCTCACGTTCTGGTAGCCTGGCCAGCGGCACATCCTGCAGGAAAAGCGCGATCTCATCATGGATGGCCTGCGCTCGGGCTGGCGTCGGCACGAGCAATAACGTTGGACAATCGTTCCGTGCAGCGATGGCCGCCGCGACCGGCGCCTTCGCCGTCTCCGGTACGCCAAGGCGCAGTTCACCCTTCCCGGCTCTCAGGAGGGGCTCAATCACATCCGCCGTAGCCGCGGTCAACCCGACCAGTTCACTGGGCAGGACCAACACCTCGAGTCCCGGTCGGCCAACCCCGGTTTGGGCGACCGGCCACGGGACAACCGGTTAACTGTAGACCAGTGAATCGAGTTCGGCGCGTGCCCGGCCTATACTCACCAGGCCATGAACGACGACGAACTTGCGCAGGCACTCTCCGCACTCGACCAGGCCGTTCGGCGCGTCGAGACCGCCGCCCGCCAGGTCCCCGCCGGCGCATGGGACGACATCATCCACACCGGTGATGGCGCCTGGACACGCCGCCAGCTCCTTGCCCACCTCGCCTCCAGCGACCGCCGCCAGCTCGTTCGCATTCGTATCGGTGCCGGCATCCCCGAACCCGGTGATGAACAGGAACACGCGGCCGAGCTTCAGATAGATACATGGAACCAGGCACGCGTCGATGAACGCTCGGGACAGTCGATCGACGATCTGCTCACCGAGATGCGCGCCAACCGTGGCAACCTGGTCGCTCTGCTCGGCCGCCTCTCCCCCGAGCAGCGCGAGCGGCCCATGCCCTTCCGCGGCGTCCCCACCCCACTCCCGGAGATGATCCGCTTCCTCATTCTCCATTTCGATATGCACGCCGCCGAACTCACCCGTTAGCAAACATCGAAACCTGCGGATTCGTACCGTGCCTCTGGTACGATGGAACCATGGATAGCCATGACGCTGAGCACGGCCGTTCAACACCGCGCGCGCTGCTCATTGGCCTGCTGCTCACCGCCAGCTTCGTCGCGGTAGAGATCGGGACCGGCCTGTTCGCCGGCTCGCTCGCCCTCGTTTCCGATGGCGGCCATATGCTCACCGACTCGGCTGGCCTCCTTCTCGCCCTTGCTGCCGCCACCATTGGCCGCCGCGGCCCCGACTCCCGCCGTACCTATGGCTATGCGCGATTCGAAGTCCTCGCCGTCCCGCTCCATGTCGCCCTGCTCCTCCTCATCGCCGGCTACATCGTCTTCGAGTCCATCCAGCGCCTCAGTGCCTCGCACGAGATCGATACCCTCCCCGTCACCGTCGTCGCCACCCTCGGCCTTCTCGTGAACATTGCCGTCATCCGCCTCCTTCACGAGCACTCCCACGACAACCTGAATGCAAAGGCCGCTACCCTCGAGGCGACCGCCGATGCAGCCGGGTCAATCCTCGTCCTCCTTTCGTCGATCTTCATCGCCCTCGGTGGCTGGCACGGCGTCGATGCCCTCGTTGGCCTTGCTATCGCCCTCTTCATTCTTCCCCGAGCGTGGTCCCTCTTCCGCCAGTCCGCCGACATCCTCCTCGAAAGCGCACCGCCCGGACTCAACCCCGACGAGATCGTCGCAGCCGGCCGCGGCGTCCCCGGTGTCCTCGACCTCCACGATGTCCACGTCTGGTCCATCGCGCCGCGCTTCCCTGCGCTCAGCGCCCACGTCGAACTTGCCGACGTCTCCTGTACCGAGCATATCCTGACCGACCTCGCGTCGCTCATGCGTGAGCGCTTCGGTATCGGCCACGTCACGCTCCAGCCCGAGACACCCGCTATCCACGAGGCAATCGAGTGCTGCACGAGCCCCGACGCTGCTCGCCTCGAAGCGGCCGGCCATAGCCACCGCGAGAGCGTTATCTAGTGCCCCAACGCCGCAGGCTCTCCCGCCGTCGCGTGCTGGCGATGGGCGGTGGTGCCGCCGGTATCGCGGGTATCGGTGCTGTTGCGTTCTTCATTGGGCAACGAGAGGGCGCTGCCCCTGCCCGGGTTGCACCTGGCACCAGCGCCCTCCCTTCGCCAACCGCAACGGCGGACACCCTGCCCTCACCGACACCGTTTCCGCGCGGCGGTGTCGCTCACCTCGTCGCCAACCGCAGCTGGAACCTCGATACCTTCGACGCCCAGCAGACGGGTGAGCGCTCCGTCATCGAAATCCTCGGCCGAACCCATTCTCGCCTCGTCGCCTGGCTCGACATCACCGAACCCCGCCTTGGGCCCGGACTCGCAACCTCGTGGGAGCAGCCCGATGCCAGTACCCTCGTCCTCCACCTCCATCCGTCCGCCCGCTGGCACGACATCCCGCCAGTCGCCGGCCGCCCATTCGATGCGCAGGATGCAGCCCTCCACCTCCAGCGAATGCTTCGGCTCGTGCGCGACGGGGCGCTCCCCTCGCTGCAGGACGCTGCCGCCTACAGCGCAATAGCGCAGATCTCCGCTCCCGACGACCATACCGTCCGGATCGAGACTTCCCGTCCGGATCCCTTCCTCCTCGAAACGCTCGCCGGCGCTGCTGCACTCGTCCAGGCGCGTGAAGCCGTCGACGCCTTCGGAGGGTCCTGGCAGAAGCTCCGGCCCGAGAGCGTCATCGGTACCGGGCCGTTCGTCTTCACCGGCTTCGATGGCGATGATGCTCGGTTCACCGCCTTTCGCCAGGGACATCAGCCGGCAGCCCTCGATGCAATCGTGGTTTCGCCGCCCGGCCGCGACGATGCCAGCCTCTTTCTTGCGGGCGAACGCGATGAAGTCATCGCCCGCGATCGCCGCGACGCTCCCCGTATCCGCCAGGGCCCGGTCCCGTTCACCGAATCCTCGGCCCTCGAGGATAGCCCGGTGATCACCACCTTCTTCGCGGGCTCCCCTCCCTGGAACAACCCGGAACTCATCCGCGCCATTAGTGGCGCTCTCAACCGCGGCGAGCTTGCACGCCGCCTCTTCGCCGGGAGGGCCGCCGCCTCGTCGCCGCTTGTGACCCCGGCCACCCCGGCATTTGGCCTTTCCGAGTCCGAACTGGCTGAATTCCCTGGCTATCGTGCCGATTTCACCAGCGATGCCGCCGAAGCACGCCGCCGTTGGGAGGCAGCGGGCGGGCCCGCACTTGGCGCCGTCACTATCGACTTCCCCAGCATCTTCGACCCCCTCTACAGCGCGAGCTCAATCGTTCCCGGGTTGCTTGCCGAGGTGCTTGGGAATGAGTTCCGGGCCACGGTGGACACGTACACCGCCATCTCCGCAAAGGCCCTCGACCGCTACTACGGGAGTGGCCGTGCCTCACTCTGGCTTGGTTGGGGCCCGCCCATACCATCTCCGGATCCATCGCGGAGCGTCATGGATACCCTCCTGCCCAACGGGCCCACGGCTCGCTCACTCGGCCTGCCATCCATCGCACCGGAAGAGCTGCGGGGCCTCTCGCTCGAATTCGGCCTCGACCACCGCAAAGTACTCGTGCGGGCAGTGGTGCGCTCCCATCTCGCCGCGGGGAGCCCTGGCGTACTCGGCTGGCTCCTCCAGCAAAACGAGGTCTTCCGCCGATCCAGGTTCAGCCGCCCCTCGGTTGCACCCTTCTGGACCCAGGAATCCGACGCCCAGGCCCATTTCATCGCCACGTGAAATGATCGAGTCGCGTATATTCAGTACGATCATCGCGTATCCGAGACTGTCACTTGTATCGATACCAGCTTGGTCTGTGATTGACACTGCTGCCGCTCTCCGTATGATCTTCCGAATCCAGCAATAAAGCCATGGCATATTGCCCGTGGTAACTTGTGCTTGGATTAGCTCAAGGGGGGAAGCAGTTTTTATGGCAAGAGAAGATAATTATTGGCTGAGGCGCGCCCAGGGGAGCCGTATCAGCCGCCGCCGCTTTGTTGGCGGTGCAGCCGTTGCCGGCGTTGGCGCGGCGAGCCTCGGGCTCGTCGGCTGTGGCGATGACGACAGCACCAGCAAGACGCCCACG
>WBZR01002982.1_pt1 | contig 16293 bp, 15 predicted proteins | sample 5204231 | NCBI WGS metagenome assembly WBZR01 (sample SAMN12412403, study PRJNA552823) | activated sludge metagenome | isolation source: activated sludge from anammox sidestream of wastewater treatment plant... | place: USA: Virginia | collected 2017-08 | reverse complement strand
GCGGGATGCCGGGGTGGGTACCGGGGTGTTGCGCAGGGGGCACAGGGGCTGCACGAGCCGCAAGGCGGCGCCCCGGGTAAGTCCGTGCGCTACGGAATGATGCGTTTTCGCTCGGGGAGTGGATTCCCCGAGCGAAAACGCATCATTCCGTAGCGGGTAGTGCCTTTGCTGCGCCACTGCACTTGCGGACGGACCGGCGTGAGGCCCCGCGCATCATCTGGTAGCGGGCTGCGCGGTTGCTGATCTCGCTACGGCGCAGTCGATGGGCACCGACTCGTCGCCCATGGATCGAATAGATCGGTAGTTTGCTGATGGATCCCTCCATCTGGCTACTGTGCGCGCTCCGGCAAGCCTGAAAAGAGCCCGATGCTGTTGGGCTTCCGTGGCGTCGGCAAGACGGTTCTTCTGAACAGGACCAGCGAACTTGCCGAGGATCTCGGCTATCAGGTGGCCATGCTGGAGGCGCCCGAAGGACAGCGGCGGGCGCAGTATCTCGCGCCCGCGCTGAAGAGCGCACTGCTGCGGACAGCGGCAACCTGGAGATCGATCTTCCGGAACTCCTCCTCGCGATCGGTCAGGCGGCCAAAGCAGCCGACTCGGGCGTCGCCCTTCTTGTCGACGAAGTTCAATACCTCGACGCAGAAGACCTGCGCGCGCTGATCGTTGCCCTGCACCGGATCGCGCAGAGGGGCCTGCCGCTGGTGCTCTTCGGCGCGGGCCTGCCGCAGGCAGCCGCATTGGCGGGAGAAGCGAAATCGTACGCCGAGCGTCTGTTCGACTACCCGGCGATCGGGGCGCTGGCCGATGACGCCGCTCGCCGAGCGGTTCGCGAGCCCATACGCGACGAAGGCGCAGGCATCGAGGCTGAAGCGCTCGATCGCATCGTGGCCGTGACGCACGGATGCCCGTACTTCGCGAACAGGATTACTCGAGAGCGATGGCCGAACTCGGGGCCGGTCCCCACCGGTCGGGCGCAATGGCCGAGGCGCCTGGAAGCACAGTCGAAAGAGTCGGGCCTCTTCGAAGCGGCTTGATCCGCAAAGGCAGGGTCTGGAGCCCCGCGCATGGCGACACGGCGTTCACCGTGCCGATGTTCGATGAGTTCATGCGCCGTGCCATTCCGGAATGGCTGCCCGGAGAAACGCGCAAGCGCCATTCGCCGGGCGAGCGAGAGGGTTTCGGGTAGCGCGCGTCGGCGCCCGCCGGGCGGCCGGGGGTTGATGCGCGCGTCTCGGAACGCCGCCGTCACCCCGACCGACACGAACGCAGCACGGTGGCGGCGCAGGCCAGCGCGTCGCACGGGTTCAGGCCCAGCGCCGAGTTGGCTACCGTCACCTGCGTGCCGGCAGCCAGCGTCCCTGCGCTGCCGGTGCAGTCCGCGGGTGCCGACGAGGTCGAACTGCCATTGCAGATCGCGCGGACTGTCGATCGATACGCTGTCCATCGTGTAGCTCGGCTGCCCGGTCTCGGGCACCATTTACCTGGGGAGCCGTTCAGATCTGCGCCTGCAGGTAGTGCTGCAGCCCCAGCTTGTCGATCAGTCCGGATTGCCGATCGAGCCAGTCGAGGTGCAGTTCTTCGTCGTCGAGCATCTCGACGAGCAGGGCGCGGCTGGCGAAGTCGCGGTGTTGCTCGCAGCGACCGATCGCGCCCTTCAGATGCGCGATCGCGGCACCCACAAGGTCGCGGTCGCGCGCGAGTTGCCGGGCGACTGCATCCGCGTGTTGCGCGGCGGCAGCGCTCGCGGGCTGCGCCGCGCCGGCACTTGCCGGCTGTCCGGCCGCCGCAGCGTCCGTGGCCACGTCGCGGGCGCTGCGCATCCGCGGCGTCGCCCCCAGCAGCATGATCCGCGCCATGATGCGCGCGGCGTGGCGCGTCTCTTCGTCGCTGTAGGCGAGCTGCGCTTGTGCGAGTTGCTCGAAGCCCCAGTGGCGGCAGGTTGCGCCGTGCAGCAGGTATTGGCGGTGCCCGGTGAGCTCGAACGACAGGTAGTCGTTCAGGTCCTGGACGACCTGCGGGTGGACGGTCATCGGTCTCTCCGTTTCGATGACGGCCACGATAGGCCGCGGTCGGGGCGAAATCAATGCGGCGAGCCGTGCACCGGGCCGCGGTCGGGGCGGAATCCATGCGGCGATCCGTGCACCGGGCCGCGGTCGGGGCGGAATCGGCTCGACGATCGCCCGAGCACTCAGAACGCCGCCGACACCCCGATCGACACGATCCCGTAGCGCCGGTCCGAGCGCTTCGCCGTCACCGCGTTGTACAGGAACGGCACTTCACCCATCAACTGGTGCTGCCAGGCGGAGCCGCGCACGAAGCCGGTGAGCCCGGGCGTGAAGCGGTAGCCGACTTCGAGCGCGGCGGCGAGGTTGCCCGAGTCGTAGGTGCCCGACAGGCCGCGCGCGGCGTTCTCGAGCGCTTTGCCGCGGTCGTGATGTTCCCAGGCGAGGCCGCCGCGCAGGTGCCACGCGCCCCAGCGCCGGTGTGCGTTGACACCGGCACGCAGCACGGTGGCGGTGTAGGCGAGCGCGCCGCGCGGGTCGAAACCGAGCACTGAATTGGCCAGCGTCAGCTGCGTGCCGGCGGCCAGCGTGCCGCCGCTGCCGGTGCAGTCGGCGGTCTGCGTGAGCACGGTGTGCGTGGCACCGAACGCCACCGCGTACGGGCAGGTGCCGGCGGTGGCGGTGCCGCCCAGCCGCGAGTAGTCGATCTTGCCGCGCTGGATGCCGGCGAACCAGCTCAGCGACGCGTCGGCTGCGCCGCGGGTGCCGATGAGATCGAACTGCCACTGCGTGTCGCGCGGGCGGTCGACGTGGACGCTGTCCATCGTGTAGCCGACCAGCGAGGTGGCCGAGCGCTTGTCGAGCGAGCCCGAGCGGTTGCCCCAGACGCTGGCGCGCACGGCCCAGGCGGTGGCGGCCGAGGCGATGTCGGCGGAGGTGGCGTTGCCGGGTGTGCCCGCCGCGCCGCCTGCGCCGCCTGCGCCAATTGCGCCGCCTGGACCACCCGCGAAGCGATACTGCACGGCCAGCTGCCAGCTGCCCAGGCTGCCGCGGTCGCTGCGGTAGTCGATGCGTCGTCGCCACAGCGCGGCATCGACCCACCAGCGCTCGTCGATGCGCCAGCCGCCGCGCAGGTGGGCGCCGCGGTAGTCGCCGACGTTGGTGCCGCCGTAGACCGGATCACGACCGCGCACGTCGAAGACGTCGAACGTGTCGTTCATCGCGTCGACGGCCACTTCGAGCTGGCGCGCGCCGCGCTCCCCGGGACGCGCGGTGAGCGTGAAGTCGAGGGGCGCCGCGGCCGCCGGCGTGAGCGCAGCGGCTGCGAGCAGCGCGCCGGCCGCGGAGAATACGCCGCGCATCGCCGGACGGCGGGCGTTGGTCACGGTGTCACTTTCACCTTGCCCTTGAAGCCGTGTCCGGTCACCGACTGACCGCCGGCGCGCAGCGCGAATGCCTGCAGCGTGGCCAGTGCCGGCGTCGGGGTGGAGCGCGCGATGCGCAGCGTGCCGAGTACGAGCTTCACGTCGTAGGTGCCGCTGCTCACGCGGCTGGCGGCCAGCACGTCGAGCGCGCTGCCGGATGCGGCGGCCGGACCGATCGCTTCGAACAGTCTGTCGAAGCTGAATGCGATCGCGCCGCCGGTCGTCGAAACGATCTGCAGCCCGGCGCCGGCCAGGTTGACGATCAGTGGCGACGTGGTCTCGCTGGAGGCGGTCTTGCCGTAGACCCAGAGCCGTGCGCCCGAGGGCAGGCTGGCCTCGACCTGGTCGCCCACGCCAAGCTTGAACGCGACGCGGTCGATGTAGGCCTGGAAGACGCGCGTGGCGTCGGTGACTTCGATCGCCAGCGGCGCTTCCATCGGCGTTGTCGAAAGCTGCGCGTTCACGGCCGACTTCTGCAGGGCGAAGCCCACGCTGACCAGCTCCTGCGGCACGGCCACACCACTGGCCGACTCGAAGTCGGACAGCAACGCCACGGGCGCGGTGAGCGGGTTCTTCAGCGTGAGCTGGTCGCTCACGAGCTGCGCGAAGTTCGACAGCCCGCCCGCAACGGTGGCCGTGAGCGTCTCGCTGTCGATGGTGATCGACAGCGCCTGGTCGGTGCCGCCGTCGGCCGCGGCCAGCTTCGCGGCGATCTCGTTGAGCGCCTGTTGCGGGTTCGAAGCGGTGTTGTCCAGCAGACCCCTCAGTGCGCCGATCACGCTCGTGGCGCGATCGCGGTCTTCGATGCGGTGGACGCGGGCGACCACGTCGGCGATGTCGGTGGCCGTGTTGATGCTGCCGGTGGCCGACGCAACGATCGGGCTGGCGAGCGCCGCGAAGGTGGCGGGGTTCAGGCTCGCGAGCGCGCCGCTGACGGCCGGATCTTTCTTCGCGTTGCTGGCCGCCAGCTCCACCAGGCCGAACAGCGGCGAGCTCGGCGTGAGCGAGCCAGGCAGGGGGGTGAGATCGGCCGTCTTCAGGCTGGCGAGGCGCGCGGCCAGCGCGTCGAACGACGCGTCGGCGAGTGCGTTCAGGCCGGCAGCGCTGCCGATGCCGCCGGCGGCCGCCAGCGCGTCCACGAGCTGGCCGACGAGTTGCGCCACCACGCCGTTCGCCCTGTAGAGCACCGCGTTGGTGGCCGGGTCGTCGCGCAGCAGGTCGATGCCGGCCGACAGGCCGAGGCTGGTCTTCACCAGCGCCTGCGCATCGGCGAGGGTGCGGCCGCCGTCGATCAGCGCCTGCACCAGCGCGGACAGCGGCGAGACGATCAGGCCGGTGACGGTGGTGCTGCCGGTGGGCACCGGTGCGCGCGCGAATCCGGTGGGCGGCGTCACGTCGTCGGACGGATCGTTCGGCGTGACGCCGACGTCGATGCCGCCCAGGGCCACGATGGTGTCGCAGGTCTGCCCCGATGCGAGCGCGAACGCGAAGCCGCCGGAGGCGCCGCTCGTGGCCGTGGCCACCAGCGTGCCGGCCTTACGGCACTCGACGCTGGCGCCGGCCACGTAGCCATCGACGACACTGCCCGAGATCGACTGTGGCAGCACCGCCGGCGGCGGTGCCGGGGGCGGCGGCGGCTCGTCGTCGCCGCCGCCGCCGCCCCCGCACGCGGCGAGGGCAAGCGTGGCAATGGTCAGCGCGATCGGGCGCAGCGCGCCGAACCGGCGGCGCGAATGCCGCACGAACGAAGCCTCGGAATTCATCGGGATGGCTCCTGGACAAAAGAAGAAGGATGGCAACGCGCAAGGGCTCCCCATGCTAGTGCAGCAGCCGACCGGCTGTCTCGCCTTCGACGACAATCCGGCCGCAACTGTGGCGCAAATGCGCCGGATCGTACAGTTCTCAACGCCCGGCCAGCGCCAGCGCGGCCACGCCCGCGGCGATCAGCGCGGCGCCCGCCACGCGCCGCCCGAGGTGGCCTTCGCCGAGCACGCGCGCGCCGAGAAAAGCGGCCATCAACATCGACAACTCGCGCGCCGGCGCCACGTGACTCACCGGCGCGAGCTTCATCGCCTGCAGCGCGAGCATGTAGCCCAGCGGCGAGAGCACGCCCACCGCGAACAGCGTGCGACCGTGACGCGCGATCATCGTGCGCACCTCGCCGGCACGATGCGCGATCCACGGCGCGAGCGCCAGCGCCTGCACGACGTTCACCAGCCAGTAGAACACGATCGGGTCGGCATCGAGCAGGCGCACCGCGCGCCCGTCGTTCACCGTGTAGACGGCGATGGTGACGCCGATCGCCGCGCCCCAGGCGATGCCGGCAGCGAGGCGCGCCGGCGCGCGCCACATCCCCCAGCCGCCGGCGATCGTGAAGGTGCCGGCAACGATCAGCGCGAGGCCGGCGATCGAGGCCACGGTCGCGGCCTCGCCGAGCAGCACGATCGCGCCCAGCGCCGCCAGCGCCGGACCCACGCCGCGCGCCACCGGGTAGACCACCGACAGGTCGCCGGCCGCGTAGCCACGCTGCAGCACCCACAGGTACAGCGTGTGCACCGCGGCGCTGACGAGCACCGCGGCGCCGATCGCGACGTCGGAGGCCGCGAGTTCGCTGCGCAGCACGGCGAGCACGGGCAGCGCGAACACCAGCGAGGTGGCCGCACAGATGCCCCAGACGAAGACCAGCCCGCCGGCGCCGGCGCGCTTCATCAGCAGGTTCCACCACGCGTGGAGGAAGGCGGCAACGGCGACGAGCAGCAGGGCGGACAGCGGCATGGGATCGGGGCCGGTTCACACGACGCGCCAGACGACGCACAGAGGATTGCAGTGTGAACAGCGTAGCCGATCGCGGCTGGCGCGAAGGCCGGCGCCGGGGCCATACTCGCCAAAAGCGGAAAGCGGAAAACGCCAGAGCAGCGTCAGAGCAGCGTCAGAACAGCGCCAGGCCAGCGCCAGAACAGCGCACAGGCCAGCGCAGAGGACACGCCATGCCGTTCGTCGACCGAGAGGGTGCGCGCCTGTACTGGCGCATCGACGGGCACCCCGAGCGCCCGCCGCTGGTGCTGCTCAATTCGCTCGGCACCGACCACGCGCTGTGGGCGCCGCTGATGCCGGGGCTGCTCGCGCGCCACCGCGTGCTGCGCACCGACATGCCGGGGCACGGGGCGTCGTCGGCGCGGCCCGGCGAGTACACGATCGGGCAACTCGGCGGCGACGTGCTCGCGGTGATGGACGCGGCCGGCATCGCGCGCGCACACCTGTGCGGCGTGTCGATCGGCGGCATGATCGGCATCTGGCTGGCCGCGCACGCGCCCGGGCGCATCGACCGGCTGGTGCTGTCGAACACGTCGGCGAAGCTCGCCCCCGAAGGCTTCGTCGAGCGTATCCGCACGGTGCGCGAAGGCGGCATCGCGGCGATCGCCGCCACGGTGCTCGGGCGCTTCTTCACGCCCGGGTTCGTCGCAGGTGCCGACGCGTGCTTCCACAGCGTGCGCACGACGCTGCTGCAGGTCGATCCGGTGGGCTACGCCGGCTGCTGCGCGGCGCTGCGCGACATGGACCTGCGCCCGCTGCTGGCGCAGATCGTGGCGCCCACGCTCGTCGTCACCTGCCGCGACGACGCGTCGACGCCGGCGGCGATGGGCGAGGCGATCGCCGCGGCGATCCCCGGCGCGCGGCACGTGCAGTGGACGCTGGCGCACCTCCCGTTCGTCGAGGCGCCGCAGGCGTACGTCGAGTTGCTGGCCGGCTTCCTGGACGCAGGCGAGGGCAGCCGGGCGCGCGGCGCATCGGCCTGACGTGGGCGGAGTAGGATTGCGCCATGGAACACCTGATGCCCAGGCAGGCGCACGAGTTCGTGCAGACGCAACCCGACGTGCTGTTCATCGACTGCCGCAGCGACGCCGAGTATTTCTTCGTCGGCCACGCGCTGGGCTCGATGCACGTCGCGTGGGTCGATGCGCCCGACTGGGAAGTCAACCCGGAGTTCGTTGCCGACGTGAAGAAGCTCGCCGGGCACTCGATGCAGCGGCCGGTGGTGCTCATCTGCCGCAGCGGCAAGCGCTCGGTGGAGGCCGGCGAGGCACTCGAGGAAGCGGGCTTCCGAAAGGTGTACAACGTGCTGCACGGCTTCGAGGGCGACCTCGACGCCCAGCGCCAGCGCGGCAAGCTCAACGGCTGGCGCTACGAGGGCTTGCCCTGGGAGCAGTTCTGACGGGCGTGGGCCGCGGGGGGCTCGCGAACCGCGTCGAAGGCGGTCGATCGTTCAGTGCATCACCATCGGCTGGTGCATCAGCCCTTCGAAACGGCGCAGGAAGTCGTCGACCTGCTCCTCGGTGGGCTCGGAGCGGATCAACTCCTGCACGCCGCTGCGAAAGTGGTTGGCGAGGTCGCCACCGATGTAGATCTCGCGCCGCCCGAGCTTGTCCATGATCTCGAAGCCACCGACCTGCCCTTCGGAATCCTTGAACTCGACCACGCAGTAGCTCGGGCTGTTGTAGATCATGTCCATCGCTGCACCTCGTCAGTGCTTCGTAGTTTGTGCCCGGCGGGGCCGCTTTCAAGCCGACCCTGCCGGCATGCCCGGCAGCCCGACGGGCGGCCGCCCCCGTGTCTCATCCACGCTCCGCACGGCGTCGCGGTTGACCACCCCGCCGCGGCATCGGGCATTCCCCGATGCGCGAACCGCTGGTGTCATCTGACCCGAACGCTTCCGCGGGCACCGTGCGATGCGTCACCGGAAAGCGCAATCCGCACGCCGGCCAGATCGGCGTCGAGGGCGGCGCGCCGCGCAGCGAGCGACGTAGCCGCACCGAACTCCAGCTGGAGCCGGTTTTCAAGACGGTAAGCGCACGCTTCGAATGATGACTGGCCGTTGCCGAAGCGCCACTGGTACCAGTCGCGCTCGGTGCGGAAGACCCCGACGGCGCGCACGAGCGGTCCGTCGATGGTGCGGTCGGCGGCCCAGCCGGCGACGTGTACCTGCAATCGCCGGCGATCGAACACCTGGTCGGCGGGCCAACGCCCTTCGACGATCGGGGGCGCGGCATCGCCCGGCCCGTCGGCCGACGGGCCGGGGAGCAGGGCGCCGAACCGATCGGTCGGTTGGCCCGAGGGCGAGGTGTCGAACCGATCGACCGGGCGCCCGAACGGCGGGGCGTCGGCCAGGCGCCGCAGCAGCGCAGCGCGGCGGGCTTCGGTCAGTCGGTCGGCATGATTCAATACGATGCGAGTGGACACTTCCACCTGCGCCCGCGCCAGCGGGTGCATCGGCTCGGTCTCGAAGGGCCCCGGGCGGGTGGCATCGACGACGCTGACGATGCCGTCGACGAGCAGGAGCGCATCGAACGGCGGGGTGCGCAGCAGGTCGACCAGCGCCGCCGGTTGCGCGGCGCCGTCCAGTTCGACCACCAGCCGATTCCAGGGACCCTCGCGCAGCAACCGGACGAGCGCGGTACGAGCGCTCGTTTGTGCACTGCAGCATGCGCAGCCGCCGACGACGCGATAGCGGCCGGCGCCCGGTTCGACGGCGGACGCATTGGCCAGCAGCGCCCAGCGCTCGCCGGGCGGGCGCGAACGCAGCCAGTGGTCGATCAGCGCACTCTTCCCGGCACCGGCGAACCCGGCCACCACGGTGACCGGCAGTCGCGGCGGTCCTCCCGGCGCCACATCGTCCCGCTGCCTCCTCACACCCTGCTGCGCAATCACGTCGTTCCGTGTCCTCCCGTCCTGTCGCGCCGCCACACCGCCGTGACGCCCTGACTTCAGCGACGCCAGAACGCCGGCATCAGCACCACGAAGAAGGTGAGCAGTTCCAGCCGCCCGGCCACCATCGCGATCGCCAGCAGCCAGGTCTGGAAGTCGGACAGCGGCGCGTAGTTGCCACTGGGGCCGAACTGCCCGAGCGCGGGCCCGAGGTTGTTCACCGAGGCCACCACCACCGAGAACGCCGACATGAAGTCGAGCCCGGTGGCGAGCATGACGAAGGTGAGCACGATGTGCGTGGCGCCCCACAACAGCATGAAACCGAGGATCGTGAAGATGACGCGGTTCTCGACCACGTTGCCGTTGATCGTGAGCGGCGCGATCGCACGCGGGTGCACCAGACGGTTGAGTTCGCGGCGCGTCTGCTTGAGCAGCACCAGCGCGCGGATCATCTTGATGCCGCCGCCGGTGGAACCGGCCGACGAGGCGACGCAGGCGAGGAACAGCAGCCACATCTGCGCGAACAGCGGCCAGGCGGCGTAGTCCTGCGTGGCGAAACCGGTGGACGTGCTCACCGAGATGGTGTTGAAGGCCGCGTGGCGCATCGCTTCGGACAGCGTCGGGAACAGGCCGTTGCAGTACAGGTACGCGCCCAGCGCAACCGAGCTGCCGAGGATCAGCGCGAGCGTCGAGCGCGCCTCGACGTCGCGCAGGTACACGCGCAGCGAGCGCTCGCGCAGCGCGAGGAAGTGCGTCGAGAAGTTCAGCACCGCCAGCAGCATGAAGACCGAGAGCACCGCCTCGACGGTCGGCGACTCCAGGCCCATGACGCTCGCGTCGCGGGTGGAGAAGCCCCCCAGCGCCAGCGCCGAGAACGCGTGGCAGATCGACTCGAACCAGTCGAGCCCGGCCCAGCGCAGCGCCAGCAGGCAGCCCGCGGTGAGCCCGATGTAGATCAGCCACAGCGCCTTGGCGGTCTGCGTGATGCGCGGCGTGAGCTTGCGCTCCTTCATCGGGCCGGGCATCTCGGCCTTGAAGAGCTGCATGCCGCCCACGCCGAGCATCGGCAGGATCGCCACCGCCATCACGATGATGCCCATGCCGCCGTACCACTGCAGCGCGTGACGCCAGAGGTTGACCGACTGCGGCAGGCGCTCGATGCCGCTCAGCACGGTGGCGCCGGTGGTGGTGAGCCCGGCGATCGCCTCGAAGCAGGCGTCGGTGACGCTGATCCCCGGAATCTCCAGCAGCAGCGGTCCGCTCGACACCAGCGACATCAGCAGCCAGCCGAGCACCACCAGCAGCGCGCCGTCGCGCGGCTCGAGTTCGCGCCGGTAGCGCCGCGTGGCCGCCCACAGCAGCGCGCCACCGGCCAGGCAGATCAGCCCCGAGACGACGAAGCCGGCGTGCGCGCCGTCGTCCACCGCGAACGACCACGCCAGCGGCAGCGCGAAAGTGGCCGCGAAGACCATGAGCAGCCCGCCCAGCACGTGGGCGATCACCAGCAGACGGTTCAAGCGTTCGTCCGGACGGGCCGGTCAGCCAAGATCCCAGCGCTCGGGCAACGGCTCGGTGAAACCCATCTTGCGCAGCATGTCGAGCGCATCGTCGAGCCCCCGATAGCTGTGGATGGCCGCGCGCAGCTCGCCGACGCTGCGCCGGCCATCGACCAGTGCAAGCACGGTGCGCAGCCGTCGCGGAATGGAGGCATCGGAGCGCCGCGCTTCGTCGCGGCCGATGCGCGTCTTGATGAAGATCGTGTCCTCGCGCAGCACCGGCGGGTCTCCCCCCAGAGCGAGCCGGCGCACGATGGCATGCATCGAAGACATGACGCGCAATGGTACGCCGGTCGGGATCAGGCGGCGGCGGGAAAATGCCGCATCAGCCAGCGCGCGGTGCGCAGCAGCCGCGCATCGTCGCCGCGGGCTGCCACCAATTGCACACCCAGCGGCAATCCGTCGGCTCCGCGCAACAGCGGCAGGCTGACCGCGGGCATCCCGCAGAAGGTCCACAGCGTGCAGGCGATCGGGTCGCCGGTGCCGTCGGCGAGCAGCGGCGCGGTGCCCAACGCCGCCGGCGCGAGGATCGCGTCGAAGCGTTCGAACAGCGCCGCGAACGCGGCATTCAGGGGCGCGGCCTGCGCCAGCGCCTTGCGATAGTCGACGGCGGTGACGCGGCGGCCGCGCTCGATCTGACCGACGAGCGACGCCGACAGGTGCGCGCGCCCGCGCTCGTACTCGGCCTCGAACGAGCCGGCGATGTCGGCCTCCATCACCAGCCGATGCCAGCCGATCGCCTCGGCCGCCGCTGGGGGCAACTCGACCGGCGCGTGCAGTTCGCCCAGCCGCTGGCGCAGCGCCTCGAAGGCGGCCTGCGCGTCGGGCGCGACGCGCTCCCACCACGGCATGCGTGCCCAGGCCAGGCGCGGCGGGCGCGGCGGCTCGCTCGCGGCCACGCGCGCAAGCGGCGGCGCCGGCCACGCGCGTGTGGCCGGATCGCCGGGGTCGTGCCCCCAGAGCGCCTCGGCCAATAGCGCAGCGTCTTCCACGGTGCGCGCGAACACGCCGATCTGGTCGAAGGGGGGCGACTGCATCAGCACGCCGGAGCGGCCGATCGCGCCGAACCCCGGCTTGTAGCCGACCACGCCGCAAAACGATGCCGGCCGGATCACCGAGCCGTTGGTCTGCGTGCCGATCGCCAACGGCACCATGCCGGCGGCCACCGCCGCGGCCGAGCCGCTCGACGAGCCGCCCGGCGAGTGGCGCGCATCGTGCGGGTTGCGCGTCTTGCCGGGCGCGTAGGTGGCGAGCTCGGTGGTCACCGTCTTGCCGAGCGGCCAGCCGCCGGCGGCGCGCAGGCGCGTGATCAGCGCCGCGTCGGCCTGCGCGATGCGCCCGGCGTGCAGCACGGTGCCGTCCTCGGTGGGCATGCCGGCCACGTCGACGATGTCCTTGACGCCCACCGGCACGCCGGCCAGCGGGCCGTCGCCGCAGTCAACGCCGTCGTGGCGGCGGTCGCGGCAGCGCGCGTCGACCTGCCGCGCCTGGTCGAGCGCGTGCCCGCGATCGAGCCAGGCCCAGGCCTGCACCTCGGGCTCGCGTGCGTCGATGCGCGCGAGCAGCGCGCGCACGTAGTCTTCGGCCGCGAGGCGGCCCGAGGCGATCTCGCGGGCGGCTTCGGCGGCGGTCCACTCAGCGATACAGCACCTCCGGCAGCCACAGGCCGATCGCGGGGAACATGTAGAGGAGGAAGATCGCGAGCACCTGGATCACCATGAACGGCATCATGCCCATGAAGATCTGCCCCAGCGTGACGTGCGGTGGCGCCACGCCCTTCAGGTAGAACGCGGCCATCGCCACCGGCGGCGACAGGAATGCGGTCTGCAGGTTCAGCGCCACCAGCAGCCCGAAGAACAGCGGGTTCACGTCGAAGTGCCCGACCAGCGGAATGAAGATCGGCATGAAGATGACGATGATCTCGGTCCACTCCAGCGGCCAGCCGAGCAGGAAGATGATCACCTGCGACAGCAGCAGGAACTGGATCTTGCTCAGGCCGAGCGAGAGCACCCAGCGTTCGATGATCTCCTGGCCGCCCAGCAGCGCGAATGCCGCCGAGAAGATCGACGAGCCGACGAACAGCCAGCACACCATCGCGCTGGTCTTGGCGGTGAGGAACACCGACTCCTTCATCACGTCGCGACTGAGCGCGCGGTAGGCGAGCGCCAGCACGAAGCCGCCGAAGGAACCCATCGCCGCCGCCTCGCTCGGCGTGGCCAGCCCGAACACGATCGCGCCGAGCACCGCGATAATGAGGATCGCCAGCGGAAAGAACGACGACAGCAGCATGCGAAAGATCTGCAGCCGCGCGAAATTCAGCATCGCGTAGTAGGCGGCGAGCAGCGCGAGACCACCGCCGAGCACGTACCAGAACCAGGTCGGCACCGGAGTCGCGGCCGAGCCGGCTGCAGCACCGGCAGAGGGTTGCGCGGCTTCGCCATTGGCGGCCTCGGCCTGGGCGACCTCGGCCTTGCCGGTGCCGGCCTGGCCGGCCCCCTCTTCGGCCGCCGCCGGTGCAGTCGCCTGCGGCCCGGCTGCGTCCGGTTCGGCTGCGCTCGGTTCGGCCGCCTCCGGCTCGGCCAGCCCCTCGGGTTCGGCCAGCCCCTCGGGTTCGGCCAGTCCGCCGCCATCGGCCGAAGCAGCACCGCCCGAGTCGCCGCCCAGTTGTTCGAGCGCGCCGATGTCGACCGTCACCTTGGGCGCGGTGGCCGAGTTCCAGGCCAGGCCGATCACCATCGCCACCGCGATCGCCGGCAATGCCGTGACCAGCAGTTCGCGCAGCAGGTGCGGCGCCCGCACGCCAACGCTGGCGGGCGTGCGCAGCGCGCGCAGCAGCGCCGGCAGGGCGCGATTGCCGAAGCGCTCGCGCACGCGCTCGACCTCGGCCGACAACGGCACGTGCCGCTCGGACTCGGGCAACGGCGGCATCAGTTTCGGCCGCAGCTTGGCCAGCACGATCACGTAGAGGATGTACAGCCCGGCCAGCATCAGCCCGGGAAAGAACGCGCCCGCGTACAACTGCACCACCGACACGCCGGCGGTGGCACCGTAGACGATCAGCAGCACCGAGGGCGGGATCAGGATGCCCAGGCAGCCGCCGGCGGTGATCGAGCCGGCCGAGATCTTCGTGTCGTAGCCGGCCTTGAGCATCGACGGCAGCGCAAGCAGGCCCATCAGCGTGACCACCGCGCCGACGATGCCGGTGGCCGTGGCGAACACCGCGCAGGTGAAGATGGTGGCCACCGCGAGCGAGCCGGGCAACCGCGCCAGCGCCAGGTGCAGCGACCTGAACAGCCGCTCGATCAGGTTGGCGCGCTCGACCAGGTAGCCCATGAAGACGAACAACGGCACCGCGATCAGCACGTCGTTGGCCATCACCGCGTAGGCGCGCTGCACCATCAGGTCGAGCGTCTGCTGGATGGCCTCCTCGGTGCTGCCGGTGCGGTCGATGTAGGCGAAGAACGCGAACATCACGCCCATGCCCATCAGCGTGAACGCGGTGGGAAAGCCGAGCATGATCGCCGCGACGATCAGCGCGAGCATCAACAGCCCGAGGTGGCCGCTGGTGAGCGCGCTCCACGGCATCAGCAGCACCACCGCGGCAACGATCAGCCCGAGGATCGAAAAGCCGAAGACCAGTTCCTTGCGCATCGATTCTGTCCTTCAGCGCGCGTGCGCTTCGATGTCTTCTTCGTGGTGCCGGACCATCGCCTTGAGCTTGTCGACGTCGACTTCCTCGACGTCCTCCTGGCGCTTCGGCCACTGGCCGTTCTTCAGGCAGACGATGCAGCGCAGGATCTCCACCGCGCCCTGCACCAGCAGCAGCGCGCCGGCCACCGGGATCACCGCCTTGAACGGATAGATCGGCGGGCCGTCGGCGGTGATCGACGAGTGCTCGCGGATCGCGAACGACTCGCCCGCGTACTGATAGCCGGCCCAGACCAGCGCGATGATGCCGGGCACGAAGAACACGACGTACAGCGTCAGGTCGAAGAATGCCTGCGCGCGCGGCGAGAAGAAGCCGTAGAGGATGTCGCCGCGCACGTGTCCGTTGGCCGCCAGCGTGTAGGCGCCGGCCATCATGAACAGCGTGCCGTAGAGCATGATCTGCACGTCGAACGCCCACGGGTGCGGCGCGTTCAGCACGTAGCGCGAGAACACCTCCCAGGTGATCAGCGCGGTGAGCGCGACGATCAGCCACGCGAAGAAGTGGCCGATCCAGGTGTTGAACCGGTCGACCGCGAGGAAGAGCTTCTGCATGATGGGCCTGCGTCTTTCGGTGCGAGGCTGCGCCCGGGCGATGCACGGCGGAGCGCGCTTCGGCGTCCGTCGGCCGGGAACCGGAAGGAGACGGTGCGAGGCCCGCCGGACCCCGCACCGAGGCTGCGCCGCGTCAGGCCTTCTTCGTCTTCGCGCCGAAGTAGTGGTTGTACGCCATGCGCCGGTTGGTGTTGGTGTCCATGTCCCACTTCACCGCGCGCGCGGCGAACACGCGCTGGGAGTCGATGATCTCCTTGAACAGCGGGTTCGCCTTCGCCATCTTGTCGGCCACGCCGTCGTAGATCGTCAGTTGCTGCTGCAGGATCGCGTCGGGCGTCTTGTAGAACTTCACGCCGTCTTTCGTCTGCATCTCCTGGTAGTCCTTCGAGTAGCGGTCGATCGACTTCCACGACAGGTCGGCCGACGCCGCCTCGACCGCGTTGTCGATGATCGCGCGCAATTTCTCGGGCAGCGCGTCGAACTTGGCCTTGTTGAACAGGATCTCGAACTGCTCGGCGTTCTGGTGGAAGCTCTGCAGCATGCACACCTTCGAGACGTCCGGGAAGCCGAGCAGCCGGTCCGAACTGGCGTTGTTGAACTCGGCGCCGTCGATCAGGCCGCGATCGAGCGCCGGGACGATCTCGCCGCCGGGCAGCGCGTTGACCGCCACGCCCATCGCGGTGAACACGTCGATCGACAGGCCGACGGTGCGGAACTTCAGCCCCTTCATGTCGGAGGCCTTGGTGATCGGCTTCTTGAACCAGCCCAGCGGCTGCGACCACATCGGGCCGTAGACGTAGGACTTCACGTTCGCGCCGATCGACTGGTAGAGCTTCTCGAGCAGCGCCTTGCCGCCGCCGTACTTGTGCCACGCGAGCAGCATGTTGGCGTCCATGCCGTAGCCCGGGCCCGAGCCCCACAGCGCCAGCGCGTTGTTCTTGCCGTAGTGGTAGACGACCACGCCGTGGCCGCCGTCGAGCGTGCCCTTGGAGACCGCGTCGAGCAGGTTGAACGCGGGCACCACCGCGCCGGCCGGCAGCACTTCGATCTTCAGGTCGCCGCCGGTCATGTCGTTGACCTTCCTGGCGAAGTCGAGCGCGTACTCGTGGAAGATGTCTTTCGAGGGCCACGTGCTCTGCCAGCGCATCGAGATCGGGCCCTGGGCCCTGGCGATCATCGGGAACGCGAGCGTGCCGGCGCCAGCGGCGGCGGCGCCACCGAGGAACTTGCGGCGGGAGCGGGTCTGTTCGGTCATGCGAAGCCTCCTTGGGGCAATGGACGACGAATGGGGGGCGCGGATGCCGGTGTCGCGACGACGCCGGCGCGCAACGAACCTTGCATGCTAGC
>WBZR01002981.1_pt1 | contig 16296 bp, 13 predicted proteins | sample 5204231 | NCBI WGS metagenome assembly WBZR01 (sample SAMN12412403, study PRJNA552823) | activated sludge metagenome | isolation source: activated sludge from anammox sidestream of wastewater treatment plant... | place: USA: Virginia | collected 2017-08 | reverse complement strand
CGCATCGACGGTGACGTCGCTCACGTCGACGGCGGTCACCTCGCGCGCGCCGTGGTGGAGTGCGTTGAGCACCTCGCGCCCGCCGCCGGCGCCGATGTTGAGCACGTCGGCGTAGCGGCGGCCGAGGAGATACTGCAGCGAGATGAGGTCGGCGTCGAGCCAGCGGCCGATCTTGCCGAAATCGCCGTCGAAGCGCGTGACGTACGTCGTGTAGCGAAGGTTGTAGTTGACGAGCTCGAGGTCGGGGACCGGACCGTCGTAGCGGCTCGACACGCCCCAGCCCCGGAACTTCTCCCACTGCTGCGGGATCGTCGGCTTGCGCAGGATCGTCCACGCATCGAGCGCCCAGCGCTCGAACGCGAGGTCGCGCGCGGTGGCGGCGAAGGCGCGATACTGCGAGGCGTTCACCTCACCCAGCGTGTTGAAGCGCTTCACGTCGAGGATGGCACTTCCCGCTGCGGCGAGTCCCAGCACGGCCAGCGCGACCGCCGCCGCGAGCGCCGCGGGAATCACGCGCCGTCGCGTGCGCAGCGCGTGAGCGACGACGAGGATCGCGGCCGGCAGCGTGGCGACGATGATCGCCGCCGGCGCGCCGAGCGGCCCCAGCATCGCCACGGCCGCGAGGCAGCCGAGGGCGGCTCCGGCGAGGTCGGCGCCGTAGACCGGGCCGACCCGCTCGGCGTGCGTGGCGAGGAGCACGGTGATCGCGAGCCCGCCGCAGAAGAACGGAACGATCGCCATCAGGTACGCCACGATCTTCCACGCTTCCGCTGCAGCCGACGGCGCGTACGAGAAGTCGCCGTGGTTGATCGGCAGCGCCATGATCGCGACGACGCTGACCGCGGTCGCGGCAACGAAGAGCGCGAGATACCCATAGGGGTCGCCCTGTCCGGCCGCCTCCTGCCGGAAACGCGGCACGGCGTAGACGACGATCCCGGACGCCGACAGGCCGAGGAGCGCCACCGCGATCGCGGTGATCGTGTTGTAGTCGCCGACGAGCACGCTGAAGATCGCGCTCACCAGGACCTCGTTCACGAGGAGCGCAAAGGCGACCGTGAAGATCGCAACCATCGGCGCGAGACGACGCATGGACGTTGGGGCCGGGCAACGACCGCCGCGGCGCTAGAACACCTGATAGATGAACGGCTCGGATTGCGGTCCGCGCGTCATCAGGATGAGCAGGAGCGTCCCCACGGCGTAGACGATGAGGCCGATCACGATCCAGCGGCGGTACTTGCGCCAGAACCTTCTAATGGGACTTGTCGGCTCGTCCATGGACGTCCTTTGCGATGAAGTCGAGCGTGGCGTCGGTGATGATCGCGTGTGCCGCGGCATTGGGATGCGCGTCGTCGAGCGCGACCCACAGCGCATGCGCATCCTTGGTGCCGGCGAAGGCCGGGGTGATGTCGAGCGCCGCGATGCCGTGGCGCGTGAGGAAGGCCATCACCTTCGCGTGCTCCTTGGCGAACGGATAGTGCGCCGGGTCGTGCAGCTCGGGCAGCAGCACGACCTTGAGCGCGATGCCGCGCTCTGCCGTCGCGCGCTGGAGAAGCAGGATCGCCTCCTGCGCCGCCTTCCAGCCGGGTTGGTCGTCGGCGTACAGACCCGAGTAATAGCCCTGGAACGTGCGGTTCGAGTCGAGGCGCGCAACGAGGCTCTTGATGCGCGACCAGAAGAAGGTGACGAAGCGGCTGTGCCCGAGGATCTCCCAGCGCGACATCCGCGGCGTGGGCTCGGCGTCGTTGATGAAATAGAAGAGCACCACCGCGTCGGGCTGGTACTTGAGGCCCTTCTCCAGGAAGAGATTCACTTCCTGCACCGTGTTGTAGTTGCCGGCGCCGAAATTCAGGACCTCGGTCGGCTGTTCGGCGCCGAGCCTGGCTTCGAGGCGCTTGGCGAACGATTGCTCCGCTGCCACGCCCCAGCCCATGGTGAGCGAATCGCCGAGGAAGACGTAGCGCCGCGCCGCATTGCGCGCGACGGGATAGTCGCGGTCGCGCAGCCCGTCCTGGTTGATCGACACCGGCACCCCCATGAGTGTCGCCTTCGCCCCAGGACGATGCACGTGCCCGATGTCGGGATTGGCGGAAGGCTCCTTGACGTCCATCGCGTAGCGCGTCATCTCGACGTCGTAGTACGTCACGCTCGCGGTGTACAGCCGCATCAGGATCTCGCCCAGGCCGAAGAAGATGCCGAAGGCGATGAGCAAGGCGAGGACGGGAACGACGCGCTTGTTCACGAGGGTGCGCGCGCCAGAAGGCTTGCCACCGCCGGCGCGATCGCGCGCGCGAAGATCGCGTGGGCGGTGGCGTTGGGATGCGCGTCGGTCGGCAGGATCGAGAGGTCGGCGAGCCGCATGCCGGCAAAGGCGGGGGTCGTGTCGACGACGCACGCCGCATGCCGCTTCGCCATCGTGGCGAGCGTGCGCGCGTTGTCGGCGTCCGCGGCGTTCATGTTGAGGATGACGAAGCACAGCGGCGCGTCGTGCCCGGACGCAAGCCGCACCGCCTCGCGCATGATCGCATCCAACGGTGCGAGGTCCGCGGTGGCGTACGCGCTGTGGTCCGGCGCCGGCCGCGTCAGGCGCGCGCGAATCCGCTCGACGACGAAGCTCGACCAGAAGGGATGCGTCACCGGCTTCGGCGCGTACGGCGTCGTGTAGAAGGTCTCGGGGTAGGTAAGACGCGGCGTGTGCGTGGTCAGCTCGAAGAGCACGAGATCCGGCCGGTACGCGAAGACCTTCGATTCGAGCACCGCGAGGAGCTGGCGCGCGCTGTAGCCGCCCACCGCGAAATTGATCGCCTCGTGCCGACGCGCCGGCGCCATCGTATCGAGACGGCGCGCGAGCTCCTGGTGCCAGGCGACCTCGAGCGCGACACCCGCCGGCATCGAGAACGACGACCCGACGATCGCGAGGCGGGTGACCCCGGGCGGGGGTACGAGCGGGCGCTCGACGTCGCGCCGCCCGCTGCTGTCGGTACGAAACGGTGCGAGCTTGAAATACGTGTCGACGCCGGGCTCGAGCTCGTACACGACGCCGGGCGCGCTCGCCCGACGGATGAGGCCCGAGACCCAAAGATCGTGCACGCTGTCGATCCGCGCGTAGCTGAACGCGGACCATCCAAAGAGATAGACGCGAAACGTTTGCTCGATCGCGCCTGCGGTCAGCAGCACGGCCAGCAGCACGATCGCCATCCGGCCGAAGAAACGCTGCATCGTCTTATTTTATCGCACATTTCCACCGTCGACGGAGTGCTATCCTGCACGGTGCCCACGACCGGCCCCTGCGGCCTGGGTGTGACCATTGAGCCGTCTCGTGATCGATGCCCGGCTTGCCGGGCATTCCGGCATCGGGACCTACCTCGCTGCGCTGCTGCCTCGCGTGCTGCCTTCGTTGCACGCCTGGCAGCCTCGGGTCCTCACCGGGTCCGCGCAGCGCCTCGCCCTCGGGGCGGCGCTGCCGACGGGAACGCGTGTGGACGTCTGGGATGTCGCGCCGCTGTCGGCACGCGACCTCGTTGCAGTCCCCCCCGGGTTGGCTCGGGATGACGTCGTCTGGACGCCGCACTTCAACGTGCCGCTCGCTCGCCCTGGCCCGCTCGTGGTCACGCTGCACGATCTCTTGCCGCTCACCGCGCCCGCGCTCACGGGTCGCCTGCGCGCCACCGCCCTGCGGGCCTGGCTCGCCGCCATCCGCCGGCGCGCGCGCGCGGTGCTTTGCATCTCGCAGTTCACGCGCGCGGAGGCGATGCGCCTCGCCCATCTTCCCGCCGGCCGCACGACGGTCACGCACCTTGCGGCCGACGACGCGTGGTTCCATCGCGGCGCCGAGGTCGCGGCGGCGCGGGCAACCGCGGCGGGCGGGGCGCCGACGCGCACCATCGTCTGCGTCGGGCTCATGAAGCCGCACAAGAATCATGCGCGGCTCCTTCGCGCCTTCGCCCGCGTGCGCGAACGCATTCCGCACCGTCTCGTGCTCGTCGCGCGCTGGCGTGCGCTACGTCACATCGACGACGAGGCGTTGGCGCTTGCCCGCGCCATGCCCGAGCGCGTCGAGCTCGTCGAATCGCTCCCCTTCGCCGAGCTCGTCACGTGCGTCGCGCAGGCGGAATTCGCCGTGCAACCGTCGCTGCACGAGGGCTTCGGCTTGCCGGCGCTCGAGGCGATGGCCGCCGGCGTACCCGTGCTCGCAGGGCACGCCGGCGCGTTGCCCGAGGTCTGCGGCGACGCCGCCTTGTACTGCAACCCGGAATCGGAGCGCGACATCGAGCGCGCCCTGCTCCTGCTCGCCGCCGATGCCGGACTGCGCCGCCGCCTCGCGAGCGAGGGCCGCAAGCGCGCCCGGACGTTCTCGTGGGACGCCTGCGCGCGCCTCACCGTGCAGGCGCTCGCGGACGCGCTCGCGGCGCCGCCCCGATGAGCGCGCACGATTCGGGCAGCGTGCCGCAGCCGCGGCGGATCGCGGTCGTCCACGACTGGCTCGACACCTGGGGGGGCGGTGAAAACGTCCTCGCCGAGATCCTGCGAGCGTACCCGGAGGCCGACCTGTACGCGCTCGTCGACTTCCTGTCCGAGGCGCAGCGCGCAGCACTCGGCGGTCGCCGCGCGCGCACCACGTTCCTGCAACGCATCCCCGGCGCGCGGCGGCGCTTTCGTCTCCTCCTGCCGGCGTTTCCGCGAGCGATCGAGAGCCTCGATCTCGCGGGCTACGACCTCATCCTGTCGAGCTCGCACGCGGTGGCCAAGGGTGTGCGCACCGGCGCGCACCAGGTGCACGTGTGCTATTGCCACACCCCGATGCGCTACGCCTGGGACCTGCGCGACCAGTACCTCGCACAGACCGACCTCGCCCGCGGCGTGCGCGGCGCCGTCGTCAAGCGCCTGCTCGACCGCGTGCGCGACTGGGACCGAGCGACGAGCACGCGGGTGAGCGCATTCATCGCCAACTCGGCCTTCGTGCGCGAGCGCATCGCGCGCTGCTACGGCCGCGATGCCGTGGTGATCCCCCCGCCCGTCGACACCGTCTACTTCACCCCGGAAAGCGGACGCGGCGCCGGGGCGGATCGCGACTACTACTTCGCCGCGTCGCGCTTCGTTGCGTACAAGCGCCTCGATCTCGTCGCCGCCGCGTTCGCCGCGCTGCCGCAGGCACGCCTCGTCGTCGCCGGCGCCGGGCCGGAGGAGGCGCGGATCCGCGCCGCCGCCCGCAGCAACGTCGAGTTCGTCGGCCACGTCTCGCGCGAGCGCATGCGCGAGCTCCTCCGGGGCGCACGCGCCTTCGTCTTCGCCGCCGAGGAGGACTTCGGCATCCTTCCCGTCGAGGCGCAGGCCTGCGGCACCCCGGTGATCGCCTACGGGCAGGGCGGCGCGCGCGAGACGGTGCGCCCGCTCGGCACGGAGCACCCGACCGGCCTCCTCTTCGCCGAACAGAGCGCCGCCGCGATCACGCGTGCGGTGCTGCGCTTCGAAGCCGAACGCGCACGCATCGACACCGCGCATTGCCGCATCCAGGCGCTGCGCTTCACGACGGCGCGCTTTGTCGCGGCCTACACGGATTTCGTCGAGCGCACGTGGCAGGCCGCCCAGGCGGGACGATAATCGCCGGCCATGGCACGCAGCGTCCTGAAACCGCACGCCGCCCTGTTCGCGGCGACCCTGCGCCTGTGCGACCCGTTCCTCACCGTCGTCACGGGGGTCGTCGCGTATCGGCTCTACCTCGGAACCTGGGACCTGCCCGATCGCTACCTCCTCTTCCTTGCCGTCGGCGCGCTCGCGGTGGCAACGGTCTTTCCCCTCTTCGAGCTCTACGTGGCGCAGCGCGGCGCGGGGGTGGCCGAAGAGTTGCGCCGGCTCGTGTACGCGTGGCTGTTGCTGGCCGGGATCACCGGCCTTGCGACCTTTGCAACCAAGATGGGAGACACGTACTCGCGCGTTTGGGTGAGCGCGTGGCTCGCCGGCGGCCTCGCGACGACCGCCGCCCTGCGCATGGCGATCCGGGCGGGCTTGCGCGCGTTGCGGCGACGCGGCTTCAATCAGCGGCACATCGCCGTCGTCGGCGCCGGAACCCTCGGTCGCATGGTCGGGGCGCGCCTGGCGGGCACGCCGTGGGCCGGATTCACGGTGCGCGCGTTCTACGACGACGATCCGGCGAAGATCCACGGCGAAGCCGCCGGCTGCCGCGTGCACGGGATCGACGAACGCTTGCGCGCGGACGTCGCCACCGGCGACATCGACCAGGTGTGGATCGCCTTGCCGCTGCGGGCGGAGGTGCGCCTGCGCGCGATCCTCGAGATGCTGCGCGAATACCCGGTCGAGATCCGCTTCGTCCCCGACATCTACGGCTTCCACCTCCTCAATCACTCGATGACCGACGTCGGCGGGCTGCCGGTGATCTCGCTCACCGAAACGCCGATGTCGGGCATCAACCGGATCGTCAAGGCGATCGAGGATTTCACGCTCGCCAGCGTGCTTCTCGTCCTCGCCTCACCGCTCATGCTCGCGATCGCCATCGGCGTCAAGCTCTCGTCACCCGGTCCGGTCCTCTATCGCCAGGAGCGCGTGACCTGGAACGGCGAGCGCTTCGCCATGCTCAAGTTCCGCACGATGCCGGTCGACGCCGAGGCGCGCACCGGTCCCGTGTGGTCGCGCCACGGCGAGCGGCGCGCCACCCCGTTCGGCGCGCTGCTGCGACGTACGAGCCTCGACGAGCTGCCGCAGCTCGTGAACGTGCTGCGCGGCGAGATGTCGCTCGTCGGCCCGCGTCCGGAGCGGCCCGAGTTCGTCGAGCGCTTTCGCCAGGAGATCCCCGGCTACATGCAAAAGCACCTGGTGAAGGCAGGCATCACCGGTTGGGCGCAGGTGAACGATCTGCGCGGGGATAGCGACCTTGCGCAGCGGATACAATACGACCTGTACTACATCGACAACTGGTCCTTGTGGTTCGACCTGCGCATCCTGGTGCTGACCGTTTGGCACATCCTGACGAGCCACAACGCGCGGTGAACGAACCCGCGACGGCAGCGACGGCCAACGTGCCGCCGGCCCCGTATCGCCGCATCGCGCGCGGCGCGCTTGGCCTGTTCGCGCTGGCCTTCGTGCTCTGTCTTGCGGCGTACGCGCTCGTTAGCGTCCCTGGCGCGTGGTTTCCCGGCGCCTCGTCGCAATTCGTCGGTGCGCGCGCCTTCACCACCAATCGCGGGACCGCGATCGCCGACGGCGACGCCCTTGCGATCACCGCCACCGACGCATCGGGACTCGCGCTCATCGCCGCCAACGTCGACCTCCGCTCGCTCGACTATCCGATCGTCGCCTGGCAAGGCTTTGGCTTTCCGGCCAACGCCGACGTCCGCTTCCTGTGGCGCACCGACTACGCGCCCAACAAGCTCAATTCGCTTCCGGTGCCGATCGTCGCCGGCCGCCTCGCGCCACTCGAACTCGCCCACCATCCGGACTGGATCGGGCGCGTGCGTGGCGTCGCGCTCGCGGTGCGCGGCCCACTCGCCGGGCCGGTGCGCATCGTCGGCGTCAAGCTCGAAGCCGGCGGTGTCACCGGCGAGTTGCGTGACGTCGTCGGCGCCTGGACGACATTCGAGCCATGGTCGGGAACGTCGATCAACACCATCACCGGCGGCGCCGACGTGCAGCCGTTGCCGCTGCCGACGGTGCTCGTCGTGGCAGGGCTGCTCGCGCTCGCGACCTGGTTCGCGCTCGCCTGGCGCCGCCGCGAACTCGCCGGCTTTCCCGCCGCGGCTGCGATCGTGTTCCTGGCGGCGTGGATCGTTCTCGACACGCAGTGGGCGGCGAACCTCGTGCGCCAGGTCGCCGCCACCCGCGCGCAGTACGGCGGCAAGGATTGGCACGCGAGTCATCTGGCGGCGGAAGACGGCGCGCTCTTCGCCTTCATCGAGAAGGCGCGGGCCAAGCTGCCCGCGAAACCCGTGCGCATCTTCGTCGTTGCCGATGCCGCGTACTTCCGCGGTCGTGCTGCGTACCACCTCTACCCCCACAACGTGCTCTTCGATCCTTTCACCGACACGTTGCCGCAGGCAGCGTGGCTCAAGCCCGGCGACTATGTCCTCGTCTGGCATCGGCGCGGCGTGCAGTACAGCCCCGAGGAGCACAGGCTGCGCCTCGGCGACGGCGCGCCGATCGCCGCGCAAGCCGTGCTCGTGGAGCCGGGCGCCGCGCTCCTCGAGATCCTGTAGGAGGACGACAACGACGTGGATGCCGCAGCCCTGATCGTCGGAAACGCGCTTGCGTGGTGCCTCGGCAGCGCGCTCCTCCTCGCCATGCCGCGGCGGTCGAGCGATCAGACCGCGGGCGAGGTGGCGTGGACCGCCGGCGCCGGCTATCTCGTCGGCGCCTTCCTTCTCACGGTGTGGATGCGTGCACTGTCGCTCGCTGGCGTGAAGTTCGCACTCCTCCCGATCGTCGTGCCCCTCGCCGTGCTGACGCTGGCGCTTGCCTGGCTCGCGCGACGTCGCGCCCCGGGCCGCGCCATGCCAGCGCTGCGCGCGGCGTGGCGCGATCTCGTCGCCACTCCCGGTCTCGACGGCGCCGCGCGTTTCGCGTGGTGGGGTGCAATCGCGTGGCTCGCGCTTCGCTTCACGCTGCTGGCCGTCGAAGTCGGCACGCGCCCGCTCTATCCGTGGGATGCGTGGACGCAATGGGCGACCAAGGCGCGCGTCTGGTACGAACTCGGCGGCATCGTTCCCTTTGCGCGCGTCACCGCGTGGCTTGCCGCCAACGGCGCGGCGTACTTCGACGCCTCGCCCGAGTATCCGCCCACGATGCCACTCTTGCAGGTGTACAACAGCCTCCTCCTCGGACGCTGGGACGACACGCTCATGAATGCGTCCTGGTGGCAGACCGCGCTTGCGCTCGCGTTCGTCATGTACGGCGGCCTGCGCTCGCTGCGTGCACCGCCGCTCGCCGCACTCGCCGGAGCCCTCCTCGTGTCGTCGCTGCCGCTCGCCAATGCGCACGTGGCGCTCGCCGGCTACGCCGACCTTCCGCTCGCTGCGACCTACGTTGCCGCCGCGCTCGCGCTCCTGCGCTGGATCGCCGTGCGCAGCGCCCGCGATGCCGTGACCACCCTCGTGCTCGCCGTCGCGCTGACGCAGATCAAGAACCCGGGGTGGTTCTGGGCCGCAACCCTCGTGCCGGGGTTCATCGTGGCGCGCTGGCCGCGGCACGGCGTGCGCATCGTCGTCGCCGGCTTCGCCGCTGCCGCGATCGTCCTCGTCGCGCTGGCCCGCTTCCAGTTGCGCCTGTTCAACTACGAGTTGAAGCTCACCTACGCCCCCGCCTGGGGCGACCTTGCGGAGAGCTATTTCCTGCTCGGCAACTGGCACCTGCTGTGGTACGGCGCGCTCGGCGCGGCCGCGCTCGCGTGGCGCAGCCTCTTCGGACCGAAGCTTGCGCCGCTCACCATGATCGTCGTCGCGGGCCTCATGTTCCTCTTCGTCGTCTTCGGCTTCACGACGGCGAGCTACTACATCACCGATCAGACGACGGTCAATCGCGCCACGCTGCATCTTGCGCCACTCATCGTCGTATTCCTGATCCTCGCATGGCAATCGTTCGCGAGCGACTGGGCCGCACGGCACGCGCGCCCCAACGCGCCCTTGGGCGACGCGCCGACGTCCTCACCGGCGCCGACCGACGCGAGCGGGCCCGCGCCTGCCGCCAATCCGTCTGCGGCGGGATGACCCCCCGCTGCCACGACCGATGCCCACTTTCGCCCTGACGATCTTCGCGAGTGCGTTCCTGCTCTTTCTCGTGCAACCCATCGTCGCCAAGCAGATCCTGCCCTGGTTCGGCGGCTCGGCCGCGGTGTGGGCCACCTGTCTCGTCTTCTTCCAGACCACGCTGCTCCTGGGCTACGCCTACGCCGACTACACCGTGCGGCGGCTCGCGCCGCGCACGGCGGTGCGGCTGCACGTCGTGCTCCTCGTGCTCAGCGTCGTCACGCTGCCGATCATTCCGGCGGCGCACTTCAAGCCCGTCGGTGACGAGAATCCGATCTTCCTGATCCTGGGACTGCTCGCCGCGACGATCGGACTGCCGTATTTCCTGCTGTCGACGACGAGCCCGCTCTTGCAGGCGTGGTTCGCACGCCGCTTTCCCGGACGTGACCCGTATCGCCTCTTCGCGCTGTCCAACCTCGCCTCGCTCGTCGCACTGCTGGGCTACCCGTTCCTGCTCGAGCCCTGGATCGCCACGCGCGCGCAGGCGTGGGCGTGGTCGGCGGGTTACGTTGCATTCGTCGCGCTCGCCTGCGTCGCCGCCTTCGCAAGCCTGAAGCGCGCCGGCGGGCCCGTGATCGCCATCGGCACGAGCGAGCCGGTTGCCCCGGCGCTCGCCACGACGAGCGGCGCGGCGCCGGCTCTTGCGGTCGAGCCGCGCGGCAGCAGGGATGCGCCACCGAGCGCTGCCCGCCAGGCGCTGTGGTGCACGCTTGCCGCGACCGGATCGCTGCTGCTCCTTGCGGTGTCCAATCACATCACGCAAAACGTCGCGGCGGTGCCGCTCCTTTGGATCCTCCCGCTCACGCTCTACCTCGTGACGTTCATCCTGTGCTTCGACAGCAGCGGCTGGTACCGGCGCAAGCCATTCCTCGTCGCGGTGGCCGTGGCGCTCGGCGCGATGGCATGGATCCTCGTGCCCTCGTCGAACCTGACGCATCACCTCGCGATCCAGATCGGCGTGTTCAGCGGCGGCCTCTTCCTCGCCTGCATGTTCTGCCACGGCGAACTGGTCGAGTTGAAGCCGCCTCCCGAATATCTGACGCGCTTCTATCTCATGGTCGCGCTCGGCGGTGCGGTGGGGTCGGCCCTCGTCGGCATCGTGGCGCCGATGGCATTGCCCGCGGATTTCGAATTGCCGGCAACGCTCGTCCTGTGCGCGCTGCTCCTGCTCTGGCAGACGCGCCGGCTCGCGCTCCCCTACCCCGCGCTCGCGACGGCAGCGCTTGCTGGTACCGTGGGCCTCGGCGTGTGGGGCATCGACGAGTTCTACGACTCGACGATCGTCGCGACGCGCAACTTCTACGGCGTGCTGCGCGTGCAGGAGAGCGACGATCCCGGAACCGGCAAGCGGCGCCAGCTCGTCCACGGCAACATCATGCACGGCAAGCAATACCTCGCCGACGACCTGAAGCGCCAGGCGACGAGCTACTACTCCGCGCACTCGGGCGTCGGGCGTCTCATCGAAGCGCTGCATCCCAGCACGACGCCCATCCGCGTCGGTGTCATCGGGCTGGGCGCCGGCACGCTCGCCACCTACGGCAGCCGAGGCGACGTCTATCGCATCTACGACATCAATCCCGGCGTGATCGCGATCGCCAGGCGTGACTTCACCTATCTCAGCGACAGCGATGCGACGATCGAGCTGCCATTGGGTGACGCGCGGCTCAGCCTCGAGCGCGAGCCGCCGCAGAACTTCGACGTCCTCGCGATCGACGCCTTCAGCAGCGATGCGATCCCGGTCCATCTCATCACGAGGGAAGCGGTGCAGGTCTACCTGCGGCACATGAAGCCCGACGGCGTGATCGCGTTCCACGTCACGAACCGCTATCTCGATCTCGTGCCCGTGGTCGAGGGCATCGCGCACGACCTTGGGTTGACCGCGCTGTGGATCGACGACGACGGCAGCCTGCAGCTCGCCAACTCGTCGAGCTGGGTCCTCCTGGCGCGCGATCCGGCGCGTCTCGCCGATCCCCGGCTCGCGGACGCGGCAAAGCCGATCGTGCCCCGCCGGGACTGGCGCGTGTGGACCGATGATTTCAACAATCTCCTCCAGGTGCTGAAATGACGACGGATGTTCGCGCCGCACACGCCGATCCCGCGCCGTATCGCGCGCTCGCGCATGCGCCGCAGGATCGGCACATCGACGTCATCGACCAACGGGCACTCCCCCACGAGATCGTGTCCCTGCGCATCGCCGATGCCGAGACGGCAGCACGCGCGATCCGCGACATGGCGATCCGCGGTGCGCCGCTCATCGGTGCCGTCGGCGCGTACGGGCTCGCGCTCGCGCTCGATCACGACGCGTCCGACGCCGCACTCGCGCGCGCGCACTCCGCGCTCGATGCCACCCGGCCGACGGCGGTCAACCTGCGCTGGGCGCTCGACCGCGTGCGCGACCGCATCGTCGGTCTCGCGGCGCCCATGCGCGCCGCGGCCGCATGGACCGAAGCCGACGCGATCGCGGCGGAGGACGTCGCGATCAATCACGCGATCGGCAAGCACGCCCTCGCGATCCTGCGCGACATTGCGCAGCATCGCGGCGGTCCGGTACGGGTGATGACCCACTGCAATGCCGGCGCGCTCGCCACCTGCGGATGGGGCACGGCAACCGCGCCGATCTTTCTGGCGCATGCCGAGGGAATGCCCGTGCACGTGTGGGTGAGCGAGACCCGGCCGCGCCTTCAGGGCGCGAGTCTCACGGCGTGGGAGCTCGCCCAGCGCGGCGTGCCGCACACGCTCGTCGTCGATGGCGCCGCGGGCCTCCTCATGGCGCGCGGCGAAGTCGACGTCGTCTTCGTCGGCGCCGACCGCGTCGCGCGCAACGGCGACGTGTGCAACAAGATCGGAACCTACGACAAGGCGCTCGCGGCACGCGACAACGGCGTGCCCTTCTACGCCGCGGTACCGTCGCCGACGATCGATTGGCGCGCAAGCGACGGTGCCGGCATTCCGATCGAGGTGCGGGCTGCCGACGAGATCCTGACCGTCACCGGGCGCGACGAGCACGGACGCACGACGCGCGTGACCATCGCACCGCCTTCGACCCCTGCGCTCAACTACGCGTTCGACGTGACGCCAGCGCGCCTCGTGACGGGCATCGTGACGGAGCGTGGAGTCGCGCAAGCGACGCACGCCGCACTCGCCGCGTTGCAGGGCGACCGGACCGCGCCGTGAGCCGCGGGCCTTTCGTGCCGCAACCGGGCGAAGTCGCGCTGCGGATGGACGTGATCGCCACCGCGCGCGCAATGAACGCGGCGGGCATCAATCGCGGCAAGTCCGGCAACGTGAGCGTGCGCCTCGCGCACGCGGGATTCGACGGCTTCCTCGTCACGCCGACCGGCATGCCGTACGACGACCTCGAACCCGACGATGTGGTCGCCATGTCACTCGCCGGTGGCGCGCAGGGCACACGCGAACCCTCCTCCGAATGGCGCTTCCACCGCGACATCTACGTGCATCGCCCCGAGGCGCAGGCCGTCGTCCATACGCACGCGCCGTTCGCCACGACGCTTGCGTGCCTCGATCGCGGCATTCCCGCGTTCCATTACATGGTCGCGGTCGCAGGCGGTGACGACATCCGCTGCGCTCCTTACGCGACGTTCGGCACGCAAGCCCTGTCCGATCACGCGCTTGCCGCGCTCGCCGGTCGCGATGCCTGCCTGCTTGCGCATCACGGGATGATCGCGCTCGGGCGGTCGCTCGCGGCCGCGCTCGCGCTCGCCGTCGAGGTCGAAACACTCGCCGAGATGTACTGGCGCGCGTTGCAGATCGGCGAACCGGCGCGGCTCTCCGCCGTGGAGATGACGACCGTGCTTGCGAAGTTCACGACGTACGGTCAGCCACGCCAACGTCGCTGATCCGCGGCTTCCGGTCAGACCGGGGTGACGCGCCGCCGCACCGCCGTATAGAGGAGATCGACGCACGCCTCGACGCTGAGCGTTCCGGTGGCAAGCTCGATGGCCGGCGCGGTCGGCGCTTCGTACGGCGCATTGACGCCGGTGAACTCGGCGATCTCGCCCCGCCGCGCCTTGGCGTACAGGCCCTTGGGATCGCGATCTTCGCAGGCCGCGACGTCGGCGGCAAGGTACGTCTCGAAGAACTGCTCCGCGCCGATCACGCGCTGCGCCATCGCACGATCCTCCGCGTACGGCGAGATGAGCGCGGTGATCACGATGAGCCCGGCATCGTTCATGAGCCTGGCCACCTCCGCCGTGCGGCGGACGTTCTCGCGCCGATCGTCGGGGGTGAAGCCGAGATTGCGGTTGAGACCGTGGCGCAGGTTGTCGCCGTCGAGCACGAAGCAGGCGTGGCCCGCATCGATCAATCGCCGCTCGAGCGTGTGCGCGAGCGTCGACTTTCCCGATCCGGACAGGCCCGTAAGCCAGACCGTGAGCGGACGCTGCCGGAGGAGTGTCGCCCGCTCGGCGGCATCGACGCGGCTGCGCTGCCGGAACACGTTTCGACTGGCGATCGCGTCGGCGCGCTCTTCCGCGACCTCGGGTGAGGCCCGGCGGTCGATGACCACCGCCGCACCGACCATCGCACGCGTCACCGCATCGCGGATCACGAGCCTCCCGGTGACGCGATTCCTGCGATGCGCGTCGACGAACAGCGGGTCGAAGAGCGTGAGCCGCACACGACCGACCTCGCTCGCGCCGAGTGTCCGCGCCGCTTCGCGGCGCAGCGTGTCCGGGTTCACCCGGTAGGCGAGCTGCGCGCACGAAGCGCGGACGGTGCGCGTCGTATGCTCCACGAGGTGGACGTCGCCCTCGGCAAGCGGTGCCGGCCCGAGCCAAACGACCATCGCCTCCACGGCGCGCTCGATCGAGGGCACGTTCGCCGGATGCGCGAGCATCTCGCCGCGCCTCACGTCGACGTCGTCGGCCAGATGCAGCGTCACCGGCAGCGGCGGGACGCCTTCGTCGAGGTCGCCACCGTCGGCGACGACCCGCGTCACCCGGGTGCGCTGGCCCGACGGCACCACGACGACCTGATCACCCCGGCGCACGACGCCGGAGGCAACGACCCCCGCGCACGCGCGCGCACCCTGCGCAAGGTCGACGACGTCGTGCACCGGGAAGCGAAAGTCGACCAGATTGACGTCGCCTGCGATGTAGACCGATTCGAGGTGGGGCAACAGCGGCGACCCCGCGTACCACGGCATCTTTCCGCTCGGGGTCACGACGTTGTCGCCGGCGAGCGCGCTCAGCGCAACGAAGGTCAGCTCCGCGAAGTGCAGGCGTGCGGCAAACGCGCCGTACTCGTCGCGGATGCGCTCGAACGTGTCCCGGTCGTAACCGACGAGATCCATCTTGTTGATCGCGACGACGACCCGCGGGACACCCATGAGCGACGCGATGAGCGCGCTTCGCCGGGCCTGCGTCCCGATCCCAGCGCACGCGTCGATCACCACGATCGCGAGTTCGGCCCTTGCCGTTGCCGCGAGCACGCGGTGCGTGTGCTCGTCGTCTCCGGGCGATTCGGCGACGAGGAAGCGGCGCTGCGGCGTGGAGAACGCGTGATCGGCGATGTCCGGTTCAGACTCGAACGATGTGCCAGCGGCGGCGGACGCCGCATCGGACCGTTCTGGACGAGGGTCGGCATGGTCCTGGGTGGCACGCAGGAGGCCATCGACCAGCGTGGTCTTGCCGGCACCCGCGGCGCCGGTCACGCACAAGCGCACGAGCTCGACTGCGCGCCTGCCCGCGGCGGCGGATGCGTCCGATTCGACCGTCATGCGGTGTGGCCGGGATCGTTAGCGGATCTCGGTCGGAGGCCGCTCGGTGAGCGGCGGACGTTTCACGCCGAATGGCGCCTCATCCAGCGGAAAGTCGACCTCCGAAGCGTCGGGGCGGCTCGAAGCGATGAGGATCCAGGCGAACCCACGAACGCGCGGCGGTGTGATCGCGGTCAGCCGCAGGCCCGCGGCGGCGAAGGACCGCCGCACCCAGTCGCGATCGAAGATCACGGCGTTGGTCGGATCGTTCGTATTGATGTAGAGCGCGTTCTGGAACTCCTGCATCATCGGAAAGTAGACCTTCTCGGTCAAGAACCAGGTCGACAGGAACATGGCATCGCCGGTCATGACCCGACGCACCTCCTGCAGGTAGTGCGCGACATCGGGCTCCAGGATGTGCGTGAACACGCTCCATGCATTGACGAGCGTGTACGCGCCATCGGTCGCGGGAAAGCGTTGCGGCGATCGGGAACCCTGCGGATTGAAGCCGACGTTGTAGGCGTCGAAGTGCTCGAAACGGAACGATGGTGCGTGCGACGTCAGATGGCGCTGGCACCACTCGACCATGCCGCGATGGATGTCGATGCCAAGGTACGTGCGCGGCGGCACACGCTGCTGGATCATCCGGCGAGCCACTCGCCCGCAGCCGCAGCCGAAGTCGAAGACGTGCTCGAAGTAGCGCGCGTCGATGTCGGGCAGCGCCGGCTCGCCCGTCGGATTGTCGAAGAACGACTCCTCGGTCGGTCCGACCAGTTGCCGCATCGGCAGCGGGGGGAACGGTAGCGCTGTGCCGGTCATCGTCTATCCAGG
>WBZR01002324.1_pt2 | contig 16297 bp, 13 predicted proteins | sample 5204231 | NCBI WGS metagenome assembly WBZR01 (sample SAMN12412403, study PRJNA552823) | activated sludge metagenome | isolation source: activated sludge from anammox sidestream of wastewater treatment plant... | place: USA: Virginia | collected 2017-08 | reverse complement strand
TTGTTTTATTAGAAGAAAGCTAGCTTAAATGTATATTTGCAGTTATACCAGATTTAAAAGTTAAATGAATTTGCGAGTTATTAACTAATTTTTTCTCATCATTAATACTGAAACCAAATGGATAATAATTATTAAATGATCTAATATCTTCAGGGAACGCACCTAATATATATAGTAAAATAGAAAAATCATGCGGTCCAAGATCCCAAACAACATCAACTTCTGTTTTTGGGGGTCCCAAATTAATCCTTGTTGATGTTATATGAAAAACTTTTCCGATTATTCCTGAATCAATCATCTCTTTAATTTTCCTTACGGCAGGTGCAAATTGAAACACATGTCCTACTGCAATTTTTTTCCCGGTTTGAATTGATTTTTCAAGCATTTTATCTGCTTCTTCAACTGAAGATGTCATAGGTTTTTCAACAAATACATGTTTTCCTGCCTCTAAAGCTTGAATTGCAATTTTAGAATGTGTCTTAACCGGTGTTGCAATACAAACTGCATCTATTTCAGAATCATTTAATATATCGGAATAATCACTTAAAATGTTTACTTGTGGAAATTCTTTTTTTACAAATTGCTGCCTGCCAATGCTTGTATCGGCTGCTTTTATCACATCACAATTAGTTAAACTATCAAAATTTCTAATAAGATTAGGTCCCCAGTAACCGCAGCCAATAACGCCAAGTTTTATTTTCCGGTCATTCATAATTTACTTCTGGGTTTGAATTACCAATAATGTCAACGAAACTACGCTTACAATTACACCTGCTACTTTTGCTATCAAATCAATATCATAAGCAAAATCACGATTTATTACTCTTGGTACATATACAAAATCGCTTGATTGAATAGTAGCATCATCCGGCTCAAGCCACTCTCTGGTTTTAAATTTAATTACACGAATCTCATCTTCATCTGCTCTTTCACCCAATCCGCCGGCTGCATTTATATAATACTCCGCTCCAGCACCTTCCTTATAAGGTACAAATCCGGGTTTATTTACCTGTCCATATACATATACTTCTTTACTGTTATCTGCAATATAAATAATATCACCATTTTTTAATGTTATATCCTGACTATTATCACCTTTAGATAATTTTTCAAAATCCACATTTACTCTGCCAATCTGATATAAAAGATCCTGATCAAAACTTTCTTTTTCTTCCTTATTTGAGACTATATCATTTAGCCTTCTGGTGTAAACATTTTCCAGTGTATCTCTGTTTTTTGTCTGGATATAAAATGTATCTATTTTCCTGTAAACTTCCGAGGTTGGCAAAAATGAATTTGGCAATAAACCTCCGGCTTCACTAATAACATCTGAAAGTTTTGTTGTGTTTAAAGTAATTGGATAGTTTCCGGGTCTCACAACTTCCCCCAAAACAAGTACTTTAAAATCCCTGCGCTGTTCGGCATAAGCATAAACGTAAACTCTGTCATTTGGTTCAAGTTTCATTTTTTTATCATGTTCATAATCAACCCAAATTTTTTCCATTTTTGTTGCGGATGGATCCATTCTGGAAATTACAATACTATCCATATTTGCAACAGTAGTAACTCCGCGTACTAGCTGAATAGCTGTTTCCAAGTCATCACCATTAATATATTCAAAAACTCCGGGAAACTGAACTGCACCCTGTACAGCAACAAATCTTCCTTCCCAATCATATTTTTGCAGTGTTAAAACATCGCCTTCACGCAGAAATGGATTATATTGTTCATCTCTGGTTGCAAAATATTTATAAAGATCTATTCTTCGTATTTCACCATTTTTTCGCTGAAGCTTGATATTTCGCATACTAAAATTGTATCTATCTGATGGCTGAGTACCTGATTTCATCAGAGATAAACTATCACTAAAAATAAATGCAATAATTGAACTTGCACGCATTATTGCACTTGTCGGATAAGTTCCCTGCCCAACTCCGGCAACTGTAACAATAAACCTTCTGGGTGAAACCAAAGTTAAAGTAATTTCTGCTGAAATATATCTTTTTTTAACAGCTGCAATTACTTTTTGTTTTGTTTCAGCTAATGTTAATCCATTAACAGCTACTTCTCCAACAGATGGAATTATCAATGAACCTTCAGGGCTTACCGAAATTGGAAGAGGTGTATTAACTACTCCCCATATTCCCAAGCTAAAAATATCATTTGGACCAACAATATATTTATTTGCATCAACTGCGCCTTCCAATAATTGATCATTATATATTGTATTAGTTGAAGCTGTTGGCTCTATCTGTTTGAGAATATCAAAATTCTGCAGATCCATTTTATTGGTATTCATATTCAGGTCAAATTGCTTCAATGGATTTGACTGATTGTTTGATGAATTTTTATCATTCAAACCATTTTGTGAAAACAATGTACCGCTGATAAAAAACAATACCAAAAATACCGAAATTAATTTTATTTTTGTTGCCATAATCATATATTAAACTTCTTAACAATATCTTTTAAGATATCATCTGTTTTGTTAATTCCTGTTGTTTCTGTGTAAATCCTAAGCAAAGGTTCGGTTCCTGAAGCCCTTACTAATAACCAGCCGTTTTCAAATAACAGTTTACAGCCATCAAGGTCATCCTGTCCGGTTACTTTTAAACCTGCTACTTCCTTTAATCCCTTTGTTAAATTTACAAGTTCCGTTTTCTGTTCATTGCTTGTTAAATGCTGGTCAATACGTTTATAAAAATATTTGCCGTATTTACTTTCAATTTCATCTATAAGTACACTCAGTTTTTTCTTTTTAACAGCAAGCATTTCTCCAAACATCAATCCGTTAAATATGCCGTCTCTTTCAGGTAAATGATGTTTAAGCCCAATTCCGCCGCTTTCTTCTGCTCCAATCAAAATATCTTCTTTTATCATTAACTCTGAAATGTATTTAAAGCCAATTGGAACAGTATATAACTTCAATCCGTATTCATCGCAAATCTTTTTAATAAGATCACTTGATGAAAATCCTCTTACCACTCCGCCTGTCATTTTCTTTTCATTAATAAGATAAGAAAGCAGAAGCGCAAAAGTCTTTTGAGCATCTACAAATTCACCATTTTCATCTATTATGGCAATTCTGTCAGCATCCCCGTCCGTTACAATCCCAATATCATAATTTCCATTTTTCATTTCGTTGCAAATCAGTGAAAGATTTTTTTGTACGGGTTCTGGACTTGAACCGCCAAATGAAGGGTTTATTTCATTTCTGATTGATTTAAGTGTAATTAAACCATCCATCATTCCCTGACCGGAACCATACATGGCATCATAAATAATATTAATACCTGAAGATTTAATATTTTTTATATCAATCTTTTTTTCTAATATTTCTCTAAAATATTCTTTACCTTTAGCATATTCAATTTTTCCTGAATTCAACAAATTATCAAAAACATCACTACCATAATTAAATGAATCAGAATCTTTTAGTTTTTCTTCAATAATAACAAGTTGCGATGGTCCCATTGAACCGCCAAATTCATCCTTTAGTTTAAAACCATTATACTTAGCGGGATTATGGGATGATGTTATCATAACTCCGTAAGCCAGATTTTTATCTCTGCTAAGCAAAGATACGGTAGGGGTTGTAACAAATGTATCAGTTAAAAAAACTTTTATTCCATGATTAGCAAAAACTTCTGCAGCGCATTCAGCAAATTCTTTTGAAAGAAACCGTGTATCGTAACCGATTATGATTCCGTTTTTAATTTTTGGGTGATTTTGAAATGCAATTGCTGTAGCTTTTGAAATTTTCTTCAAATTTTCAAAAGTATATTCATCTGCTATGACTGCCCGCCAGCCATCAGTTCCAAATTTAATAGCCATTTATATTATTGATTTAAAATTGATTTATACTTCAAGTGTTCTATGCTCATTAACCCATTTTTTAACATATTCAACAGTATCAGTTGTTGGTGTACCCGGTGTAAATAATTCACCTACACCAAGCTTTTTTAATTTACTGATATCCTCTTTGGGGATAATCCCCCCTCCGAATAATAAAACATTATCTAAGTTTTTAGTTTTCATGACTTCAAGGATTTTTTTGAAAACAGTCATGTGTGCACCGCTTAATATACTTATCCCTATTGCATCAGCATCTTCCTGTAAAGCTGCTTCAACTATCATTTCGGGCGTTTGTCTTAAACCAAGATAAATTACCTCAATTCCTGAATCTCTAAATGCAGCTGCAATTACTTTTGCACCTCTATCATGACCATCAAGTCCGGCTTTTGCGATAATAACACGTATTTTTCTTTCCATATTGAAATTAATTAATTTCCAGATTTAAGTTTCTAAAACAATTTCATTGATACTTTTATGTGAAATCTTCTGGTAAAACATAACTGCAATAATCCCCACCACAACAGCAAACCATAAAGTAGCTGCCCTGATAATAAGTGTTGAAGCTACTGATACACTTTTGGGAATTGCCAAAACAACAAGTAACCCTGTAATGCTGGCATCAGTGGCACCTAAACCCCCAGGAAGCATAGTAATTGCACCTGCTATTGTAGCAAAACCATATACAAATGTTGCAATAAAAAGATCAACATGTGGGGCACCTGGAATATTAAATCCGTTAATAACAATATAAAAGCTCAAACACTCAAATGCCCATGCAAAAATACTTAAAATTATAGTTATTAATAATTCCTTAAATTTTACCATTTGATAAATGCTGTCATAAGCGGTATGTATTTTATGTGAAATATTTGATACAAATTTTAATTTTTCAAAGATGCCAATAATAGCGTACGATATTTTTCTGTTACTTATAATAAATATTGTTAAAATAAAAAGAATTCCAAATCCAATAATTAAATTAGTGCCGTAACCAAACATTAAAGCTCCGGTTAAGCTAAGTAGTACTAAAGATAAAAAATCAGTAATTCTTTCGGCAAATACTATTGGAGCACTTTTACTTACCGGTGTACCAATTTGTTCTTTCAGCAAATAAGATTTAAAAACTTCACCTATTTTACCCGGTGTAACTGACATAATAAATGATGAAAGGAATATCAAAAAACTCATCTTTCTTTTAATCTTTATATCAAGAACTTTTGTATAATGCTCCCACCTGAAAAACCTGAAAATATAATTAATTAAAGAAAATACCAAAATTAAAGGAAACAAAAGCCAATTGTACAGTGAAAATGCATCCAATAATTCATTAAAATTTGCATAAATACTTAGTCCAAGAAATACCAATGCACCCAGAATTACAGAAAACAATATTTTCTTTTTATATTTTTGGTACAAATTATTAAATAAGTTTTATGAATTTACTTAAACCATTATATAATTTAAAAACCGGTAGCCCCACAACGTTAAAATAATCACCATTAATTTTTTCAACAAATGTGCTTCCAAAGTCATCCTGAATACCGTACCCGCCTGCTTTATCCATTGGACTTCCGCTATTGACATAAAAGTTTATTTCTGCTCTGCTTAAATTGCGAAATTTAACTAAAGTTTTTTCATAAGTTTTAAAATATTTTTCTGTTACAGGATCAAAAATAAAAATCCCGGTGTAAACTTTGTGTACATTTCCGGATAGAAAGTTAAGCATTCTGATAGCATCTATTTTATTTTTTGGTTTTCCTAATATTATGTTATTTATCACAACTATTGTATCTGCTGCAATAATTAACCCATTTTTTCTAATAGAAACTTCTAAAGCCTTTAATTGTGCTAAATTTGCTGCAAAATTGCCATAATTTTTCACATTTTCAGAAATATATTCAACAATATTAGCTGGTATTACATCAAACTTCAATCCAAAATTCTTTAATAAAGCATTCAAAAGCAGTTTTCGCCTTGGTGATGATGATGCTAATATTATCCTTTTAGAATATTTTAAAATTGGATATCTATTTTTCATTACCAGCTTTTAAGTTCGTAAATTTCGTAATCCTCTGCATTAGTTCTGTAATTATATTTTTCAGCTAGTATTTTATTAAACTCAGGAAAACGATTTAACAGATGCTTTGAATCTTCATTATATCCTGAAATGTATTGTAACGGGTCATTTTGAGCTACAATAATTATTTTTGGATAATTTTTTTCAATAACATGAATAAACTCTTCTCTGAATGCAGTGTTTTCACCTTTCCACAATAACGGGAAATTATAAATAAACCTTGAAGAACAATTTCTTCCGGATAGATAGTAAATTAAAGGATCAAATCCCCACACAAATACATTATCACTTTCAGATGAATTAATTTTAATATATTCTACAGCTTTAAAAGTTTTACTGATCATAAAAACTGAATCAGATGTGAAGCCGTTTTTTATATATTCATCTTTTAATGTACTTTTACCGTTTAGGAAACTAATTAATGAAGAATAACTGGTTAAGTATGGCTTAAAGCCATATATAAATATGGCGGCAAGCAAAACAATTGCAATTGAAAAATAAACTTTCTTATAGTTTTTAAAAAATTCTTTAAGATATGAAAATCCAATTGCAGATGCAATCAGAACAGGGGGAATTATCACCAGAAAATGATAATAATAGAATTTCCATTGTACAATTAAACTGAAAAGTGCTGAAATAACCCAAATAAATAATAATAATTGAGGAAAACTTGTCTTACGCTTAATAAATGTGGCAAGCATTGCAAATATTGATAAATATATGAATGGCGTAAATACCGAAAACAGAAATAACTTTGTTAATTGTTTCTGGATAAATCCTTGTAACTCAGTTTCATAAGCTATCTTTGTATATAAAGGTGTCTGAATAGTTTGAATATCCCAAAAAGCATTTAAAGCACCGGTAAAATAATATAACAATAGAATAAATAAACCGCTTATAAGTATTCCGCCTGAATATAATAATATATTTTTTATTCTTAATGATAAAATAAACTTATTATCAAACAGCATTAAGACTATTACTAATGGCAGAAATAGAATAATTGTATATTTAATAAGCAATGCAGCTGAAAAAGCTATACCTGCAAAAAATAATTTGATAAATGAATGTGAAAAATAGTTAGATAATAAAAGTAAAACTGAAATTGCAAAGAGCAAATTTAATGATCCGTCTGTTTGCAATGTATGCCAATAATCATTTCTGTAATATAAGAAAATATAAAATACAGAAAGAGTTATTGAAAGAAACTTTTCTGCAGTTAATTTGTAAATTATGACCAGCATTATAAAAGCAGTAGTGCATTGCCAAATTAAATCAAATATTCTTGCACTTAACATTGACTCCCCCATAATCAGCTGAATAAATGCAAAAAGAAAATGAATACCCGGTGGTTTTAGGTCAAACACATAGAGGTAATTTATTTTTCCTTCCAGCAGCATTTTACCCGCATAAGCATATATTGCCTGGTCACGCCCAAACGGAAACATAAGGCTGACACTTCCTATTAATATACTTGCTGCTAAAATAACAAGCCCGTAAACTATTAATTGCCTGTTAGATAAACTTAATCTCAAAAAATGTTAATTAATTACAAAAAGAATGGTAGTGTTTTGCTATAAAATTGAAATGAAATTTGTAGTTAGTGAATGCAAAAAATGTATTAATTAGTTAAAAACAATATTAATAATAAAACTTGTATAATGCAATATTATTTGATTTGAACATAAATTTCATTGATTTTATCTAATATTTCATCAATTTTAATCATTTTTCGTTCGCCGGTTCTTCTGAATTTTAATTCAATTTCATTATTCTTCATGTTTTTTTCGCTTACTACAAGCTGTAATGGAACCCCAATTAAATCAGCATCTTTAAATTTAACACCCGGACTAATATCATCACGGTCATCAAATAACACTTCAAACCCTTTTTCTTTAAGTTTACTATATAGTTCACCTGCAGTTATCTTAATATTATCAGTTTTTTTGTTTACGCTAATTAAATGTATCTGAAAAGGTGCTATTTCTCCCCCCCATATAATACCATCTTTATCAAAATTTTGTTCAATATAAGCAGCAGCAATCCTTTCAATACCAATGCCATAACTGCCCATAATTATTACATTTTCCTTACCATTTATATCAAGGTATTTTGCATTCAATGCCTCAGCATATCTGGTTCCAAGTTTAAAAATATGACCTACTTCTATGGCTTTAGCCATTCTGAGAGTTGCATCTCCAGTTATTGTTTTTTCACCGTCTTTAACAGTCCTTAAATCCATATATTCAATGCCTGGAACATCTCTTTTTAAATCAATATTTTTTAAATGGAAATCATTTTTACAGGCACCGCTAATAAGTTCATCAGCCTCTTTAAGTCGTAAATCAGCAATAATTTTAACATCCTTATTTTTAAAATTCACAGGTCCAATTGAACCTGCATCAGCACCTGCAATTTCTAATAATTCATCAGGATGAGCAGGCCTAATTCCCGAATACATATTTGCAAGCTTTGATTCACTGAATTCATCGTCACCGCAAACAAGAGCCAGAATATATAAATCCTGTTTATCCGGAACCTTTGAAGGAACAATAAATAACCTTGATTTTGCAAGTCGTGATTTATTTGTAATTTTTAAAAATCCAGCAAGTTCATCAATACTCTTTATATTAGGTGTGTGAAATTCTTCACAAGTTAATCCGGTATTTTTTCTGCCAATATTTTCTGAAAATGAAACTGCAACTTCTAAATTAGATGCATACTTGTTATCACTGCTAATTACCACTGTATCTTCTCCTGCTTCAGCTTCAACCATAAATTCCTCTGATTCACTTCCACCCATTGCTCCGCTGAATGCAGAAACAGTAAAGAATTTAAGTCCGCATCTTGTGAATATATTTCTGTATGCCTGAGCATTTTTTTCATAAGAAACATCAAGACCTTCCCATGTTGCATCAAATGAATAAGCATCTTTCATTAAGAACTGTCTTCCTCGCAAGACACCTCCGCGAGGACGAGGCTCATTTCTGAATTTTGTCTGGATTTGATACCAAATTTGAGGTAAGTTCTTATATGAAATTAAATTAGGTTTTGCAATTGAAGTAAATACTTCTTCATGTGTCGGTGCAAGAACCAAATCACGATTTTTAATTCTGAATATATCGTCACCATAATCTTCAAGCCTGCCCGTTTCCGCCCATAATTCATTTGGAGAAAGTGCCGGTAAATGGAATTCTGAACCTCCAATTGCATTCATTTCTTCTCTCACAACTTTTTCAACTTTTCTGAAAACTCTTAAACCAAACGGTAAATATGAATATACACCAGCAGTAAGCTGCCTTATCATTCCGGACCTAAGCATTAATATATGCGATGGAATTACAGCATCTGAGGGAACTTCCTTTAATGTTGGTAAAAAATATTGACTAAACTTCATTATTTTCTTTAAAATTTCACAAATATATCAATTATTCATCATAAACTCAATGAATTAAAGAAATTACGTCTCAATACCATATAATGGGGATAGATAAATTTGGGGATTAATCGTAATTTTAATTAGTGATTTTTACTATAAACTTATCATTTTGAGCATTTGAAAAAATACAAATTTATCAAAATTGGGATTCTTTTCACATTTCTTGTCATTTTCTATTGTCAAGAAAGTTCTTTTGCACAACAATTCATAAATGTTAACTTTCCAATTGGTTCTGTTTCAGGAATAGAAAGCAGAATCACATTGAACTTAAATTACAGAATATATCAGGTATCACAAAACGTTATAAAATTTGAACTTCCGGCAGTTTCTTTGGTAAAAATTGGATTCTATGACAGCAATAATAATTTAGTAAGGACCTATTTATATAATAATCTTCAGGCAGGTTCTTATGAAATTAATATAAATTCCGCTAATCTGGAAAAAGGTATTTATACCTGTATTCTTTCAACTGCAAATGTACATGAAAGTTCGAAGATTATTATTGAATAAACTTTTATAAACTAAAACTAAAAAAGCAGCTTAAAAAGCTGCTTTTTTTATAAACATTTTGAATTTTAATTATTTTAATATAGCCAGAACAAGCAATACTATTACCAAAACTAAAATTATTGTAATTAAAGTACCAGTATCCAGGTTCAACTTATTTTCTGCACCTGTAACCTTGTATTCAAATTTTTGAGTCTGCTTGTTGTATTCTTTATCCTTAATTACAAAAAGGTCCATATCTCCATCACCATCTTTATCTGCTAAGAATATAGGATATGGCATCTGAGGGTCAATAAACATAGCTTTGCTGTATTTATCGTAGTTTTTGTTTTCTAAAATAAATGCAGGGTTCAAATCCGTTCCAGCATTTTTGTAATACTCAACATTACCGCCATCAAATTTCAATGCATCAAAATCACCGTCTTTATCAACATCAACAAATACTGGATTTTCAAAATCCAATTTACCTTCAAGAAAATTTCCTGCTATACTGCCAATATCTTTATTTGAAATAATGCTTTTAGGAGCATCACAAAAAGCTGAAAGGGCAACAAAAAACTGGATAATTAAAATCAAAAATATTTTTTTCATTTTATAGCCGATAATATTTTAAAATGATTAAATAATTTATATAATATAACAAATTTTAACAATATTTCTCAATACAAAATTCACAGTAAAATATATAAAATTCATTTAATTAGTTAATTAAATTTAAATTGAATTTAATTGTTTCAATATTTAATTTTACGAATGCAGAAATTAAATAAGTTTTTAAACTATTCGCTTTCATTGTTTTCAGTTATTTTCTTTTTATTAATTTTAAATAGCTGTAAAAAGGGTGAAGACCAAATAATAACACCAGGTGAAGAAATATCATGGAAAGAACAGGAAAGCGGAGTCACAAATAATCTTAAAGGCATTTACTTTTTAAATTCATTTACAGGATTTGTTTGCGGGAATTCTTTTCCAAATGACACAAACAAACTTTTGAAAACCACTGATTCCGGAACAAATTGGTCTAGAATTCCAGTAAATATTACAAACTCAAGCCTTTATTCAATCTATTTTGTAAATAATTCTGAAGGATATGCTTGCGGAACAGCAGCTCTTATCATTAAAACTACAGATGGAGGTACAAACTGGTTTCAGCAATCAAATACAGATTCTTATGTGCTGTATGATATCAAGTTTTTTAACAATCTAACTGGAATTGCATGCGGAACAGGAGGTACAATATTAAAAACTGAAAACGGCGGGAATCAATGGGGTAATATAAACACTTTTTCACAAGGTACATTTTACTGTATTTATGTTTTTCCAAATGGGAAATCATATATAAGTGGTGATAACGGAAATATATTTTATTCAGATAATTTTGGTTCAAATTGGGCAGAACAAAATTCTAATACCGCAACTGTCTTAAAATCAATTCAGTTTACTGATCAAAATACCGGTTATTGCTGCGGTCAAACGGGGATAATATTAAAAACATCAAATTCTGGTAAAAACTGGATACTGCTTAACTCACCTGTTGAAGAGGAATTATCTTCTCTTTACTTCACTAACAATGAAACCGGTTATTTTACCGGAAATTACGGAAGGATTTACAAAACTGTTGACGGCGGGAAATCATTTCTAGGTAGTAATACTTCAAGCTCAAACTTCTTGAGAAAAATTTATTTTTCTGAATCTGAAATAGGATGGGCAATTGGAGAGCAAGGAACAATTCTTTTCACAAACTCAGCAGGTGAATAAATCAATTCAATTTCCCAAAACTTTCATTAAAGTATTTTTAAGCTGTTCATCTTCAAAAGGTTTTACAAGATAACCATCTGGGCTTAACTCCCCTATCCTTTTCAATGTATTTTCATCTTCAAATGCAGTAAGAAACACAACATGTATATCTTGTTTTTCACGCAAAGTTTTAGCTGTATCAAGTCCGTTTAATTTTCCTTTCAATTCAACATCCATCAGTATAAGGTCAACAGATGAAATTTTTGCTAATTCTAGTGCTTTTTCACCGGAATCGGCAACAAACACTACTTCAAAACCAAGATTAGAAAGACATTTACTTATATCCATTGCCACAATGCCTTCATCTTCTACAACAGCAATTTTTTTCTTATCCATAAATTAAAACTATTTAAGTGAAATGTTTTGCACAAATTAATAATAATACAGCTATAATTCTATATAAAATTGCATTATTTTGTAAATTGAAAACACATATTATTATTGGTATTTTTGCAGATAAGCGGGAGTAATTCAGCGGTAGAATGTCAGCTTCCCAAGCTGGACGTCGCGGGTTCGATCCCCGTCTCCCGCTCTGATTTTATTTTTTGATATAAACCATAGAGTACATGTTGTTTATAAATGCTGATAATTAAGATATATTCATTCAGTTATAAAAAGAGCGGTATTCCAAAAGATGATTCAGGTAATGGCGGCGGATTTGTATTTGACTGCAGATTCATTTATAACCCCGGGCGAAAAGATTCATTTAAAGATCTTTACGGAATTGATAAACCTGTTGCTGAATTTCTGGATAATGATAAAAATATGCAGGAATTTATGAATAATGTATTCCAAATTGCCAGAGAAGCAGTAAATAATTATATTGATCGAGATTTTACCAGTATAATATTTTGTTTTGGCTGTACAGGAGGTCAGCATCGTTCAGTATATTCAGCAGAAAAGCTGGGGAAATACTTACATGAAAAATATGGTAACATGGTAAAGATTATAATACAGCATACGGAATTTCCCGAATATAGCCATACATTCTAAATTAAGAATTTAATTAAAAAAATTTAATACAAATTTTTTCAATTACAATTATATTTCTTTTGCAGGAATAATGATGCTGCCTGAGAATAAATAAATCAGCAATTCTCAAAATGATATGGTATTGACTTGAAGATATTAAAAAAAACAGTAATTTTGTATTACTTTTATCAAAATATGGGCGGTTAGCTCAGCTGGTTCAGAGCGCTTGCCTTACAAGCAAGATGTCGGGGGTTCGAATCCCTCACTGCCCACAGTAAGACGTATGTTTATACGTCTTTTTTTATGACTTAAAACGATTGTTCTTGAGCGTCCCGATTTATCGGGACAAGATGTCGGGGGTTCGAATCCCTCACTGCCCACAAGCCTAAATATAGATATTTAAGCTTTTTTATTGATAGAATGCACCTTAGTTGAACCTAAAGCTACCAGATTTAAAGAGAATAACCAATTTAGTATATTATACTAAGATTAATTAATGTACCATAAATTTTGCCATATCTGATTTATGCAGTTTCCCTTTTTTATTAAGATAAACTTTAATCATAACAAATATTATTGGGGTAACAAATAAAACATGAATTGCAGAAGTAATAACTCCGCCAATCATGGGAACAGCAATAGGTTTTGCTAAATCTGCACCTGTTCCGGTTGCCCACAAAATAGGTATCAAACCTATCAAATTAACTGCGACTGTCATAATTTTAGGTCTTAATCTTAAAATTGCACCATCTTTTGTTGCCTGAATTATATCATCTGAATTCACTTTATCATCATTCTGAATCATCTTTTTATCAAGAGCTTCATGAAGATATATAACCATTACAACACCTGTTTCAACTGCAAGTCCGTAAAGAGCAATGAAACCAACCCATACAGCAACTGAAAAATTATAATCAAGAATTGAAATTAGATATACACCCCCAATTAATGCAAATGGCACTGATAACATTACTAAAAATGATTCGAGAAAATTTTTAAATACCATATAAAGCATAACAAAAATTACCAAAAAAACTATTGGCATCACAATTTCAAGACGTTTTTTTGCTCTAATTTGATTTTCCCATTGACCGCTCCATGTATAATAATAACCTTTAGGTAATTGCGGAGCAAATTCTTTATCAAGTACATCCTTAGCTTCCTCAACAAATCCGCCCATATCCCTCCCGCGGACATTTAGAAAAACAATTGAGCGCAGCATATTATTTTCACTTGAAATCATTGGCGGACCGGTTGTTATCTTAATATCAGTAAGCTCGCCTAATGGTATTTGGAATGGCTTCGTAACCTGTGAATTATCAGAATTATTACTGCTCATTTCAGTTCCATTGCTTTTTTGCATTGAAGAACCGGATGAACCTATAGTAACAAGAATATTCTTTAATTTATCAATATCCTCTCTGTAATCTCTGAAATACCTCACCCTGATTGGGAATCTTCGTCTTCCTTCAATTGTATTTGAAATATTTTCTCCTCCAAGTGATGTTTCAATAACATCCTGAACATCTCCAATGTTAAGTCCGTATCTGGAAATTACATCCCGTTTTATATCTATATCAATATATTTGCCTCCCAAAGTTCTTTCAGCAAACACATCTGCAGCTCCATTAACTTTTTTAACAATATTTTCTGCATCAATTGCAAGTCTTTCAAGAGTATCCAAATTATCCCCAAATATTTTAATTCCTAAATCAGTTCTAACCCCTGTTGAAAGCATATTAATTCTGTTAATAATAGGCTGAGTCCATGCATTACCAACACCGGGTATCTGCAATTTAGAATTTAATTCAGCAATAATATCATTTTTAGTCAACCCAGGCCTCCATTCAGATTTATCTTTCAGGATAATAATTGTTTCTATCATATTCAATGGAGCGGGGTCAGTAGGTGTATTAGCTCTGCCAACCTTTCCCAGAACATGTTCAACTTCAGGAACTGAATAAATGATTTTATCCTGCAATTGCATTATGCGTTTAGCTTCGGTTATTGAAACATTTGGCAGCGTTGTTGGCATAAATAGCAGGCTTCCTTCATCCAAAGGCGGCATAAATTCAGAACCTCTGCTTAAAATTAAAGGAATAGTTATCAATAAAGCAATTACATTAATAGCAAGCGTGGTTTTTCTGTATTTAAGTGCTAAATTCAGTAATGGTTCATATAACATTCTGAAAAATCTGGAAACGGGGTTTTTTTCCTCCGGGTAAAATTTGCCTTTCATAAACAATGTCATTAACATAGGAACCAATGTAACAGTAATTATTGCAGAGCCGGCTAATGCAAAAGTCTTTGTAAATGCAAGCGGATGAAACAGCTTTCCTTCCTGTCCTTCAAGTAAAAATACTGGTAAAAACGAAACAACAATAATAGCAATTGAAAAGAATATGGCTCTTCCAACTTGTTTTGCAGATTTAATTGATATTTCAGTGTAGTTAATATTTTCACCGTTTTGCAAAGAAACTGAAATATTCCGATATGCATTTTCCACCATTACAATTGAAGAATCAACTAATACACCAATTGAAATTATGAGACCGCCAAGACTCATTATATTAGAACTGATATTAAAATGCTTCATTAGAATAAATGCAATTAACACTGAAACCGGTATTTCTATAACAATTCTGATTGCACTTCGCCAATGAAATAAGAATATAAGGACAACTAAACTAACTACTATTGCCTCTTCTATTAACGAGTGTTTTAAAGTATCAATTGCATTATCAATTAATGTGCTTCTATCATAGGATTTTTGTATAGTAACGCCATCTGGCAGACCTTTTTCAAGCTCAGCCAGTTTTTCTTTAACTCTTTCAATAACTTCTGATGCATTTTCTCCATACCGCATAACAATAATGCCGCCAACAACCTCCCCTTCACCGTTCATATCAAGTAAACCCCGTCTTGTATCGCCACCTATTTGAACTGAGCCGATATCTTTTATTCTAACAGGTATTCCAAATTTAGTATCCTTAATTGTAATTTCTTCAATATCATAAGTAGATTGTATGTAACCTTTACCGCGAATAAAAAATTCATTATCACTTGCTTCAAGATTTTTACCCCCTACATCTTTGTTGCTGTTCTTTACCGCATTTACAACATCATTTATACCGATTCCATAAGATGAGAGTTTTGTTGGGTCAATATCAATTTGATATTGTTTTACAAATCCGCCAATAGATGCAACTTCGGCAACACCATCAACAGAAGTTAATTGATATTTGAGATAATAATCTTGTAAAGCCCTTAATTCTCCAAGATCATATTTATCACTTTTTAAATGATACCAAAAAACATGACCTACCCCAGTTCCATCTGGACCCATATTAGGGGTAACACCCTGCGGTAAAATATTCTGCACCTGGTTAAGTTTTTCAAGTACTCTGCTTCTAGCCCAATAAATTTCTGCATTATCTTCAAATATCACATAAACAAAACTCATGCCAAACATAGATTGAGAACGCACAGCTTTAACCTGAGGAATTCCCTGAAGATTTTGTGTTAATGGATATGTAATTTGATCTTCAATAATTTGAGGACTTCTTCCCATCCATTCAGTAAATACTATAACTTGATTTTCTGATAGATCAGGAATTGCGTCAACAGGTGTATTGTAAACAGACCAGATC
>WBZR01002979.1_pt1 | contig 16312 bp, 15 predicted proteins | sample 5204231 | NCBI WGS metagenome assembly WBZR01 (sample SAMN12412403, study PRJNA552823) | activated sludge metagenome | isolation source: activated sludge from anammox sidestream of wastewater treatment plant... | place: USA: Virginia | collected 2017-08 | reverse complement strand
TGCGTAAATAGCTATTATGGCAACTCGCAAGACTTCCGCAGCCAAAGCGGTCAAGAACTCCGATCGCATCCTCCTTGGGGCGCACATGTCGACCTCCGGCGGGCTACATAATGCGATCGAGCACGGCGTCAACACCGGATGCACTTCAATTCAGATTTTCACCAAAAACAACAATCGTTGGGAACAGCGACCGACGACGGATGCAGAAGCAGAGAAGTTCATCGCCGCGCAGTCTGCCGCCGGCATCGAACCGGTAATCTCTCATACCGCATATCTGATCAATCTCGCCACCCCAAGCGACGACTTGCATCGCAAGTCGGTTGCCGCGCTGGTCGATGAGATCAAGCGCGCGGAACAACTGCGGATTCCCGATGTCGTGTTGCATCCCGGGTCGCCGCTCGATCAAGGAGCGGAATACGGCATGAAGAAGATCATCGCGTCGCTGAATCGCGCGATTGATCAAACCGCTGTCTGCAGAGCGCGAATTGCACTGGAAGTCACCGCCGGCCAGGGAGCGCATCTGGGTTACACCTTCGAGCAGATCGCCGAGATGATTGCCGGTGTCGACGATCAGCGCCGTGTCAGTGTTTGCCTCGATACCTGCCACGTCTTCGCCGCCGGTTATGATATCCGGACGCGTGCAACCTACGACCAGACAATCGACCAATTCGATCGGATCATCGGGCTCAAGCACCTGAAGGTGATCCATCTCAACGACTCAATCAAAGGGCTGGGTTCGCGCATAGACCGCCATACCCACATCGGCGAAGGTGAGATCGGTAAGGACGCGTTCAAGTTCATCATGCAGGACGAGCGATTCCGCTCAATCCCGAAGCTTCTTGAAACTCCCAAGAGCGAAGACTACGAAGACGACTTGCGCAACCTGGCCTTACTGCGCAAACTGGCGATAGCGAAATAGCCCCGGCCCATCAGTTCGTCTTACCGAAGCATGACGCGATCATGCAGTTGCTGACGTTACGGCTTCGATTGACTTGAAATAGCGGCGGCGGAACCAGAGGGAAACGTTCACCAGCCCGATCAGCGTCGGTACCTCGACCAACGGACCAATCACTGCCGCAAACGCGACACCGGAGTTAACGCCGAACACCGCCACCGCCACCGCGATCGCCAACTCAAAGTTGTTGCTGGCAGCCGTGAACGACAGGGTCGTGGTCTTCGAGTAGTCGGCGCCGATGCGATGACCCATGTAGAAGCTGATCAGGAACATCACCACAAAATAAATCAGCAACGGAATCGCGATGCGGAGAACATCAAGTGGAATTTGTACGATCAAATCCCCCTTGAGGCTGAACATCACGAGAATCGTGAAAAGCAGGGCGATGAGCGTGATCGGGCTGATCTTCGGGATGAAAACCCGATGGTACCACTCCTTGCCCCTGGCGTGCACCAGGATCAGCCGCGTCAGCATGCCGGCGAAAAAAGGAATGCCGAGGTAGATTAAGACGCTGACAGCGATCTCTCCCATGGTGACTTCGACCACGCTGCCGGTCAAGCCTAACCATTCGGGCAGGACGGTAATGAACACCCAGGCGTAGAAACTGTAGAATGCGATCTGAAAGATGCTGTTCAAGGCCACTAGACCGGCCGCGTACTCGGTGTCACCGGATGCCAACTCGTTCCAGACAATCACCATCGCAATGCAGCGCGCCAGACCGATCATGATCAGACCGGTCATATACTCCGGGTAGCCAGAGAGGAATACAATCGCCAGGGCGAACATTACAACAGGCCCGATCAGCCAGTTCTGCAACAACGACAGAGTCAGAATCTTCCAGTTGCGAAATACCTTACCGAGTTCTTCGTAGCGCACCTTGGCCAGCGGCGGATACATCATGAGAATGAGACCGATGGCAATCGGGATATTCGTCGTGCCCGACTGAAAACGGTTGATTACGCCTTCGACCGCGGGGTAGAAGTGCCCGATAGCGACACCGAGCGCCATCGTGGCAAAAATCCAGATGGTCAGATAACGATCAATGAAACCTAAACGTCGCGTGGGATTACACTCTGTCGTCAATGCGATTCCTCCGTCGTCAGAACTTTCGGCAGCGTCAAGATGAAATCGCGGATCTCATCGCGGACGCGGCGATAATGCGGAAGGGACTCTTCGAGGTTGGCCGCCTCCCGCGCCAGTCGCGGCGGATCGTCGAAACTACGGTGAATGATCTTCGTTGCGCCGGGAAACACCGGGCAGCTCTCGTGTGCCTGATCGCAAACAGTGACCACGTAATCAAACGGGATTTGCGCCAGATCGCGGACGTGCTTGGACGACTGCTGCGCGATGTCGACGCCGGCCTCTGCCATCACGCGCACCGCCAGCGGGTTGAGACCATGCGGCTCAACTCCGGCGGAATAAACTTCGAACCTATTGCCTAGCAATCGGCGCGCCCAGCCCTCCGCCATCTGCGAGCGGCAGGAATTGCCGGTACAAAGAAACAGAATGCGCATCATCTGCGAATCCGACAGCAGATCTCGTCCAGATCGGTCGCCAGAATTTCGCGCAACCGACGATCATCCTCGCGAGTCTCCGGCGTGCGCGCAAGACTATCAAGCACCCACTTCAAGGCGGCAGCAATTTCCGGACGGTTGCCGGTGTCAGCGATCCGGTAATACACCCAGCGCGCCGACTTGCGTGCTTCCACCAATCCGGCTTGTTTGAGAATCGTCATGTGTTTGGACACAGTTGATGGCGCCAGATCGAGCAGGCAGATCAACTGACAAACGCACAATTCCTGTTTGCGCAATGCGACCAGCGCCCGAACGCGGTTTTCATCCGAAAGGGCTTGACTTATCTCGGCGATATGTGACAACAATTGCGCCATAATTCGTTAAGTGACGAAATATAGTAATAAGCCTGTCCCTGTCAATACGGTTCATGGCAGCGGGATGTTAAAAATATATTTCAGGCTAAGGTACAGTCCAACCGCGATAAACACGATGCCGGTCGTCCGACGCGCCCACTTTTCGATGCGCGTAAGCTTGTCGAATACCCGGCCGATGGAGCTGACGCTCAAGCCGACCACGAAACCGACGGCCAGTACCGGTATCGCCGTGCCGATGCCGTAGCTCAGCGGCAGGAGCACCGGTGAATGTACTTCCAACGCCAGTGGAATCAGACTGCCGAAGAACAGCGCCGCCGAGATCGGACAGAAAGACAGGGCAAAAACGAATCCGAGTGGTACGGAGCCCCAGATGCCCCAACGCGCGACGTGTCCTTGCATCTTTTCGCCCAGCCCCGATCCGGTGCCGGCGTAGCTCAGGAGATTCAGCAGAAACATTCCGGTAACGATCAACAACGGACCGAGGATCTGGTTCATGTACTTCTGCAAGAAACGTGATAACTCCGGCACTGAGAAGATACCGGCCACCAGCACGATGCCGATGGCGACGTAGGCAACCGTCCGCCCCAACGTGTATAGCACGCCGGCCGCGAGCATACGTCCGGGTGACTCGAGACGCCGGCCGATATATGAGATCGCCGCGATATTTGTCGCCAGCGGGCAAGGGCTGATCGAAGTCAGGAGCCCCAGCCAAATCGCCGAAGCCAGAGCCGTCAGCAGCGATTCCATCAGACGCGGCTCATGACCTTGCGAATCTCGGCGTCAACATATTGGCGAAAATCATCTTCCGTCCACACCAGCTCCCAGATCTTGTCAAGGTTCCACCAGTGCGGGTGCGCAGCCTCGCGATGATCGACCACGATCAATGATTGAGTGATCAGGGCGTAGTCGGCTTCGAAATGCTCGTTGCCGGGCGTCTCGATATTAACCACTTTCCAGACCAGTTTGCCGGCTTCAATCTCTGCCGCAAATTTCGTCGTGACGACGTCCCGCGATAATGCTTCGATCTTCAGACAAGTGGGACAGCGCTGGGTACGGTGGAAATAGTAGACGACAACCTTGCCGTCGAGTTTTTCGACGGTCGCCGCGCTGGAAGCCCCGCTGGTACCGCTGTTCTTGACGATAACGGCCGTGATGCTGGCGGCGACAAACAGCAGCAAAGCAATGGTGATGATAAGCTTGGATTTCATTGACTCGTTCCTCGACAAAGTATCGCTATTGAATCAGCTTCTTGATCTCGTCCAGCGACGGCACGCGCCCCGACACCTTCACCACTCCGTCAACCGCCAGCGCCGGTGTCATCATCACGCCCATGTGCATGATGGCTTGGATATCTTTGACCTTTAGCACTTCGCACTCGAGATCGAGTTCCCGTGCCGCCTGGCGCGTTAGGGCTTCAAGCTTCTCGCACTTGGGGCAACCGGTGCCCAGTACCTGAATCAGCTTCATCGTTTGCTCCCATCCTTAGGCCAGCGCCCCAAACACGAGGCCGCTGAGGGTTGACATCACTACTACCAGAGTCACATAGACGATAGTCTTCCTGGCTCCCAAAATCTGGCCGATGACTAGCATGCTCGGCAAAGACAACGCCGGGCCGGACAGAAGCAGCGCTAGCGCCGGACCTTTGCCCATGCCGGAGCCGATCAATCCCTGCAAGATCGGCACTTCGGTTAGAGTCGCGAAGTACATGAAGGCACCGATCACCGCAGCGAAAAGATTTGCCCCTAAGCCATTGCCGCCCACCACCGACGCGATCCAGTGCGAGGGAATCAGAGCTTCTTCTCCGGGCCGCCCCAGGAGAAATCCGGCGACCAGCACGCCCGCCAACAACAGCGGCATAATCTGCTTCGCAAAACCCCACGACTGTCCGAACCACTCCTCCGACTCCCCCCTCTCGGTCGCAGTGATCCAGGCCAGCGCCGCCAAACCGACTGCAAATGGAATTAGCGGCTGCTGGTGCGCGACTATAACCATCACCACAACCACAACACTCCCCACAGCGACCTTCCATGCCGTCGCGCGCAGCCAGCGAATCAGCACTACTCCCAGCCCGATGGCGGCTGCGCTGGTCAGATACCACTTGGCATGACCGATGGCACTCCAGAAGCCAACCTGGTTGTCGGCCTCGCTCCAGGTAGCGAAGACGAGAATCGCAATCTGCAGGCCGAAGAATGTCGCTGTCTGCCACAACGGGCGATGCACCTGAGTTTCGGGCTCGACGGCTGCGGCAGCCCGGCGTTCCCGCTCTTCTTTGCGATAGAACAAGTGCATCAGAAGACCGATCACGATACTGAAAACCACCGCGCCAACGGCCCTGGCGATGCCGAGTTCGATGCCCAAAACCCGCGCTGTCAAGATAATCGCCAGCACATTGATCGCCGGACCGGAGTACAAGAACGCTGTTGCCGGTCCGAGCCCGGCACCCATGCGATAAATGCCGGCAAACAGCGGCAAGACCGTGCAAGAACAGACCGCCAGCACGCTTCCTGAAATCGAGGCTACCCCGTAAGCGAGGGACTTGTGCGCCCGGGGACCTAAGTAGCGAATCACTGACTCCTGGCGGACAAATGCACCGATGGCGCCGGCGATGAAGAACGCCGGGATGAGACAGAGTAGCACATGTTCCCGCGCGTACCATTGCGTTAGCAGCAGACCTTCGAGAATCGAGCGCGTCAGTCGTTCTGAATCGAACGGGACAAAGTAGAAGAGCGCAAAGACTCCGGCGAGTATCGCAAAGATTCTTCCTTCTGTTTTCCAGTTGAAGCTCATAATCAGTGCCAACGTGTGTCCATGTTGTTTCTTATTTGGGCAAATCGCCAAAGCCCCTGGCAAAAAAACTACTTCGTCAACTGCACTTGCTCCCTGGCCTTCGATTTGAGTACACCCTCAACGCAGCCGAAGAAATTCAGCACGCACGGGACCTGCAGCCGGTAGAATACCTGCGCCCCGCGCTTCTCATCCGCCACGATCCCGGCGGCCTTGAGAATCGACAGATGTTTGGAAACGGTCGAGGTGTCGGCGCCGACCAACTCCGTCAACTCGCAGACACAGTGCTCGCGCTGGGCCAGGCGATCGACCACGAACAAACGCGTCGGGTGCGCCATCGCCTTGATGATCCGTGCCCGTGCTTCAAAGCGTGCCTGCGTTTTCTTATCCATCTGCACAACCTCCGTTCTTTCTATCGGCTATTTGGCAAAATAACCAAGTGATCTCTGCTGTCAAGTGTTGATTTCCTTTGTGAGAGCGATTGATCTCGGCCGGCCTACCGCCCCGCGTGCAGCCGCTTCGCCATAATGACGCTGCGATAGTTCGTAACATCCCACTGTTGGAAATCAACCTGGCGGTAGCCGCGCCGCTTGTACCAATCAATTAGGTGATGTGCCGTTTCGGCCGTGTCGAGCGCGATTTCGGCAAACCCGTTCTGCTGGGCGTGTTCCTCAACGTGGTGCATCAGCAGATTCGCGAGTCCCTGTCGCCGCAAGCCGGGCTCGACCGCCAGTTGTCCAATGTGGCAGACCTCCGGGCGCGTGTAGTAGGGACATCCGGAATGAGCGCCGGCGCGGTAAAACGTGATGCTGCCGACGATCCGGCCGCGCTGCTCGGCCACAAAGCACTCACCGGCCTCGATGCGTCGGCGCGTGGTCTCAACATCCTGATGCGTCGCCAGGAAGCGCAGCCCCATATCGGCCAGCATCTTGTACGCCCGGTGCAGCAGATCGGTCAACTCCTCCAACGAATCGGTGTTTTGCCACGGGCGAACCGTAATGTCCTTCGGTGTCATTTGCCGACTAAGATCGCGCATTTCAGCTGTCGCGTCAATCGCCCGATTTTCCGTGCCAGGATCGGCTGCGGAAATCCCGTTGGCGGCCGTGCGGCAAAATGTTATCTTCACGCCCAATCAGCGTTATCGCCCGGAACCTGGTTTGCGGGCCACAGCAACTCGCTTTCGATAAGGATCACATATGCGCAATGCCTTACTCAGAATAGCAGTGTTCAGCCTATTGGTCGGGGTGCTCGCCGCACCAACCGCATTCGGACTGACCTACGCCGAGCTCAAACCGGAGCAGAAGATTGCCGGCTTTGTCACCGAGTGCATTTATGAAAACGATGCGAATGCTCCGATCGGCGCGCGCTTCCGGCATGAACGCTCGGGTTTCGTCGCTGACCTCTTCACGATTCAGTCGCTGCCTCAGGCGTTCATGTGGTTCAACACGCTGCCGCCCTCCGATCAGGGTGAACCGCACACTTGCGAACATCTACTGCTGGGCAAGGGCACCAAGGGTCGCTATGTCGCGTCGACGGAAGATATGCTGCTTGGATCGAGCTCGGCGTTTACCATGCAACTTCGAACCTGCTATCACTTCAATTGCGCTTCCGGTACCGAGAACTTCTTCCGGCTCTTCGAGGCCAAGCTCGACGCCTTGCTCCATCCGAACTACTCCGACGAAGAAATCCGCCGCGAGGTGTGCCACGTCGGCCTGACGTCGGATCAAAGCACCGGCGCTGTCGGTCTGGAGGAAAAGGGCACCGTGTACAACGAGATGGTCCGTTCCTTCGAAAGTCCCTGGGGCGAGCTGATGCTGAGCCTCGGCCGGATGATTTACGGCAAGAATCATCCGCTCTCGTATGATGCGGGCGGCTACCCGCCGGCGATCCGCACAATGGAACCCGCCGACCTGCGGAAATTTCAGGAAGGCGCCTATCACATCAACAACATGGGCGTTGTCATTTCAATTCCCGATGACATCGCTCCGGAGCAATGTCTGACGCGGCTGGCTGAAATTCTCGACCGGGTTGAGCCGGAAGCGAAGGCCGGCAGTCACCCGTCGATCCTCGATCAACAGATGCCGCCCACGCAGCCGACAGTCGCCGGTGAGATCCGTATCGTGGATTTCCCGGCCCAGCAAGAATCGGAGCCGGGGCTCCTGGTCTTCGGCTGGCCGACCCGCAACTTTGCCGACAACAACGAACGCTATCTCTTTGAACTACTGATTGAAAATCTGGCCGGCGATCAAACATCGATTCTCAGTCGGCGTTTCATCGACTCGCAATCGCGAATTATGGACGTCGGCGCAACCTCCGTCGGCAGTTGGGTCGGCGACGATTGGGGCCATCCCGCTTATATCTACTTTGGCGACATCAGCCGCGGGGCCTGCACGCCGGCTACCATCGATTCGATTCGGGCGCTGATCCTTGGAGAAATTGCCGCCGTCGCTGCCTATGCCGATTCAGCGCCGGAATTGCTTGAATTAAACCACAGCCTGCTTGACCGCATTACCGCGCGTGAGCGCAACCTGCGCAGCTTCTTGAACTCGCCGCCGCGGTTCGGTGAACGCAGCTCCGGCTCGGAGTGGATGAATTATGTCAATCGCCTGCACCAGAGCGGTGGCTTCAAACGCTCCCTGGTCTTTGCGGCTGAGACCGAATCTGCCCGCCGACAGCTCGCCGGCGCCAAGAATATCTGGCGCGACCTGATTGCCCGGTGGCAGTTGGATGTACAGCGCCCCTACGCTGTCGCGGCCGTGGCTAATCCCCAGTTGATCGCTGACTCCGAGAATGCCCGCAAGCAACGACTCGAAGGCTACCTCAAGGAGATCAAATCCAGGTATCAGGTGACCTCCGATGAACAGGCCATTCAACTCTTCCAGCGCGACTACGATGCCCAGACGGCGCTCATCGACTCGGCGGCGGCGACGATCAAGCTGCCGGCTTTTGCCGCGAATCCCCCGATGACACTGGATGATCCACTGCGCTTCAGCACCGAGTCGATAAACGGCCAGGTGCCCCTGATTGCTTCGACCTTTGAGAATATCACGGACGCGACCGTTGGATTGGCTTTCGGACTTGAGGCGGTACCGGAACAAGATTTGGTGTATCTGGCGGCACTGCCGGCCTTGATCACCGATATCGGCGTCGTGACCGACTCCGGCGCGCTTGCATACGACCAGATGCAACAGCGCCTGCGGCAGGAGATCGGTGGTCTCTCCGCGTACTTCAACGCCAACTATCGCACCCAGCGTGTCGAACTCAATTTGCGCGTCGAGGGCAGCAATCAGCCGGAGGCGCTGCGCGCGCTCGAATGGCTCGATCGGGTCCTGTTCGACAGCTATTTATCGCCGGAGAATCTTTCGCGCATTCGCGACGCGGTCGACATCGCTCTGGCCAACCACCGCTCGACCATGCGTCATGCCGAGGAAGCGTGGGTGGAGGATCCGGCCGATGCTTATTGGCGCCAATCGAATCCGCTGCTCTTGTCCGCCGATTGCTTCCTGACCAAGAGCTTCAACCTGCACAGGGTGCGCTGGATGCTCAAGGATGTCGGCGATCCGGCCGGCTTCGCAAGATTCATGGAGGAGCTGGCGGCGGCCGGTGCCGGACGCAATCGCGAAGCGCTTAATGATCTCCTGGCTACACTTACGGGTGAGAAGAAAGAAACCTGGTCGTCAGCGATTGTTGCCGGTCTCACCGGAAGGTTCCTGATCGCCGATCCCCGCAACGCCGAGCTCGTGAAGGCGGCAGCGGATGACTTGATGCGGCTCATCCCGGACGTGCCTGATGCTACGCTCACCACCGACTGGCAGCTTTTGTGCTGGCAGATCGCCAACGATGGCGGCGTTGAACCGGAGGTAGCGTTGGCGCGCATCCGTCAGGTCATCGAAACCATTCGGCGCACCGACAATGTCCGTGCCTGGCTTGTATCCAACTCCGCTACTCGTTCCGTACTGCTGCCCAAACTGAATGGCATCATCGGCAAGTTCAATCCCCAGCCCGCGCAGCGTCAGCGCTATTCGCAAACACCGATCGTCAAGGCGCGTTTGCTGCAACGCGCACCGGAAGCGACGACGCCGATCTATGTCGGCCTTGTCAACGAGAACACGCGTTCCGGTGTGCATGTCAATACCGCCGATTGTGCCAGCTTCGCGCAGTTCACCCCCGACGGCCTGATCGACTTTCTGGCGGCACGACTCTATGGCGGCGGTGGCGCGCACTCCATGTTCATGAAAACCTGGAGCGCCGGGTTGGCTTACTCCAACGGCCTGCGCAGCCGCGAAACCACTGGCCGGATCGTCTACTACGCTGAGCGCTGTCCCGATCTGGCGCAGACGATGCAGTTCGTCGTGAGCGAACTCAAGAAAGCGCCGAGCGACCCCGCCCTCGGTGACTACGCCGTCGCTCAGGCGTTTGGCGCGAACCGCGCCGGGTCGACCTATGAATCGCGTGGTGAGGCGATCGCTCGCGACCTGGTCGACGGTATTACGCCACAAACGGTGCGTGCTTTCCGGGAGGGTATCCTTGCACTCCATCGCCAGCCGAATTTCTACCAGAAGGTGCAATCACGCATGGAGCCGGTCTACGGTTTGCTGCTGCCGGATTACGGCCCAAGCGGTGCGGAATCCGTCGCCAAGGCCAATGCGGTCAATTTCGCGATCGGCCCTGAGAAGCAACTGCAATCGTACGAGCGCTATTTGCAGAGCGTCGAACCGGGCGCCAAATTGTATCGCATCTTCCCGCGCGACTACTGGCTGGTGCCGGAGTTGCCGGGGAAATAGGTCGCCGACCGGCCGTCATTCGTGATCGATTTCGACGCGCGAGATTCGGCCGTCCAAGTCTGAGTGGCCGTGATGTTTCTGCTCGATGACGCCGTCGTTGACGATCGATTCGAGGCTGGGCACGAAGTAGTAGGGGACGTTGCGCAGCACCCTGATTTCGGTCCAGTCAGAGCTTGTCTCACCGTTGCGATCGTCGAATAACCGCAGGCGTGTGCCTTGGTTTACGTTGAGCAGCCTCAACGCGCGCACATTGTCTCTTGGGAAGCCACGTAGACCGCCGGCTTCCAGTACTTGAGCGGGATCATCTGAAGTCACAAAGATCACGCGACTGCAGGAATTGTTGCCGGCAAGAAATTCGATACTATGCTTGTACGGCAAGCGACATAGATCATCGTCATACCACCACGGCTGGTACGCCGGGCCGTGGGGAACCGTAGCCCCGGTACCTGAGTCGGATCCCCAACGGCCGGAAAATCGCAGCCAGGGCGGAGCACTCGGTTCGTTCACTTCCGGAAGTTCCTCCAACCGATCTCTGCAGATCAAGCGAATACAATCATCGCTTTGCGGCGCGATCTCATCGTCTGGTAGTGCGGCGTTGTTGCCGATCACGTCTTTCAGTACATCCAGGATTCTCGGATCCGCCAACATCTCGACAGTCCGGCGCTTGTTGCCCGGAGTCGGGTAACTGGCGTGCGAATGCTTGGCGCTGTATACGACGGGGTGTGTCGTCGGCGAGTTGTCCTCAACCGGCTGCAGACTGTAACCGAAAGGATTGTTCGCCGACACCGCGCGATACCAGCGACCTTCGAAGTAGTGTGCCGAGAAATAGACTGCCGCAACGGCAGTGGCGGTAGGGTTGAGGCGGACGGTGATATGCTCGAAGTCGCCGTCGTGATTTCCCCAGCCTGCCAACTTGCCGTTGTATGGGTAGAAGAAGATGTAGACCAAATCCCAGGATCGCTGCGGGCGCGCCACCCAGCGCAAGCGGAAATAACATTTCGCTTCGTCGAGATTGCCCTCCCGCAACTCCTGGGGATCGTCTGCCATTGACGGGTTTAGATAGAGGTTGCTTGGATAGGCGTGGCTTGAACACTCACCTCGATGCATGACCCCAAGCAACCGACTGGGAGATTTTCCCAACTCTGGATAAGGGACAAGTACTTCTTCGTGCACTCCAGGTTTGCCGTACATTAACGCGCAGGCTTCCACATAACGCTGTGCGTCCCACGGCCGATAGCGATCTTGCGCATGCAGGTACAGCACTGGCGAGTACTTGCGTGCCAACTCCCAACGTGCTTGCGGGTCAGCGAACTTGCACCGCGACTTCATCCGCAACTCGCGTCGTGAGCAACCGTGGCTGCCGAAGAACATCGGTTCATGGATACCTCCTTTGGCTCTCGGGTTGGATCAGTATTGGACCAACTGTGGGCTAAGAAAATGTCTACCGCGGGTGGCGTCAATCACATCGTGATTAGATGTGATGTATAACTTCTCCTGAAACAAAAACGGCCGGTGAATCACCGGCCGTTCTGTCAGTGGTATTTCGATTCTACCAAATGCGAACAATCAGACTTGCCGGTCGCAGCAAGGACTTGCCGGGTTGGCAGCCGAAGGCTGCGGCGAACTCCGGCATGTTTGCTAACGTACCGTTGACGCGGAAGCGATCCGGCGAGTGCGGATCCGTGGCGAGATACATCTTCTCCGCCTCCGGCCGAATTTTGGAGCGCCAGATGTGCGCAAAGCCGATGAAGAACCGCTGATCGCCGGTCAGGTCGTCAATTACTGGCGCCGGCTTATCCGCCAGCGACTTCTTGTAGGCATAATAGGCGATCTTCAGTCCGCCCAGGTCGGCGATGTTCTCACCCGAAGTCAGATCGCCGTTGACGCGGAAGGTGTCGATCGCAATATACTCGGAGTACTGCTTCCGAATCATATCAGCCCGCTCTTCGAACTTCTTGCCGTCTTCCGGCGTCCACCAGTCGCGCAGGTTGCCGTCAGCGTCAAACTTGCGGCCCTCATCATCGAACCCGTGCGTTAGCTCGTGCCCGATCACCGAACCGATGCCGCCGTAGTTGACGGCATCATCCACGCCCGGATCGAAAAACGGTGGCTGCAAAATGCCGGCCGGGAAGACGATCTCGTTGCTCAAAGCACTGTAGTAAGCATTGATCGTCGGCGGCGTCATGCCGAATTCTGTCGGATCGTGCGGCTTGTTGATCTTGCCCAGCTCGAACCGCGAGTTGTACTCGGCCGCGCGCATGACATTCTGAACATAGCTGTCGGTCTTGATCGTCAGCGGCGCGTGATCGCGCCATTTTTCTGGATAGCCGATCTTCCAATTGATCTTCTCCAGCTTCTTGAACGCCTCTTGCCGTGTCGGTTCGCTGATCCAGTCGATTGCCGCAAGACGGTCGTGCAAAGCCGCTTTCAAGTTGATGACCATCTCCTCAACGTGGTGCTTTGATTCCGGCGTGAAATAGCGCGCCACATACGCCCGCCCCAGCAATTCGCCGACCGCAAAGTCCATCGTTGCGATCACACGCTTCCACCGCGGCCGCAGCTCCTTGCGCCCCTGCAGGATCCGGCCGTTAAAGTCGAACTGCTCGTTGACAAACGCCGAACTCAGATACGGCGCTGCCGCCTCAATCAAGTGAAACCGTAGATAAGCTTTCCAGTCGTCGAGCGGAATCTCCTTCACCATCGCGCCGACTTCCTTCATGAACACCACTTGCGCGACATTGAGTCCGCCGGGATCGGCAACTCCCAGCGCGCTGAAGTATCGTTTCCAGTCCAAGCCGGGGCTCATCGCCGCCAGTTGCTCGAGACTCGTCTTGTTGTAGGTGGAATCAGGATCGCGTTGTTGCACCGGTGTCATCGACGCCTTTGCCAAACGTGTCTCGAGCGCCAGAATCTTGCCGGTGGCCTGGTCGGCGGCAGCCGGCGCCTCGCCGGCTAACTGCAGCAGTTTCGAAACGTGAGCACGGTACTTCTCCCGCAACGCCACCTGCTCCGGATCGTCGCTGAGATAGTATTCGCGATCCGGTAGACCCAGTCCGCCCTGATGCAGGTTAGCGATATCGAGATTGCTGTTCTTGGCGTCCTGATATACCCACAATTCAAACGGCACGTTGACGGCGATCAGGTTGAGGCGGGCGATCGCGTCTTGGAGCGACGCGGCATCCTTGATTGCGGCGATCCGATTCAGCTCTTCGGCGAGCGGCTCAATTCCTGCCTTCTCAACGGCGGCGGAATCGATCGCCGTGCGATAAAAGTCGGCGACCTTCTGCTCAATAGTACCCGGCGCTGCATTCGCCTCTATTGCGTCTTCGATCACCGACTTCAGCTGCTGGATGTTATTCTCATACAGCTCACCCCATGCGCCCCAACTCGCGCGATCCGGCGGAATTTCGTTATTCTTCAGCCAGGTGCCGTTGGCAAATTCATAGAAGTTGGCGCAAGGATCGGCAGTGCGGTCCAGGTGCGCGACATTGGCCCCGCGCAGTTGCTCGGCGGTGAGCGTCGGCATCGTCGCCAACAGCGCGATTAGGCCAAGTGCCAACGTTGTCAATACACTTCGATGCTTGATTGAAATCATGCTTCTATCCTTCAGTAGGTAGCGGTGGTGTAACAGTCTGTCAGCTCATGACATTATATACGGAGACGGCAGTCAGAATGACTTATCCGATGTGCGGGAATTTGCCTGATTTTTGCTGCTCAATCGGGTTCCGAATCTTGCCGCTTCCGCAAGTAGTCCATCGCGGGTTTGGAAACGTAGAGCTTGTTCTTCCCCGACTCGGTCAGTGGAATCTCGTGGACGCGCTCAATCGTGAAGCTAAACTCGCTTCCAAAGTAGTTTTTGTAAACCTCCAGTAGCAGCCTTTGATCATCGTCGCCGTTAAAGGCTCTGGTGGGAACATAGGTTATATGCAGCTGATCAAGCGTCGTCTGCTCGACCCGCACGCGCTCAAACTTCTCGGCGCCGACGGCCAACTCGATCTGCGGATACACCAGTCCCTTCCGCGTCAGGATCAAGTCCTTGCCGCGTCCCCCCACCACCGTCATTACCGGATACGGCGCCACAGCATCCGCCGGATGACCGTGAAGAATCCCCACATCATCGGTGTGGTAGCGAATCAGCGGGAAGGCGTAATTCACCAAGGAGGTAGCCACGATATCGGCCGGAGTCCCGGCAACTGCCTTGCCGGCTCCGTCAACAAATTCAAGATAACAGTACTCACTCTGAACATACTTGCGGCCATCCGCAAGTTGCGTCGCGGCCACCGTGTTCTCCCGATTTCCGTAGTAATCGACAATTGTGCAACCAAAGAATGATGCGATGGCACGGCGGTACTGGGGATAAATCATCTCGCCGGTCGTATAGACGATCGGTACATGAAACGGTTCCAGACCATTGTCTTGAAAATGCAATACGAGAGTGGACAGATTTGCCGGCTGGCAGTAGATGAGCCTGGGGCCGAACTCCTTCATCCGCCGGTAGATTGCGGGCGCGTGCTCGTGGCGGATGCTAAACTGCTCGATCATCAGCAGATTCTCATTGTAGTCGATCGGCATCTGGTCGTGGTCGCTCAGGAACTTGAGGATACCGGTGAACTGCGCGCGCGGTTCCCGGAAACGGTAGCCGATATTGTGGTAGTGGCGCCACATGATCGCCTTGCGCCAAACTTCGGCCTCGGCTGAGCGAAACACCCGCAACCGGTCGCGGCTCGTCCCGCTGGTAACCGTCTGCACCGGCTTGAGCCGCTCGAATTCGTCCGACTTCAGCTCCTCGGCGAACTCGTTGACCTCATCACGCGTCAGAAAGGGTATCCGTGCGAAATCCGAAGGCGTCTTGATGTCCCCCGGTTCCATGCCGATCTGTGCAAAGCGTCGGCGATAGAACGGCACATGTTCATGGGCATAGCGCAGCAATTCCAGCAGCCGCCGCCACTGATAGGCCTCGACCTCATCGCGGGTTCGGGTCTGATGTTCCTGCAGGAACCTGAACACCTCACAAAACCGCCGTCCGTACTTGACCGGCAATGGAATGATCGTATGGCGCACGCGACGCAGCGAATCGAAAATACTCACCGTAGAACCAGCTCGAATGATTGTATTGAGAACATGGCACACAATTTAGCAGCCGCTGACGAGGAGCCAAGAGGAAAGCACTCGCCGCCGAGATTTGGGACCGCCCCGATCGATTTGCCCACACAAAATCAAAGCGGAGAGTGAGGGATTCGACAAAGGCACTTTTGGATATCCTGTTGGGAGACACTAAAATGGAACATAATAGACTGTCCAATAAGAACTTACGTTAATCTGTCTGTTTGTATCCGCTTTCGTCGCTTCTTACATGTTTTGATGGAACTTGGGCCGAGTTTGGGCCGAGTGCAGGACCCACATAGAGCGACTTCTGTGCGGAACACCCGAGGTCAAGCAGTCCTTTCGGTTCGTCTACTTGCTCAAGGCTAACAGGATCATTCCAATCGAATTGGACATCGATTTACAGCGTCATCCGAGTTCCACATTCGGCTCCATGTAGACTCCGGTGTCAGGTGCGAATCCTGATCTTGCCCGACCTAAACTTGTCAATCATGCATTTGAATAGGACGAAACGAAGACTTTTATGTCGAATTGACATTGACAGGTCTTCAGTTCTTGTTATTATTCCTACACTACTTCGAAATGCTGAGCATCGGAAAGTTCATGCACGTTGTCAAAGTTGGGTTATTCGAACCTTTCATCATTGCTGTTCTGGCGACGGCAGCAATGCCGGTTCCGGAGGATCAGCTTACGATTGCCGTAGCGACCGATGCAGCAGTTGACGGAGCTACCGCGGTGGTGAAACTGGGGGTGTATTGATTGATTCTTACAATTTCGGGGACGGGCTGGAATCGTGTG
>WBZR01002974.1_pt1 | contig 16341 bp, 14 predicted proteins | sample 5204231 | NCBI WGS metagenome assembly WBZR01 (sample SAMN12412403, study PRJNA552823) | activated sludge metagenome | isolation source: activated sludge from anammox sidestream of wastewater treatment plant... | place: USA: Virginia | collected 2017-08 | reverse complement strand
TACCGGATGGATGTCAGCCTGCCGTTCCTCACGCACGCGCTGCGCTGAGGGGAAAAGGTGTCAGGAAAGAAAGGTGTCCAAAAAAGGTGTCAACAAAAAAAGGTGTCAGACATATTTTTCAGAAGACTTTCTTCTGAAAAATATGTCTGACACCTTTTTTTGTTGACACCTTTTTTGGACACCTTTCTTTCCTGACACCTTTTTTCCAGGCTTGAATTCCGCCCTCCGGAGGGACAGCATCAGGCCTGCCGGGATCCGGCACAGGAACAACCAAGGAGACCTACGATGAAGACCACACTCACCCTGGCGGTTGCAGTGGCCTGCGCGATGCTCCTCCAGCCGGCGATGGCCCAGACGGCCCGGCCGCCCGACGCGGTGTCCGGTGCGTCCGCGGCGCGACCGGCAGGCGCAGCGGCGCCTGCGACCGCGGCGGCCGAGGCCGCGCGCCCCGAGGCGGATACGAAGCGCGACACGCTGCGCAAGCCCGCGGAGATGGTGAAGTTCGCCGGCATCAAGCCGGGGAGCAAGGTCGTCGACTTCATGCCGGGCAGCGGCTACTTCACGCGCGTGTTCAGCGAGGCCGTGGGGCCGAAGGGCGTGGTGTACGCCGTCGTCCCGGAGGAGATGCTCAAGCGCCGCGCGACGGCCGCCGACGGCATCAAGGCCATCGCCGCCGAGCCCGCCTTCGGCAACGTCAAGGTGCTGGTGCAGCCCGCGGGCGCTTTCGCGCCGCCCGAGCCGGTGGATGTGGTGTGGACCTCGCAGAACTACCATGACGTGCATACCGCGAGCTTCGGGCTCGGCAACGTCGCCGACCTCAACAAGGCGGCATTCAGGGCACTGAAGGCCGGCGGCATGTACATCGTGCTCGATCATGCCGCCGCCCCGGGCGCGAGCATCGAGGACTCGGCGAAGCTCCATCGCATCGATCCGGCGATGGTGAAGCAGGAAGTCACCGCGGCGGGCTTCGTCTTCGACGGCGAGGACAGCTCGCTGCGCAACCCGGACGATCCGCACACCGCCGGCGTGTTCGACCCCTCCGTGCGCGGCAAGACCGATCAGTTCATCTACCGGTTCCGCAAGCCGTAACGGCAACGGGGGGGGGAGGAAAAAGGTGTCCGGAAAAAGGTGTCAGAAAAAGGTGTCAGACTTATTTTTCAGAAGAATATCTTCTGAAAAATAAGTCTGACACCTTTTTCTGACACCTTTTTCCGACACCTTTTTCCCCGCGCTGACGCCGCCGGGCCCATGCAGGTAGCCAGAGCGAAACAGGCAGGAGGTGCGTCATGGAACTCCATCGGGCCGGTTTTTTCGTCTCACTGTTGTTCGCATTCACATGCCTGGCGGGCGTGGCACAGGCGCAGTTCTGGGATGCGCGAGCGCTCGCCATCGATCCGGCGACCGCGAGTGGACCGGTGGCCCCGGCCCTGAGTGGCCTCGGCGACCTGCACCGGGCGATCACCACCAGCAACCCGCAATCGCAGGCGTTCTTCGACCAGGGGCTGCGGCTCAGTTACGGGTTCAACCACTCCGAAGCGATCCGGGCGTTCAAGGAGGCCGTGCGCCTCGATCCGCAGAACGCGATGGCGTACTGGGGCTGGGCCTATGCCCTGGGCCCGAACCTGAACCTGCCGATGACGCCCGATGTCACGGCGCAGGCCTATGCGGCGATCCAGAAGGGCATGAGCCTGCGCGGCAAGGTCACGCCGGTCGAGCGCGCACTGATCGAGGCGATGGCGATGCGTTACGCGCAACCCGCGCCTGCGGACCGCTCCGCGCTGGACCACGCCTTTGCCGATGCGATGCGTGACGTCCATGCGCGATACCCGATGGACCCGGACGTAGGGGTGGTCTATGCGGACGCGCTCATGAACCTTGCGCCGTGGAACTACTGGTATGCCGATGGCAGCGCCCGCCCGAATGGCGAGGAGATCGTCGAGGTCCTGGAGGCGGTCCTGCGCCGCTATCCGGACCACATGGGTGCCCTGCACCTGCACATCCATGCCTTCGAGGCAACGGACGGAAAGCGCGCCGAGGTGAGTGCCGACCGGCTGCTGAAGATGGCACCCGCGGCGGGGCACCTCGTGCACATGCCATCGCACATCTACATGCGCATCGGCCGCTACGCCGATGCCTACGACGCCAATGTGCTGGCGGATGCGGCCGACAATGCCTACGTTGCGCAGTGCCAGGCTCAGGGCATCTATCCGCTGTTCTATCACCGTCACAACCAGCATTTCCTGGCCTGGGCGGCGATGTTCCAGGGCAGGAGCCAGGCCGCCATGGCAGCCGGCCGCCTCATCTCGCAGGGCCTCGATCCCGCGACGCTCGAGGCCACCGGCCCGATGTCCGAGACCATCCAGCACCTGATGAGCCAGCCGCTCTACGTCATGGTCCGCTTCGGCCAGTGGGACGTTATCCTCAGGGAGCCGCAGCCGGTTGCCGGCTACGTTTTCATGGAGGCGATCTGGCATTACGCGCGCGGCATGGCGCTGGCGAATACCGGCAGGATCCGTGGCGCGAAGCAGGAGCTTGCCGTGGTGGAGAAGTCCGCGGGCAGCGAGGCCATGAAGGACAAGCAGGTGGGCTTCTCGCCGGCGCCGGCGGTGCTGACGATCGCCGCGCAGGTCCTCGGTGCGGAAATCGATGCCGCAGCCGGCGAGCACGAGCGCGCCATCGCGAAGCTGGACCGCGCGGTACGGATCCAGGATGGCTTTCGCTACAACGAACCGCCGGACTGGTACTTCCCGGTGCGCCACTATCTCGGTGCCGAGCTGCTGAATGCCGGCCGCCCGGTCGAGGCGGAGACGGTGTACTGGCAGGATCTCGCGCGCAATCCGGCGAACGGCTATGCGCTCTACGGGCTGCAGCTGGCCATGGGGAAGCAGGGACGGGCCGCCGATGCGGCCAGCGTGGCCGCGCAATTCCAGGTGGCATGGCGGGACGCGGACGTGAAGCTGGCGTCATCGCGCTTCTGAGCCGCGGCGAATCCCGCGCGGGGAATGCTGCCGATGTGGATCGGATGCCCGCTTTGACACCCCGGCGCACGTTCTTCATGCTTGCGGCGCACCGGCCGGTCGCGCTCGACCGGCCATGCCGGGACAGGCTCGCGGGATCAGGCGGTCATGGGCACGGGAATCGGAAAGCGGTGGAAGAGGCTGATGTCCGGGCGGGAGGAGCCGCGTCCGGCGGCTGCTTTGCCGGCTGACTACGACGAACGGGCCCAGACGATCATCCGTCATGTTACGCCCTATACGATGATCGGGCACGAGAGGCTGTATTCCCTGATCCAGGCGACACGCTACATCGCTCGCCACGGGATTCCCGGTGCCGTGGTGGAGTGCGGTGTCTGGCGTGGCGGCGCCGTGGGCGCGGTGGGCATGGTGCTGCAGGACGAGGCGACCGAGCGCCCGCTGTACCTGTTCGACACCTTCGAAGGCATGAGCCAGCCGTCGCAGGCAGACCAGGGATTCGACGGCAGCAGCGCATCCGCCATCTATCAGCATCGCGAAACGGGCGACGGGGGTTCCGACTGGTGCCGGTCGCCGCTGGAAGACGTGCAGGCGACCCTGCTGTCCCTGGGTCTCGCGCCGGAGGGCTTCGTCTGCGTGAAGGGCAAGGTGGAGGACACCATCCCTTCGCAGTTCCCGGAGCCGGAGATCGCGCTGCTGCGTCTCGACACCGACTGGTACGAATCCACGCGGCATGAGATGGAGCACCTCTTCCCCCGGCTCGTGGCCGGTGGCGTGCTGATCATCGACGATTATGGCGACTGGATGGGGGCGCGAAAGGCGGTGGACGAGTACCTCGCCGCTCACCGCGTGCCCATGCTCCTGAGCCGGGTGAACGGCAGCGTCATCGGCGTCAAGCCCGCTCAGGCCGGCAGCCCCTCCGCCTGGCGCGCGGCCCGCACCGCAGGCCGGGCGCCGATCCGCGCGTGGTAGTCGCGCAGTACCGGCCAGCGCTCGCGGTCGAGGCCGGCGGGTTTCATCCAGCCGATCACCACGTACAGGTAGGCGTCGGCGATGGTGAATGCCGTGCCGACGGCGAAGTCGCGGCCGGCGAGCTGGCCGGCGACGAAATCGAAGCGGCCGGCGATCCGTTCGCGGGTGCTGGCCTTGAGGTCCTCGGGGGTGCCCGGGCGGAAGATCGGGCCGAGCCCCTTGTGCAGCTCGGTGGCGGTGAAGGCGAGCCATTCGAGCGTGCGGTAGTACGCCATCGTGCCCGCGGGCGGCAGCAGCCCGGACCCGGGCCGGCGGTCGGCGAGGTACTGGAGGATCGCCGGGCACTCGGTGAGCGACTCGCCGTTGTCGAGGAGCAGTGCGGGCACGTAGCCCTTGGGGTTGACGGCGAGGAAGTCCGAGCCGTCGCTGGTGCTGCGCTCGCGGGTGTTGGTCTTCACCGCCTGGAACGGCAGCCCGAGCTCGTGCAGGACGATATGCGGGGCGAGCGAGCAGGCGCCGGGGCTGAAGTAGAGCTTCATCGCAGTGCCGGCACCACCCGCTCGCCCAGGATGCGGATGGTTTCCTCGGGTTTCTCGTAGATGCGCAGTGCGATCTCGGTGAGGCCGGCCGCCCGGAACTGGCGCAGGCGCTCGATCTCGCGGTCGAGGTCGGCGAGCGCGGCGCAGGAGGTGAGGTTGTCCACCAGCAGCTTCACCACCCGGTCGGGGACGCCGGCGATGTCCGGGCTGCGCCGGCGCAGCGCGTCGAAGAATGCCGGGCGCTTCGCCTCGACGAGGTCCATGTCCGCCTCGTTCATGAAGTAATGGTGGTTCTGCCGCAGCAGCACGCCGCGCAGCGCCAGCCAGATGCGCGCCTCGCGCTCGGCTTCCTCGCGGCTCTCCTTGATGTGCCAGGCCCAGAAGTTGGTCAGCCGGAACTGCGCCGGATCGCGGCCGGCCTCGCGCAGCACCGGGTCGATCACCGCGCGGGCCTCGCCGACCTGGGGCACGATCTTGTCGGAGAGCATGATGCCGTCGGCGTATCGCGCGGCCATGCGCTGCATGCTGTCGCGGTTGGCACCGGCATAGATCACCGGTGGCGTGCTGCGCGCCCAGGAGGGGTTGTAGCGGCGCACCTTGAAGATCTCGCCCTCGTAGCTGACCTGGCGGCCCTGGCTGGCGAGCTTGAGGATCTCCAGCGCCTCGCGCACCGCGCGCACGCGGCGCGTGGGCTGCAGCGCCATGGCGGTCATGGTGCCGCCGCCACCGCCGACGACGATCTGCGCGCGGCCGCCGCAGGCCTCGTTCAGCGTCAGCAGCGAGGTCGCCATCTTCAGCGGATGCAGTTCGAAGGGGCTGACGGCGATCGGGCCCATGCGCAGGCTGCGTGTGGTGCGCGCGGCTTCGGCGAAGCACATGAACGGGTCGCGGGCATCGAGCATGCCGGACACCCAGATGCCGCCCAGGCCGTTCTGTTCCGCCAGCCGGCCGAGCTCGGCGATGCGTTCAGGCGAGGAATTGCTTTCCAGGATCAGGTCGATGCGCATGTCGGTTGGCTCCTCCGGGGCTGCTTCCCCTTGTTTGTCCTATCGTTATAACATTACGACCACTGGGGGTGACAAGCCATGCGGATACGATGGGCAGGACTGGCGCTGGCGGCGGTGGCCGCGGCAGGGGCAGGGACGGCCACGGCACGCGAGGTGGCGACCGCGGTGCAGGGCAGGTTCAACAGCAGCCAGGAGAACGCCTGCATCCACGTCTCGATCTTCTTCTACCTCAGCGATTGCAGCTACGCGCGCTCGCATGCCGAGATCGCCGGCCAGGCCCTGCCCTGGGTCGGCCCGACCGTGAACCCGGTGTACTACGTGCCGGGCAGCCCGCACGCTGCGCCCGACTACGTGCCGGTGGCCGGCGATGACCGCATTGCGCCGGCGCTGAGCGGCACGCTGACCATCGACGACCGCGGCACCCGCGATGGCGCCGACGACCGCATCGCCGGCCGGCTGGTGGTGGGTCCTGCCGCGCGTTCCGTGGTCGCCAACGTCAACGAGCTGGCCGGTGGTCCGGCTGGCCGCCCGCCGCGGGCGGTGATCTCCTGGTCCGCCATCACCCATACGCTGGAACCGACGCCCGTCAGCAGCGCCACGCGCAATGCCGCGGGCGGTTTCGATTACGTCATCGGCAGCAAGGGATTCCCGGCGCGCATCTGCCGCGCGGCGGATGCCGGCGACTGCTTCCCCAGCGCCAGGGCGCCGAAGACCACCGACGGCCAGAAGGGCGAGGGCGTCTGGGCGGCGCCGGGCAACGTCGGCAACACCCGCGACAGCGCCATGGACGGCAATGCCGGCGCGCGCACCAGCGCGGTGATGGAGGGCTACCACTGCACCGACAACCGCGGCGGCATCACCTGCCCGAGCCACAACGTGGTGTGGCGCAACGCGGAGGAGCCGGTGCCGGGCGCGCGCAACCTCTCCGAGGCGCCGGGCCTCGACAACCTGCTGCTGCGCGTGGTGACCGATGCCGCGGGCCGGGTGGTCGCGGCGCAGGGATTCTGGACGCAGGAATACCGCATCGACGCCGGGCCCGACGCCTTCCAGGTGCCGGAAGGCCACGACAATTCCTGGCAGGGCGGTTACCTCGAGCTCGAAGCGGCGCGGAGGGCACCGTGATGAACCATCGATCAGCCGCTGCGGTACTCGCCGGCTTCTGCCTGGCAGCCTCGGCCACGACCGGCCTGGCGGCAGCCGTGGGCAACCTGCGCCCGGCCGAGGACCTGAACCCGGATCCGCACATCCTCGAGGTGCGGCTGGTTGCCGAGGCGGCCACCGTCGACCTCGGCGGCGTCAGCGCCCATGCCCTGACCTTCAACGGCGCCATCCCCGGACCCGAGTTGCGGCTGAAGGTGGGCGACGAGGTCATCGCCCATTTCACCAACCGGCTCGCCGAGCCGGTGAGCGTGCACTTCCACGGCATCGAGCTCGACAACGCCCACGACGGCACCACCACCACCCAGGACCCGGTGCCGACCGGCGGCACGTTCACCTACCGCTTCCACGTCACCCGGCCCGGCATCTTCTGGTACCACCCGCACGCGATGATGCCCACCGACCAGGTCTTCAAGGGCTTGTACGGCGTCGTCGTCGTGGAAGACCCGGCCGAGCCGGCGCTGATCGCGCGCGGCGTGCTGCCGCGGCAGGCCTACACGCTGATGCTCGCGGACACCACCGTGTGCAAAGCGCCCGGCAGCAACGACACGGCGACATTCCCGGCCGATCCGGCGCTGCCCTGGTCGCTGACGGCCAAGGGCCTCGGGACATTCCCGGGCAACAGCGCCTACCCCACGCCCAAAGACCTCTGCGAGACGCCGCGCGATGGCCACGGCCATCCGCTCGCCAGGGTGCTCGCCGCCGGCGACATCCCCAACGTGCAGCCCCCTGGTAACTGCGGCGGCAAGACTTCCTGCCGCGTGAACGAGGGGCAGATCGTGCTCGGCAACGGCCGCATCGCGCCCGAGGTCGAGGTCCGTGCCGGCCAGGGCCTGCGCCTGCGCCTGGTCAACGCCGCGGTCAGCCGCTATTTCCGCCTCTGGCTGGCGGATGCCAGCGGCCAGCGTGTCAGCCTGGTCCGCGTCGGCGGCGAGGGCGGGCTGCTGGATCGCGCGCGCCTCGAGGGCGGCCGGCAGGGCAGCCTCGACCTGCAGTACGACCCCGGCGAGATCATGCTCGCCAACGCCGACCGGGCGGACATCGTCTTCACCGTGCCCGATGCGAAGCCGGGCGAGGTGCTCACGCTCTGGACCGGCGACTACCAGCACTACGGCACCACGGAGTATCCGTTCGGCTATGGCGGCGTGCCCTCGGCGCCGGTGCTGAAGCTGCGGGTCAGCGGCCGCGCGGCGAAGGCCGAGCGCTTCAGCATCGCCGCGGGCGCGCCGCTGCGCCTGCATCCGGCGGTGCAGGCGCCGGTGGAGGACCTGCGCGGGCTGCCGATCACCGCGCACCTGCAGGATCCGGCGAAGTTCGAGGTGCCGCTGCCTGGCAGCGCGGACGAGTCCATCCTGTTCACGGTGCTCGGCCTGCGCGAGTCCATAGACGGTATCCACGGCATGGCGCTCGAGGGCGGCGGTGCCGGCGGCTACCGCGCCATTCCGTACCTGGCCTCCAGCCGCTACGCGCGGGTCGGCGACCTGCTCGAGCTCACCATCCGCAACGGCACCCAGCAGCATCACCCGCTGCACCTGCACGGCTTCTCGTTCCAGCCGGTGCGGCTGCTCGATTCCACCGGCAAGCTGGTCTACGAGTACGACTACAACGAGTTCATGGACACCATCGACGTGCCGGCGACGCACCAGCTGGTGTTCCGCGTGCGCCTGCACGACCGGCCGCTCGCCGGCGGCGACAAACCCGGGGGCGCAGCCGGCCGCTGGATGCTCCACTGCCACATCTTCAACCACGCCGGCATCGGCATGATGGCGGAGCTGGTGGTGCTGCCGTAGGGGCCAGCCGCGGCGCCCGCCTACGGGCGCTCGACCTGCACCAGCTTGAGGCGGCCGGAAGCCCCGGCCCTGATGCGCACCGCGGAGCGCGGGCAGCCGAAGTGCGCGGCCACCAGCGCGACCAGTTCCGCGTTGGCCTTGCCATCGACCGGCGGCGATTTCAGCTGCGCGATCCAGCTGCCATCCGCCGCCTGCTGCAGCGATGAGCTGCGGCTGCGCGGCCTGACCTTGACCTGCAGGGTGAGGGCGGTCATTGCCCTGGTGCCGCGGCCATGAACCGGGTGTCCCGCGGACGCTGCCGGATCGCGCCAGCCGTCACTCGTAGCGCAGCGCCGCGATCGGATCCATCTTCGCCGCCTTGCGCGCCGGCCAGAGGCCGAAGAACAGGCCGACCCCGGCGCTGAAGCCGAAGGCCATGGCGATTGCCGCCAGCGACACGGTGGCCTGCCAGCCGGCGAAGGTGGTGATCAGGCGCGAGACGCCGAGGCCGAGCAGCACGCCGATGGCGCCGCCGAGCAGGCAGATGATCATGGCCTCGATGAGGAACTGCACGAGGATGCTGAAGCGCGTGGCGCCAAGCGCCTTGCGGATGCCGATCTCGCGCGTGCGCTCGGTGACGGTGACCAGCATGATGTTCATGATGCCGATGCCGCCCACCACCAGGCTGACGCTGGCGATGCTGGCGAGCAGGATGGCGAAGATGTTGGCGGCGGTCTGCTGGAAATCGAGGAACTGGCGCGGGTCCTGGATGCTGAAGTCGTTGTCCTGTCCGGGACGGATCTGGTGCTCGCGGCGCATGATGCGCTCGATGTCGACGATGGCCTGCTGCATGCCCACCCCGGGCGTGGGCTTGACGCTGATCAGGTCCAGCGTGGTGGTGCCGAACAGGCGGTAGCGGCCGGTGTTGAGCGGCACCCAGGCCTGCTCGTCGACGTTCCTGAAGCCGGTGGTGCCTTTCTCGCGGAACACGCCCTGGACGCGGAAGGACAGGCCGCGGATGTAGATGGTCTTGCCGACGATGGAATCGGCGGTCTCGTTGAACATCGGCGGCACCTTGGCGCCGAGCACCACCACGGCGCGCTTGGCGACGTCGTCGGCGGCATCGAACATCCGGCCCGCCTCGATGTGGTAGTCCTGCACCGCCGCGAAGTTGGCGGTGGTGCCGACCACACGCAGGTTGCGGTTCTGGTTCATGAACTTGACCTGCTCCATGCCGGAGCGCTCGGGCACCGCGGCGGCGACGGTGACGCCATCCGCCAGCAGCGCCGCGACATCGTCGATGTCGAGCTTCTCGGAGGCCTTGGCGACGCCCATCTGGAACACCTGGCCGGGGCGGATGCTGAGCAGGCCGGCGCCGAGGGCCTCGATCTGCTTGTCGACTGCGCCGCGGGCGCCGGCGCCCACCGCCAGCATGGTGATCACCGAGGCCACGCCGATGATGATGCCGAGCATGGTGAGCATCGAGCGGAACAGGTTGGCCCGCACCGACTGCAGCGCCACCAGCAGCAGTTCACCGAGCTGCATCGCCGCCTCCCGGCCGGGTGCCACGCTCTGCCGCGGGCTGTTCCGCCTTGTCGGTCGCGGCGGGCTGGCCGTTCTGGCCGGCCTTGTCCGCCTGGCCCGCCTTCGTGTCCTGGCCGGGCTTGCCCGCGGGCTTCTTCGCGCCGCCGGTGGGCATGACGCTGAAGCGGCGCATCATCTCCCGGCCGCGCGCCTGCTGCTCCAGCAGCCCGGTGCTCGGCAGCATGAACACCGCGTCGCCTTCCCTGAGCCCGGCCAGCACTTCGCTGAACTCCAGGTCGGTGATGCCGGTTTCCACGTTGACGGCGACCGGCTTGCCGTCGCGCCTGACGAAGGTCCAGTAGTGGCCGCCGTATTCGTAGCCGCTGCTGCCGGCGCCCTGGCCACCCGCCCTGGCCAGGCCATCGCCGAGCTCACGGCGGACTGCGGCCTCGTCGAGACCCATGGCGGCGGCATCGGTGCCGATTTCCCGCGGCGTGCGCAGCGCCACCGTCGGCACCGCCAGCACGTTGTGCCGCTCCGCCACCTTGATCTCGACATCGGCATTCATCCCCGGGCGCAACAGCCCCTGCGGGTTGGGCAGGCGGATCAGCACGGCGAAGGTGGTGACGCTCTGGTCCTGCTTCGCCTGCGGCTCGATCTTGTAGACCTCGCCGGGGAAGGGCTGGTTCGGGTAGGCGGTGACCTTGACGGTGACTGGCTTGCCCGGCTCGATCTTGCCGACGTCGGTCTCGTCCACCAGCGCGCGGACCTGCACCGTGGTCAGGTCGGCCATCTTCATCAGCGAGGTGCCGCCGCCGAAGTCCTTCATCGGCGAGGAGATCACCTGGCCGGTCTCCACCAGTTTCTCGATGATGGTGCCGGTGATGGGCGCGCGCACATCGGTGTCGTCCAGCGTGATGCGCGCGTTCTCCACCGCGACCTGGGCGCTGACGACATCGGCCTTGGCATTGGCCAGTTCCAGCTGGGACTTCTCGTAGTCCACCTCGTTGATGGTGCGCGACTGGACCAGCTGCCGCGAGCGGGCCTCCTGGGTCTGGGCGATGCTGCGCCGCGCGATGGCGGCCTCCAGCGCGGCCTGTGCCTGGGAGAGCAGGTTGCGCGGGGTGCGCTTGTCGATCTGCACCAGCAGGGTGCCGGCCTGCACCAGCTGGCCGGTCTCGCCGTTGACCTTCAGCACCTCGCCCGAGGCCTTGGACTTGATCTCCACGGTCAGCAGCGGCTCCACGGTGCCGGCGGCCTCGACGGCGACGACGATGTCGCGCCGGCCGATGGTCTCGGTGCCGAACTTCGGCCCCGCGTCCTCGGCGTTGCGGCCGCAGCCGCCGAGGAGCAGCAGGCCGAAGGCGGCCGCGGGGATGAGCAGGAATCTGGTGTCATGCATGGGCAATATCCGTCTCGATCATTCCGTCTCTGAGCCTGATGATGCGCCGGGCGCGATGCGCCACCTCGTCGTCGTGGGTGACCAGCACGATGGTGTTGCCGGCCGCGTGCAGTTCGTCGAAGGTGGCGAGGATCTCGGTGGCGGTGTGGGAATCCAGGTTGCCGGTGGGCTCGTCCGCCAGCAGGATGCTCGGCCGGTTGATCAGCGCGCGGGCAATGGCCACCCGCTGGCGCTGCCCGCCGGACAATTCGTTGGGCCTGTGGTGCATGCGGTCGGCGAGGCCCACGCGGCCGAGCGCCGCGGCGGCGCGTTCATGGCGCTCGTGGCGGCCGACGCCGGCATAGACCAGCGGCAGCTCGACGTTGCGCAGGGCGGTGGCACGCTGCAGCAGGTTGAAGGTCTGGAAGACGAAGCCGATCTCGCGGTTGCGGACATGGGCCAGTTCGCTGTCGCCCATCTTCGATACCCGCCTGCCGTTGAGCGTGTAATCGCCGCTGTCGGGGCGATCCAGGCAGCCGATGATGTTCATCAGCGTGGACTTGCCCGATCCCGAGGGTCCCATGATGGCCACGTACTCGCCGCGCCCGACGCCGAGGTCCACGCCCCGCAGGGCATGCACCACCGAGTCGCCCATGGCGTAGCTGCGGCCGACGCCGCGGATGGTGATGACCGGTTCGCCGGCAGTGCTCATGGCAGGCAATCGTCCCCTGGTTTGCGGGCCACCATGCCACGGGTATGGGGTTGCCACTGTAACAATTTGTTTCCGCAGGGCATGCCCGTGGCCGCCCGTCAGCCGGTCCGCCGCTGCCGGGCCATCAGCAGCGCCGTGAACCGGCGCGCGGCCAGGGGGAACAGGCCGAGCAGCAGCAGCGACAGCACCAGGCCGGGCGACAGCAGGTCGGCGGTGCTGTCGATCCGCGCCAGCTGCACCCCGGCATTCACGAACAGCAGGGTGGAGGGCAGCATGCCGAGCTGGCTGACCCAGTAGAAGGTCCCGAGCGGCAGCCGGGTCAGGCCCATGACCAGGTTGATCAGCCAGTACGGCACGACGGTGGCCAGCCTCATGGCGAGCAGGTACCAGGCGCCGTTGTCGCGGATGCCGGCATCGGCACGCGCCACCGGTCCGGGAAATCGCCGTTCCACGAAGCCGCGCAGCAGGAAGCGCGAGATGGCGCAGGCCGCGGTGGCGCCACAGCTGCTGGCGAAGGACACCAGCACGCTGCCCCAGGCGAGGCCGAACAGCGCGCCGCCGGCCAGCGTGCAGGCCAGCGCTCCGCCGGGAATGCCGGTGGCGGCGATGGCCACATAGGCGGCGAAGAACAGCAGCGGGGCCGCCAGGGGGTGGGCATCCGCCTGCGCGCGCAGTTCCGCATAGTGCCTTTGCAGGGACTCGATGCCGAGGAACCGGCCGGCATCCAGCATCACCCAGGCGAGGATGGCCGTGGCCAGCAGCAGGAGCACGAGGAGTCGACGGTGGTTCATGCGCGGTCCGGGCTGGAGGCTGTCCGGCGGAGCGCGCACGATACAATGCGTGCCCGGCCAGAGGAACGGGTCAGAGGGACGGGTCAGAGGAACCGGTCGGCCGGCCCGGTGGAGGGGTGCATGCAGGCGCATCGCCGTTTCTACATCGGCGGCCGCTGGGTCGAAGCGGCGGCGCCGCGCGATTACCCGCTGACCAACCCGGCCACCGGGGAGCGGGTGGGCAGCATCGTCCTCGGCGGGGCGGCGGACGTGGACCGTGCCGTCGCCGCCGCGCGCCAGGCCTTCCCGGCCTTTGCCGCCAGCAGCGTCGCCGAGCGGCGCGAGCTGCTCGCCGCCATCGCGCAGCGCTGTGAACGCCGGCGGGAGGACCTTGCGCGGGCCATTTCCGCGGAGCTCGGCGCGCCGATCGGTTTCGCCCGGCGGGCCCAGGCCAGGCTCGCCGCAGGCCACATGCAGGCGATGGTCGAGGTGCTCGCGCGCTACCCCTTCACCGAGGACCGTGGCCGGTTGCGCCTGCAGCGCGAGCCGATCGGGGTATGCGGGCTGATCACGCCGTGGAACTGGCCGCTCAACCAGATCGCCTGCAAGGTCGCCCCGGCGCTGGGTGCCGGCTGCACCATGGTGCTCAAGCCGAGCGAGCTCGCGCCGCTGTCGGCGCTGGTCTTCGCCGAGATCCTCCACGAGGCCGGCGTGCCACCCGGCGTCTTCAACCTGGTGCAGGGCGATGGCGCGGACACCGGGCAGGCGCTGGCGGCGCATGAGGGGATCGACATGGTGTCCTTCACCGGCTCCACCCGCGGCGGCATCGCCGTGGCCAGGGCCGCTGCCGACACCGTCAAGCGCGTGCACCAGGAGCTCGGCGGCAAGTCGCCGAACATCATCCTCGACGAGGGAGTGCTCGGACGGGCGGTCAGCTGGGGCGTGCGCGAGTGCTTCCAGAACAGCGGCCAGTCCTGCAACGCGCCCACGCGCATGCTGGTGCCGCGGGCGCTGCACGACCAGGCCGTGGCGCTGGCCTGCGAGGCCGCCGCGGCGCTGCGCACCGGGGATCCGGCCGACCCGGCCACGGATCTCGGCCCGGTCATCAGCCGCAATCAGTACGAGCGCATCCAGCGGCTGATCCAGTCGGGCATCGACGAGGGTGCGCGCCTGGCCCTGGGCGGCACCGGCCACCCGCCCGGCCTGGATCGCGGCTTCTACGTGCGGCCGACGATCTTCGCCGGCGTCGATGCCGGCATGACGATTGCGCGCGAGGAGATCTTCGGCCCGGTGCTGGCGATCATGCCTTATGGCGACGAGGCGCAGGCGCTGCACATCGCCAACGACAGCCGCTATGGGCTCGCGGCCTATGTCTCCGGCAGCGACCCCGCGCAGGTGCGCCGCGTCGGCGGGCAGCTCCGCGCCGGCATGGTGCATCTGAACGAGGCGCCGATGAACCTGCACGCGCCCTTCGGTGGCTACAGGCAATCCGGCAATGGCCGCGAGTGGGGCGAGTTCGGGCTGGAGGCCTTCCTCGAGCTGAAGGCGATGCCGGGCTGGGGGCAGGCCTGAGTGGCCGGGAAGGCCGGCTGCCGCCGGCCTTCCCGACTCCGGCGCCCGCGATCCCCCGCGACGACGCTCTCCCTCCCCAGGGACTGATGACGGACCGGCGCAGCCTGCCGCTCCGTGCCTGCCAGGATTGTAGCAACTGCCGTGGCGACCGCCAGCGCCGCGTGCCAACGGCTCTGCGACACCCTGCCGCTTGCCCGGGACACCGTCGCCGGCACAGACTGCGGTGACAGCGCCGGGGGGAGAAGGCAGCATGGACAACGCACAGGCCGGGTCGCTCGAGGCCGCGCCAGCACGCCTCGGTCCCTTCCATCTCTCTGCGGGCACCAGCCGGGGCAATGCCGCGACACTGCTGTTCGGCACCTTCAGCACCATCGGTCTGGTCACCTTCCTGAGCTTCGTCAACCCGTACCTGTTCCATGTGCTCGGCATCCCCACGGACCAGCAGGGCGCGCTCTCCGGCCTGCTCGTTTCGCTGAGCGAGATCACCGTGGTGCTGCTCGGCGCCGGGGTCGGTGCCTGGTCGGACCGCGTCGGGCGCCGGCCGGTGCTCATCGCCGGCCTCGGCATCATGGCGCTTGGCTTCGTCGTGTACCCGCTGGCGCCGTCGGTCGCCTGGCTGGTGGCGTTGCGGCTGCTCTACGCGGTCGGCATGGCCGCCGCCATCGTCATGCTCTCGACCTCGATCGCCGAGTATGTCGCCGAGCGCTCGCGCGGGCGCTGGATGGGCGCGGTGGGCGTGTGCAACGGGCTGGGCGTGGTGGTCACCGCGACGGTGCTCGCCAAGCTGCCGCTGGTGTTCGCCAGCAACGGCTTCAGCGAGGTCATGGCGCTGCGCCTGAGCTTCTGGGTGCTGGCGCTGGCGGTGCTGCTGCTGGCCTGGCTGATGCGGGCCGGGCTGCGCGCGCCGGCGCAACCCGCGGCACGGGCGCGCGCGAATCCGCTGCGGCTGACGCTGCGCGGCGTGGCCATCGGCCGTGCCAGGCCGCGTGTCGCGCTCGGCTACCTGACGGCCTTCGCCGCGCGCAGCGACCTGACGGTCATCACCACGTTCCTGTCGCTGTGGATCGTGCAGGCCGGCCTCGCTGCGGGCATGAGCGTCAGCGCGGCGACGGCCCGGGCCGGCATGGTCTTCGGCATCTCGCAGGCGGTCGGGCTGCTGTGGTCCTTCGGCATGGGGCTGGTGCTCGACCGGCTGCCGCGCCTGGCCGGTGTCGCCATCGCCTTTGCCGCCGCCGCGGTGGGCTACCTGGCGCTGGGGCTGGTGGACGATCCGCTCGGCGGCGCCATGATCCTCGCGGTGATCGTCGCCGGCCTCGGCGAGGCCAGCGCCGTGGTCAGCGCCGGCACGCTGATCGGCCAGGAGGCGCCGGCGGAGGACCGCGGCGCGGTGCTCGGCACCTTCACGCTGGCGGGTTCCACCGGCCAGATCCTGCTGACGGTCGCCGGCGGCCAGCTGTTCGACGTGGTGGGGCCGCATGCGCCTTTCGTGCTCATGGGAGCCGTCAACCTGCTGGTGTTCGGCGCGGCGCTGGCGGCCTGGCGCCGTGACGCGCGCGGCAGGGCGCGCGCCGCCGTCGTGGAAGGAGCCTGATGATGCGTGGTCTGGTCAAGCGCTTTGCCGACGGCGGGCTCTCGCGACGGGATTTCACGCTGGGCCTCGCGGCGCTCGGTTTTTCCGCATCCGCGGCCGATGCCGTGGCCTCGGCGCTCGACCCCGGCGTGGCGCTGGCGCAGCCGCTGCCGGCGGCCGGCACGCGCATGAAGGGCACCGGGGCGGAGGTGTTCGTCGAGACCCTGCGCGCGGCCGGCATCCGCAACGTCTTCGGCAGTCCGTCGGCGCGCGAGATGCGGACGTTGCGGCCGAGCAGGCTCGCCTCCATCCGCGAGGGCAGCTCGTGGATCGAGGCGCCGGCGAGCAGGATCGAGTGCTCGACCTCGGAGCCGATCACCTCGCAGCCGGACGCG
>WBZR01002970.1_pt1 | contig 16349 bp, 16 predicted proteins | sample 5204231 | NCBI WGS metagenome assembly WBZR01 (sample SAMN12412403, study PRJNA552823) | activated sludge metagenome | isolation source: activated sludge from anammox sidestream of wastewater treatment plant... | place: USA: Virginia | collected 2017-08 | reverse complement strand
GGTTTCTCCTCTCCCCAGGACATCCCACATGTCCTACTTCTTCTCTCTGGCTTACTTTCGGTATCATGTACCTTAGTATGACAGGGGTACTCCGTTTTGTCCAGCAAAAATTTGTCCAACTGTAAGATGCGGAGTTGCTCGCGATTGAAGCGGCAATACGCACGATTGGTAGCCGACGACTCGAAGGGGCTACGCTCTATTCAACAGCGGAACCGTGCATTTTCTGCGGATTCGCAATCCGGGAAACCAGGATAATGCGTGTAGTCATCGGCCGTCCCGCAGGTGACATCGGCAGCGTTCGTTCAAGATTCCCGATTCTCACTGCTGACTGGGTTGCCCGTTGGGGATGCCCACCCGAAGTTGTTTGGTGGGATGAACAGGGATGATTCCACCGGCAGCCGATCCAGGCCGAGCCTTGGAGAGATTCCATCGAACCATACGCCTCACCTTACCAGGCTGGCGTCATCGCTTCCGATAGTTCCGGGCTTGCGCGTGTGTGTCTGTCGAATGGACTTGACCGTTATCTTTTAAATAATGGCTCTTCTCCCTACGAGTGGGTAAAAATGAGCCATTTTTATTCTGAATTAGATATCGGATAGCACGCAAGTCAATAATTTGAGCCGGAGATATTTTTCGTTTCGTAGCACATAAATCCGTATTGAATGACCCTGACGCTATCCCATATATCCTCTGTGATAATAACTCTTCTACCGTATGCTCTATCACCTCTTGATCCTGATAATCGTTAAAACACTTGGAAAACTCTTTGGTAAAACCTCTTGTCCTTCGATATACTCAGGACATGCCCTTTCTATTTCTCTCAGGAAAAGACCTCCTGCGTCTGAGGTTATTTGTCCTCCATTAAATGGTGATATTACCTTCCTTCCGCTTAACTCCTGATACTCTATTATCTCTTTACATCCTGTTTTCACCTCCATCCCTCCTATTGGGTATAATCTGTTCTTTACAAATATCTCATACCATAAACAACAAGGGAGTTTTGCTTCTTCGGTGAGATTTCCGGGTTATTCCTTCGTCCGATACCTTGCATCCTTTGTTTGTCCTTTCGTAACATCACAAACGGTAAATTGCCATTGACATTAATTTTATAAACTTGTACAATGCCTTTTCCCAAGTGACAGGTGCTTGTCTAATAAGTAGTTACAATAATATTTACAAATACTCGTGAATATTTTATGTATGTTGGTATTGATATTATAGAAATCAAACGTATTGAAAGATTGTTTTCTGGCAATGATAATTTTTTAAAAAAGATTTACACTGAAAAAGAGGTAGAATACTGTATGCAGAGGAAGAACAAATACCAGCATCTCGCAGCTCGCTTCGCTTCAAAAGAGGCAATGTTCAAGGCGTTGGGGACTGGTTGGATCGGCAAGATGAAATGGACAGATATTGAGCTCTTAAATGATGAAATGGGGAGGCCCTACCTAAATCTTTATGGCAGTGTAAAAGAATTGACGGATAAAAAACATATAGGTGATATTTCTGTATCAGTATCACATTGCCAGGACTATGCCATTGCCCAGGTATTATTGGTGTCCAAACGAGAGGATTGTTCATGAAGAAACTTGTACTCATCAATCCTCATCCGATTGGAAATGTTGGGGAGGAAAATGTCTCCGTATTAAACCAAATGCCGGTAAATCTCGGCTACCTGAAGGTTTTAACGCCGAAACACTGGCAGGTGGATATCATCGATGAAACACAGGAGCTTGCAATTGATGATAAGACAGGGAATATTACCTTTGGCGGGGCAGACCTGGTTGGCATTACATCGGTAAGCTATCAGGCCCATCGGGCGTACCAGATCGCTGCCGCTTGCCAAAAACGGGGGATACCGGTAATTATGGGCGGCATTCATGCAACCAGCTACCCGGAAGAGGCGGCAAAATATGTGGACTGTGTGGTGACCAGAGAAGCCGTTACCCTTTGGGAAAAGATTATCGGTGACTTTGAAAAAGGCTGTCTCCAAAAAAGATACGATGGTAGTCTTACTCCTATGGAGTTGTATCATGGGTTACGACCCGATAGAAAGTATTTGAAGGATAAATATAAATACCGCTACTCTGGTATCATAACTACTGCCGGATGCCCTTTTAGCTGCGAATTCTGCTCTGTGCCTCAGTTCCAGGGCAGAAAATACCGCGAAAGGCCCATCGAAGACGTCCTCGATGAGTTTAAGTCAATCAAGGGCCAATATCGCGGTTTGATCCTGACGGATGAAAATTTTTATGGGCATAGCAAAAAGTCCAATGATCGTGTTCGAGACCTTTTTAAGGGTATCGTGGAAAGAGGTATTTACCAGAACTGGTTTGGTTTTACCTCACTGAACATTTATAAAGACGACGAAACCCTGGAATACATGAAGAAGAGCGGGTGTGTCGGGGTGTTGATTGGAATTGAATCCATCAACGAGGAAGCGTTGAAAACGATGAACAAGAACGTAAACTTGCGCATCTCCATTGAAAATTATTTTGAGGCGATCGCGAATATTCGTAAACATGGCCTTGCGGTGTGGGGGACGATGGTCTTTGGAAACGATGCCGACACTCCGGAGACCTTTAAGCAGGTTGCCGATTTTGTTCTGGACTCCCACGTCGATATCATGACCTGTGGCATTTTGTGTCCGTTCATCAATACGCCGCTGTATCACCGGCTAAACGGCGAGGGAAGGCTTTTTAGGACAAACTTTCCTGATGATTGGAAGTATTATACGTCTCATCATCTCACCTACGTCCTGAAAAACATGTCCTTGCAAGAACTCATCGATGGGTTTCAATATTTGTATGATAGAATTTATACCACGGAGGTATTGCGACAAAGATTTCAAAATGCCAAAGAGGTGCTGAAAGATAATATGAATGGCGCCATGTTCGCCTTCAGGGTCAATTTGGACTGGCAGACCGTTTACCAGCACCTGATCCAAAACCTCAAAGAATTGCAGTCGTCAGGGTTCTATGACGAGGCATTGAAACAATATAATCAATCGAAAAAAGCTGGTAAAAAGGTGGAATTTACTCCGGTTTAGACTCTGAGGACACAATTTCGGAGCGTGGCGCATCTGTTTTTGATTATCGTAGCAGGTTTTTTGTTATCACAGGTCAACTTATTCGCTCGGCAAGGTGAATAGTTGACCTCTCTTGTTTTAATGCGCAGAAATAGTATCGTGGATTTAGCATAAAAACCAACGTCTTACTCGTTTGACAGAGTGCTTACGACGAAATCCATTCTGCGTATAACGTGAACGAATATTATGTCAAAGATCGTAATTACAGGATTGGGGCTAGTTACACCCATTGGAATTGGCGTCAGACAAAGCTGGGAATCGTTCGTCCAGGGTAAGAACGGCGCCAACGAGATGAAGTCATTTGATACATCAAAATATAAAGTTCATCGTTCCTGTGAGGTAAAAAATTTCCAATGGGACTTTTCACTTGAGAATCAGATCAAGGAAAACACCATCCATAAATATGTCTATTACGCAGCTAGAGAGGCATTGCTGGAAAGCGGTTTATTGGACGACAAGAGATTCAATCGTGAGCGGTTTGGCATTGCCATCGGGACGTTGGCAGCCGAGTTGACGCCGTTTGAGAGACTTTTGCGATTAGACACCTCAAAGAAAGACAACGGTTTTGACAAAATTGTCGCATCTGTTTATCCACCCAATTCGATTACAAACATCCTCGCGCACTATTTTGAATTTGAAGGGCCTGCCATGATCTCATTGAACGCCTGTTCATCGGGCAATCATGCCATTGCCTGGGCGTACGACCTCCTCGTGGATAATAAAGTTGATGTGGTGATGGTCGGCGGTGGTGACATGATTCCTCAGACAGAATTTACCCACTTTCATAATCTGAAGGCACTCGCGCCAGAGCGTTGCCAGCCCTTTGACAAAAACCGACAGGGTCTTATGATTGGAGAAGGTGCGGGCATCTTAATTATGGAGCGTTATGAATTTGCAAAAAAGCGCGGGGCGGCTATTATTGCCGAAATGACAGGTTATGGGCTGAGTTGCGACGGATTCCATATGACGGCTCCCCATCCCGAAGGTGATGGGGCGGTAAAATGCATGAACGACGCATTAAAGATGGCAAAGCTTTCTCCCCAAAAAATTGGATACATCAATGCCCATGGCACAGGTACGCCGCATAATGATAAGACTGAAACGATTGCCATAAAACGTGTCTTTGGCGATGGAGCAGGTAAGACGCCCTGCAGTTCCACCAAATCCATGATCGGTCACCTCATGGGCGCAGCCAGCGCGGTAGAATCGGTCGTTTGCTGTCTGGTGTTGAGGCACGGCGTAGTTCCGCCTACAATCAACTACGAAACACCCGATCCGGAATGCGACCTCGATTACGTACCCAATATGGCACAAGAGGTAAAAGTGAACCATGTCTTAAACAACTCCTTTGCCTTCGGAGGCAACAATGCAACTACGATATTTAGCAGGATGGATTAAGCGGAGCGACCCCATCATTCTTTGTTATGTCTTTTAAACTTTGTTGTTAAGTTTAACAAAGCGTATGAAAAAACGAGTTGTTATTACAGGTTTGGGTGTTGTATCTCCCCTTGGATGCGGGAAAGAGGTTTTTTGGGGTAATCTCATTGCCGGGAAATCTGGTATTGCACCCATGTCATCCCTCGAGCTCACCCCCTATAAATGCAAGCTGGGTGGGGAAGTGAGAGACCTTAAACCGGAAATATACCTTGGCAGTAAAGGCTTAAAGTATCTGAATAAAGGCACACGGTTTTTGGGATCCGCTGCCAAGATGGCCATTGACGACGCAAAATTGCCGCAAGATGGTTCCCTGTCAGAACAGATGGGTATTGTCATCGGATCATCGCTGGGCAATTTCTCAGAAACAACAGACTACTTTTATGAAATAATAAGAAATAATCCCTCTGAGCTATCGCCCATGCTCAGCTATGACGTTGCGCTGAATTCTTCCATTAACTACGTCTCTGTTATTTTCAAGATAAAGGGACTTGCCCGCACCATATCTGCGGGCTTTACATCCAGCACTGACGCCATCGGAGACGCATATAAACTGATTCAACGTAATATGGCAAAGGTAATCGTAGCGGGTGGTGTCGAGCAGATATCCATTGATCTGTATCTGATATTCTACCTGCGCGATTTATTGTCTGGCCTTGATGGAACAAGAGAGGCAAGCTCACCCTTTGATAAAAAAAGAAACGGTTTTGTTATGGCCGAAGGCAGTTACGTGATCATCCTGGAAGAACTCCAGCACGCCTTGGAGAGAGGTGCCCATATCTATGCGGAGGTAAAGGGGTTTGGCAATACATTCGTCGGTGGTAAAAACCATCCGATAGATGTACGCGTGCGTCGCGCCGAAAGAGCTATGCATGAAGCCTTGGAAGACGCCGGAGTAAAAAAAGTGGATGTTGATTTCATCAGTGCTAATGCCAACGGATGCAAGGTACAGGATGCCGTTGAGGCAAAGGCCATCCAATCTTTATTTGATACAAATAGCAAACAGATTCCCGTATCCGCAATCAAGTCAAATTTAGGTGATGCCTATGGCGCATCAGGTGCTGCCCAGCTCATTTCCACCGTCATGTCTTTAGATACGGGTATGATACCCCATATCATAAATTACAGCAATACGGATCCGGAAATAAATCTGAATCTGATCCTTGAAAAACCTATAAAAAAAGACATTCAAAACGCACTCATAAATACGATGGATTATGAAGGGAATAATTCATGTCTGGTGATAAGCAAGTGGCTTGCGTCGTGAGTTTTTGCGCGAGTATTTGACTGAACTCACACCGAAAAATCAGCCGAGCGTTCAATAGAAGTAACTATTTACAACGGAAGTTCACCCCTGGGCAAAAAAACAAAAATACCGTAGAAGCCGTATATTTATTGGCTTTTGCGACGAACAGGAAGTTTTTTTTTTCTCGTGACTACCCGTATCTTCCGTCATGGCAATGCCTCCGGCAATTTTATCTGTAGTGCATCCAATAATTCACGTGATTGTTGCCGCGGGTGTGGTATCTTCTGACAACGCGCATTTTGGCCTTTAACGGTCACTTCCATTGAACAAATGGTTGCCAATTGTTCAAGACCCCCTTCCACCGTGAAATCAAAGCCCGCCCACGCATCACGCAACCTCCGGATTATCAGGCACGTAAGCATTACCACAAACACATGCCCTCGCGTACTCTCCTCCCTTCTCACATACACAGGGCGAACTTCAAGATTCACTGTCTTACACCTCCGAAACGCCTTCTCCACTTCCGTCAAGTCCTTGTACCGGTTGTGCACCAGGCAGGCATCCGCCTCGTTCTCCCTCAGGTCCGTCTTGATTACATAACATCCGTCAAGATACGACTCCTCCTTTATCTGTGTCCACCCCTCCAGCTTCAGTTTCCTGAGCCTTTCCTTTGCCGCCTCCAGCGCCTTCGATACTGACGCCCTCGGACGCTCTCTCAGACAACCATTCTTCCCCTCGATGTGTTTCTCAATACGCTGTAATTTTGATATGCGTGTCTTTGCCCTGTCTTAATAACAAAATTGGAAAAATCTCCAAATACCCATTTGTTCTTTAACGTATATAACAAATTATTCTCAATAACTTTTCTGCAGTTGAATATGATTGCTTTTCCTGACCTCTTTTCCTACAAAGTTTTCTTGTTTGTCTGAGGGCAATAAACAAAATGGACACGTCTTACGGCGCCATTTCCCTTGACTGTCTTTGCATTACTGATAAAATGAGTAAACTTTATGGTCTTTATTATAAATCTCTTTCTATTTATATCTTTCCGGGGCACAAATATATGGAACATTTCGAACAGGAACGTCTTGATAAACTCCAAAAACTGCGTGAAAAGGGAATCGAACCTTATGGCAAACGATATGACAACACTCAATCAATAGAATCGGTTTTGAATAGCTTTGCGGCAGACAGGGATGATATAAAGATCAAGGTCGCCGGGCGCATCGCAACCATGCGTCCACATGGAAAAACGGCGTTTTTAGATATAAGAGACTGGACAGGAAAGATACAAGTCTATATAAAACTGGATAAGGTCGGTCCGGAAAAGTTTGAGATATGCAAATTATTTGACCTGGGTGATATTGTCGGTGTGGAAGGCGTCCTCTTTAAGACTCGAACCGGTGAAATCACGATTTATGCGGATGATTTTACTATCCTGACAAAATCCCTGTTGACACCGCCTGAAAAGTGGCATGGGCTAAAGGACGTGGAGTTACGGCATCGACAGCGTTATGTCGATTTGTTCACGAATACAGAGGTGATGGATACCTTCCTGAAGCGGATAAAGATCATGAAATATATCAGGCGGTTTCTGGACGACAGGGGTTTCGTAGAGGTGGAAACCCCCATGATGCAGTCCATTCCCGGTGGCGCCGTAGCAAGGCCATTCATTACGCATCATAACGCCCTCGATATTGATCTCTATCTGAGGATCGCTCCGGAGCTCTATCTGAAACGGCTTCTTGTGGGTGGGATGGAACGGGTCTATGAGATCAACCGTAATTTCAGGAACGAGGGCATCTCCACAAGACACAACCCTGAATTTACCATGATGGAACTGTATCAGGCCTACAGCGATTATAACGGCATGATGGAGCTTACGGAGGGACTGGTGACGTCTCTGGTAAAAGAACTGTATGGTGGCTATGAGATACCCTTTGGAGAACGGAAGATCGATATGACGCCGCCCTGGCGACGTGCCACCTTTTGCGAATTGTTGGAAGAGTGCAGCGGTGTAAGTTTTGAAGATGAGTCGGGTCTGATAAAAAAATCAAAGGAGTTGGGGCTTGAAACGCAGGGCGTGAACAGAGATACTATGGCCAACAATATCTTTGAGCAGACCGTAGAACCGATATTAAATAATCCCACCTTTGTGTTAGACTACCCCACCTCGATTTGCCCCTTAACAAAGTCATGCGAATACGACCCCCGTTTTGCCCAAAGGTTTGAGCTGTATATTGCGTCGATGGAAGTGGCCAATTCTTATTCGGAGCTTAACGACGCCCCGGAGCAGGACAAGAGATTCCGTGAACAATTAGGCACCGAGGCCGATATTACCGGGAAGATAGATGAGGATTTCCTGACTGCCTTGAAATACGGCATGCCACCGGCAGGCGGACTTGGGATCGGCATTGACAGGCTTATCATGCTTCTCACTAACAATGTCTCCATCAGGGAAGTCATTCTCTTTCCGCTCCTGAAACCGAAATAAGTGAAATAATGCAAATTAAACCACAGAGGCACGGAGACACAGAGAAACCAGTTTATTATTATAAAGAATTGTCAAGTAGGATTATAGCATCTGTCATTGAGGTGCATCGCAATCTTGGACCCGGTTTGCTAGAATCTGTTTATGAAGAATGTTTTTGTCACGAATTATACTTACGAGGAATTCCCTTTGAAAGACAAAAGCCGCTACCTTTAGAGTACAAAGGCATCAAACTTGATTGTGGATACCGAATGGATCATTCTTGTCCAAATTAAATTTTCAAGAAGCCAACAAATCCTTATTTTATAAGGTTTCTAGCGAATTTCTGCAAATCGAAGCCTGGATTTTTAAGTTGTTGATTATACAAGAGATACGTGGCCTTATTGGACACCAATGCGAATGGATATATTGGTCGATAACAAAATTGTAGTTGAACTCAAGTGTGTTAATGAAATCATACCTGTACACGAAGCACAACTGTTAACGTATTTGAGACTGTCTGGAACTAAAGTTGGATTAATCATTAATTTTCATACAGCGGTATTGAAAGATGGAATTAGGCGACTAGTATTATAATCTCTGTGTCTCCGTGCCTCTGTGGTTTTTTTATCCATAACAAATGACAAAGACAGACGAACTTTTATCTGTAGCAATCTCTCTGGATATCGACCCCGATGCCAATGACGCGGTCGCAGGCCGGCATGATGCCCTTTCTTCCCCGACGAAACATGGCAAGGTAACTATTGAGGCAAGCAAAAGGGGTTTGCAAAAGATTCTCGAACTTTTTGATGTCTATGATATCGATGCCACGCTCTTCTATGAGGCAAGAACGGCGCAGATGCTCGTTGCAGAAGGGATGGATCTGTCCAGATTGTCCGAAAGGCATGAGGTAGCCTGCCATTCTTTAAAACACGAAGATTTTTTGGGGAAGGTATCCGGCATACCTATGGAAGAAGGAGTTATTGAGGAGACGATAACGAAGGCGAGGGCTATCCTGGAAACAATTTTTGAAAAAGATGTGAAGGGATTTCGTGCGCCTTACACCCGAATCAATAGGACTGTGGTGAAAGTCTTAGAACGGCTGGGGTTCCGGTACGATTCCTCTGAAACGATAACTATAGGGGCTGAATGGGCGGGGAATCCGTTTCCCCTTGAAATGTTTGATTCAAATCTTTTAGAACTGGCGTTACCCTCTTTCCATGATAGGAAGGGCAAGAGGATGTCTTCTTACTTGTGGGCTATTTTTGAAGGCCGAAGGGGTTCCATCGACTATGTTGATGCGGTCTTGCGGGCAAGAGATGTGGCCAAAGGCGGGCTTTTTATTTTTTCGGTTCACCCATGGCACCTGTATGTGGATTGTCAGGGAAACCCATTTTTCGCAGAACAGGTAAAACGGAATTTGGAGAATTTAGAATATATCCTTTCCCAAGTAAAACAGATGGATGGTATTCAAATGCTCAGGCAAGACGCATACATGGAAAATTGGTTGGCCGCATAGATTATAATGAACGAACGGAAATCCGCCTTTTTAAACTATCTGATCCTCTTAACGAAAACCTTTGCTGCTCCATGAGTAATTTTTTGTTGCATCGATATGCTTATTATGACATAATGAAAAGACATGATCGTGAAATTTAAGATATGGTTCGAGGAAAATGGTGGTGTGGCCTTTGCTGAGGGGCGCAGAATGTTGCTGGAGGCCGTAGACAGACTGGGCTCTTTGAATGCTGCGGCGAAAGAACTGGGCATGTCTTACCGGGCCGCATGGGGAAAGATCAAGGCCACAGAAAAAGCATTGGGGATAAAATTACTGGAGGTTACTACCGGGGGAATGGGAGGCGGAGGGGCTACACTGACGTCGGAAGCAAAAGAACTGATATCGAAATACAAGAAATTTACTGATAAGACGGCCCCATTGATAGAAAAGGAATTCAAAAATATATTTGAAGCCAGAAAGCGGTAGTTTTTCTATAACAGGTTGAATTATGTTGGATTTTATAAACACGCCTTTATTCCCCCCCCGGTGTGATGCGAGGATTTCGCTGTGTGTTTTTAACGGGTTATGAATTTGAATGAATGCCTGGATGTTCGGTCAAGTGAGCGATAAATAATAGGTTTTTCGCGTGTTATTATGCAATTTAGAGAAACTCTTTAAAAGCTTGAAGTTTTCTTTTGTCTCTACTGTATTTTAAATTTCAATGGCTGTAACGAATGGCGAATAGACTTTTTGGAAAGATTGTTGATGTAACTTTGGGACAGATCCATGCACATGTACAAATCTTGTGGAAAGAGATTCCGATCAGTGTCATCATTACCAAGGCATCGTGCGAGGACATGCATCTTTCGGCGGGCGATGCTATTTCCGTGATCATTAAGGGTACGGATATTATGCTTGCAAAGTCTTTTGCAGGAATGCTGAGTGCGCGAAACAGAGTGAAAGGTATTATTAAGGAGATTGTTCTGGGAGACGTGTTATCAAAGGTTTTTGTGGAATCACAAGGCGACATACTCCATGCCATCATCACAAACACATCTCTGCGTGATATGGACATTCATAAAGGTGATGAAGTTATAGCCATTGTAAAATCAACAGAATTAATCCTATCGAAGGAGATACAACATGAAAAGATTGAGAAAAATTCCTTGTGAGGAACGGGCATTTTTATGGCCCGGGGGCTGTTTTTTATTTAGTGCGTTATATCATTAATGACATAACAGCAAAAGGAGGGAAGGATGGAGGGTAAATGGTTAAAACAAGGCCTATTGCTGACTGTGGTATGTGGTGCTGTATATGCTGGCGGCGTGATGCGGCAAGTGTTTGCCCAGGATGTTGTTCAAGGCAAGAAGGCGCCTGAAAGTGGGATGGATGAGTTAAAAAACCAATTGAATCGGATGGAAGAGGCTTTTCTTGTGCAACAGAAAATGATGAAACAGATGGAGGCGCTGGCTTTAAGCCAGCAGGAGCAGATCAAGGAATTGAAAAAACGTATTGATGCCCAGAGTGAAAAACCAGTGGTCGTTGCAAAAGAAGAAATAAAACAGGAAGTACAGCAAGAAGTGCAGCAAACCGTGAAGCAAGAGGTTGGAAATTATCTCGAATCGAAAGAGGGACGGGAAAAATTGGGATTAGGTATGCCAGGCAAGTATGCACCGGTTTATGCCTATTATATGCCCGATAAGGAAAAGGCCACGTTAGGTTTTCAAACACAAGATGGAAACTACTCTTTAAACGTTGGTTTCAGGGCACAGCTACGCGCTACTTACAGGGACAGAGATGCGGATTTTCATGAAAATGATATAACCGATATCAGATTTCGCAGATCGAGGATTTGCTTCGCCGGTAATATCTATAGTAAGGACTTATATTATAACGTGGAAATTGCCGGGGATAACTATAATGTGACTATGTGGGATTATTGCATGTGGTGGATGCCTTCGGCAGCCGATGGAGCGTTTGGTATCAAGGGAGGATATTTTAAGGTGCCGGCAAATCGTCAATGGAATTCGGCGGCTTTCAAGCTGCTGCTCCAGGACAGGTCCATTGCCAGTGATGCATTTAGTCAGAATCGTGATTACGGACTGGATTTTTATGGAAAGCCGTTTGATGGCCACATGGAATATCACGCGGCTGTTTTCCGCGGAGCGGGTCAGAACCCAAATCCAAATCAAAACATTGACAACGAGCTCATGTATGTGGTCACTGCACGGTATTATCCTTTCGGATGGTATAACTCTTACAATATAGCAACGGGCTGGGATGAGACTGACCTGAAATATGAAGAGAATTTTAAGGCAGTAATAGGCGCGTCGGCAATCTATGGCGCAAAGGTCAATGAGGTAAAGCTGGCGAAGACCGATACTTCAATCGGCAACTTTGACGTGGGGGTAAGATACAGGGGTTTTACCTGGGATAGCGAATTTTACATAAGAAAAATTCACCCTGAAAGTGGCGCCGAGTCAACAACAGCAGATGGTTTCTATACACAGGCAGGGTATTTTGTACTGCCTAAAAAACTGGAAATTGCTGCGCGTTACTCGTGGCTCGATCCCAATACGGATGTGCGGTATGATATTCAGAAGGAGTATACGGTTGGCATAAATTACTACTTCCGTGGGCATCGCCAACAGATACAGGGAGATGTGGGTCATTACGAAACTGACACCAACACCGGCGAAAAGGTTGAAAATAGAATCAGATTACAATATCAAATAGTATTTTAGAGGAGAATACAATGCATTTGAATATGTCCAAAAGACGGGTTACAAGTTTTATATTACTAATATGCGCAATCTGGGTACTATTTTCAGTCATAGTTTTTCATAATACTGCCCGGGCAGATGAAAAAATCCTTATTGCAGCCTCTGCCAACCTGAATCCTGCTATGAATGATATTATCAAAGAATTTAAGAAGGAAAACTCCTCTATAGATATGGACGTGTCATATGGCTCTTCCGGCAATTTTTTTGCCCAGATTAAACAGGGAGCACCTTTTGATATTTTTTTCTCTGCGGACACTACCTACCCAGCACGCCTCGAAGAGGAAGGTTTGGCGCTTAAGGGGGAGAGTAAAATTTACGCATTCGGAAGTATTGTGCTCTGGATACCGAAGACCTCTTCTTTAAATCCACGAAAGGGATTGCATCTCGTTTTAGATTCAAAAGTAAAAAAACTGGCTATTGCGAATCAGAAACTTGCGCCCTATGGCATGGCAGCAGAGGAAGCGCTTCGCTACTATGGATTGTGGGATAAGGTTCAGGATAAACTGGTTTTCGGTGAAAATATCTCACAAACAGCACAATTCGTCCAATCGGGAGCTGCAGACGTGGGAATTATTGCGCTATCTCAGGCAATTTCACCAAAACTGGAAAATGACGGAGACTACTGGGTCATTCCGGCAGAAACATATAACAAGCTTGGACATGCCTATGCTGTCTTGCAAAAGGGTAAGGATAAGCCAGGTGTCAGGAAATTTCTGGAATTTGTGCAAGGGAAAAAAGGAAGAAAGGTATTTTCGCATTACGGTTATTCCCTTCCAAAATAGATTAACCAGATTGATAACAGAACAAACTACGTAAACTACTTGAATGCTCATTGTTATTGTGTAAGATACCTAATCCGAATAAATCGGAAATGCGTAGAGCGGGCGGTTTATGGTTCGACATGCTCACCATGCACGGTTATTGCATCTTGAGGCTTGTAAAAGGCACAGTCGAACGATCGGCGCTACATTTTTTGCTAAATGTGTCAAAATATTTTTTATTAGTACCTATGTGTAAGGATACAGGAAGATCAATATCATTTAAAGAACAGGATTATTTCTCATGAATTTCACGGCTCCTTTTCTTGTAACCTTAAAGCTTTCTTCTATTACAACATTTTTACTATTTATCATGGGTATCCCTTTTGCGTACTGGCTTGCATTCTCAAAATTGCGATTAAAGTTTATTATAGAATCTGTAACAGCCTTGCCGCTCGTCCTTCCCCCCACAGTTTTGGGCTTTTATATCCTTGTGGCCATCGGGGGCAACAGTTTTATCGGTCGTTGGTACGAAGGAGTTTTTCATAAGACGCTTGCCTTCTCCTTTCAAGGACTTGTTGTTGGTTCATTCGTCTATAACCTACCCTTTGCAATACGGCCATTTCAACTGGCTTTTGCCGGGGTGGATAAAAAGTTGCTGGAGGCATCGTGGAGTTTGGGCAGGTCTAAATTATATACCTTCCTTTTTGTTATTTTTCCACTCTCCCGGCAAGGTATTATTACAGGCTGTATACTTTCCTTTGCGCACTGTGTGGGTGAATTTGGGGTCGTCCTTATGATCGGGGGAAATATTCCTGGAATTACCAGAGTTGCATCGGTGGCTGTCTACGATGAGGTGCAGGCGTTGAATTATGGAACTGCGAATGTCTATGCATCCATTTTGTTGGCATTTTCATTTGTCGTTCTCGCGGTTGTCTATTTCATAAACAGGCGTTTTCTAATGCGAATGTTTTGATGATAGTGCGGAGGTTATGTTTTGTTAAAAATTTGTGTTGAGAAAATCTGGAAAGAGTTCAGGCTAAGGGCAGATTTTGAAATTCCTTACGAAAAAATAACAGCTTTGTTCGGTCCTTCAGGCGCGGGAAAATCGAGTATATTGCGGTTGATTTCCGGTTTGGAAAAGGCCGATGGGGGGATGATCCGCAAGGGTGAAGAGGTGTGGTATGACGAGTCACAAGCAATTAACATCCCGCCCCAACAGCGCTCAGTCGGTTTCGTATTCCAGGACTTTGCCTTATTTCCCCACCTAACGGTGGAAAAAAACGTAGCCTATGGAATAAAAGAGAGAAAGAGATTGGCAGAAGCAAAAGACCTTTTATCCCTTGTAGGGTTGTCTGGATACAAACGTTACTATCCTCATCAATTATCCGGAGGGCAAAAGCAAAGGGTTGCTCTGATCCGTGCCCTGGCCAGGAGACCAGACATCCTGCTTCTGGACGAACCACTCTCAGCGTTGGACTGGGAAACGCGCAGGCAACTACAGGAGGATTTAAAACGAATCATAAAACAGCTTCGGATAACTACGCTCTATGTAACGCACGATGTAACAGAGGTGTACAAACTGGCAGACTATGTGATTGTGCTTGAGTCCGGCAGGGTAGTCAAACGAGGCACCCCGGAAGATATCTTTATGGGCAGGAAGCTAAGTACCCGTATTCAGGTCGTGGGGAAGGTGGTAGATATAGAATCCGATTCTATTATGGCCGCTGTTACTGTTATGCATGAAGACCAATATTTTAAGACGATCATTGACACTGAAGAAGTGCAGCGGATGCATTTAGTGATTGGGGACGATGTGGTGATTGGCGCCAAGTCTTCTGACGTAATATTATTTAAAGTTTTGGCACAATCGTAATAGTTACCTGTGGAGGCTAAACACGTCGTGAAAAGGTGGGAGTAAAACAAAGAGATGTTTTGTGCATTGTTCTGGGCTAAACTTGGCAGTGTCGACAAGGATTGCAGGGTTCATTGAAGATTTAAAAAGACATCCTATGATGATAATTGTTACCCACAATATGCGGTAATCGAAGAGGATTTTCGATTATACTGGATTTTTATTGCATGGGTAGCAGATAGAGTATAATATAACCACAAATCTTTACAAACCTTGTGAAAGAGATTAATAATCCAAAGCTTTAAAAGTAACAAACACCAAATAACAAATAAATCCTAATATTGGCCTTAAATTTTTTTATGGGATAAGATTTTATGGAACGGCATTTTGATCAGGAATTGGGATCACTAAGGAAAAACCTCATTCAGATGGCTTCTATGGTAGAGACGGCCATAGCCAATGCCGTGAAATCCCTTATCGAGAGGAATAGCGAATTGGCCCGTCTCGTTGTGAAAAATGACGAACAGGTAGACACCCTGGAATTAGAGATTGATAAACAATGCGTGGATTTGCTGGCGTTACGTCAGCCAATGGCTATCGATTTACGATTTATTACATCGGCAATTAAGATCACGAATAACCTCGAACGTATGGGTGATCTTGCTGTAAATATTGCAGAGCGCGTGATTCCGCTTAACCAGGAGCCACAATTAAAACCGCTCATCGATATCCCAAGGATGGCAACGATTACCCAAACCATGGTCAAAGACAGTATCGATGCATTTGTGAACCGGGACACTATACTAGCACGGGCAGTATATGAGCGGGATTCTACGGTAGACTCTCTAAATGACCAGATATTCAGAGAGTTATTAACCTATATGATGCAAGACCCGGCAAATATAACACGGGCCGTTCACCTGATTCTGATTTCCCGCCATCTGGAAAGGATTGCCGACCACTCAACCAATATTGCCGAAGAAGTCGTATATATTGTCAAAGCCAAGGTCGTCAAACACCGCAGCCATGCCATGGAAGAGCTATAGGTCTTCTTGCTTAAAGCCTGATCAAACCCTGCAAATTCAAACTTCCATACATAGTGTCTGAACGAAAACGCCCTTTTTTTGAAAAGAATGAGGGTGATTCTGCGCTTGCTAAAATCGTTTCTTAAAATTTGATGCTGGATTCTGGCAGAAATAAGTATTTCTTGCTCATTT
>WBZR01002969.1_pt1 | contig 16352 bp, 13 predicted proteins | sample 5204231 | NCBI WGS metagenome assembly WBZR01 (sample SAMN12412403, study PRJNA552823) | activated sludge metagenome | isolation source: activated sludge from anammox sidestream of wastewater treatment plant... | place: USA: Virginia | collected 2017-08 | reverse complement strand
GACGCCGGCGCCGGGGCCGCGTGCGCCGGGGCGCGCGCCGGGCGCCGCGAGGGCTGAGCCATGGCGTACGGATGGGCCATCGAGCTCGTCGGCGACGACGGGCGCGCGGTCGGGCGCGTCGGCATCGCGCCCGACTGGCGGCCCGCCGTCGATTGGACACATTTCGACGGCGTCCGCGCGGGCGTGCTGCCGGCTCGGGCGCGCACCGACGCGGGCGCCGTCGAGCCGCGCTGGGACGCGGCGCTCGGCGCGCCGTACGTGGACGGGTTCCGCGTGAGCGTGCGGGCCGGCGACCGGGTGGCCACGCGGGACATCCCGCGCCGCTACCTCGGTGACCTCGCCCGCGACGCCGCCGCCGAACTCGCGGCCCGCCTCGGGCTCCGGGGCGAGCGCGACGTCCGCTGGCTCGTGCGCGCCACGGCCGAGCCGGGCGCCGCACCGGCGCCGGACGACGCCGGCTTCGCGGTCGAGCCCGAGGCGCGGCCCTGGCCGGTGCGCGACGCTCCGCTCGCGCCGTTCGTCGGCGCAGCGATGCGGGTCGGGGCCCCCGACGGCGGCCTCCCCGTCTTCTTCCCGCCGACGGTCCTCGAGGCGACTCATGCGCGCGCGCGCGCCGCCGGCGACGTCGAGACCGGCGGCGTGCTCCTCGGCCGCCTATTCCGCGACGTCGAGCCGCCGCACGAGCTCTTCGTCGAGGTCACGGCCGAGCTCCCGGCCGAGCACGCGATCGCGACCGCCACCGCGATCACGTTCACCGCCAAGACGTGGAGCGCGGCACGGCGCGCGGTCGCGGCGCGCGGCCGCGACGAGATCGTCGTCGGCTGGATCCACAGCCACGTGGACTTTTGCCGGTTGCGCAACTGCCCGCCCGAACGGCGCCGCACGTGCACGGCGTCGCACCCGTTCTTCAGCCCGGAGGACGTGCACCTCCACACGACGTGCTTCCCGATCGGCTGGCAGGTCGCGCTGCTCGTGAGCGACAGCGCGGCGACCGGCGGCCTCACCTCGTCGCTCTACGGGTGGTCGGAGGGCATGGTCGCGCCCCGCGCCTTCCACGTGCTCGTGCAAGGAGTCTCCCATGCCTAGGACGCCCGCTCCCTCCCTCGACGTCGACGCGGTCGCGCGCCTGCTCGCGACCGGCGATGACGCGCCCTCGCTCGACGAACAGGTCATGCTCGCCGCGCTCCTGCGCGCGCGCACGCGCGACGGCGGCGTCCAGCTCGACCGCCTGCTCCTCGAGCAGCTCGCGGCGCTCCGCCGCGGCCTTGCGGGCGCCGACGACGCGCAGCGCGAGCTCCGCGCGCTCCTCGATCGCCTGGCGGCGCCGCCGTGGCATCCGGCGCTCTTCCTGCGCGCCGTCGCGACCGACCTCGGCCCGCGCGCGATGGTGGTGCAGGCCGGGAGCCGGCGCGTCGTCGCTCTGGGCGAGGACGTCGAGATCGACGAGCTGTCGCCGGGCGAGGAGGTCCTGCTCGCCGCCGACGGCTCGATCGTCGCGGCGCGCTCGCCGTACGGCGCGCCGCCCTTCGGCGAGACAGCCTGCTTCGAGCGCCTCCTCCCGGACGGGCGCATGATGCTACGCTGGCGCGACGAGGACGTCGTCGTCGACGTCGCGGGCGCACTCGCGGCGGCGGCGCTCGCGCCCGGCGATCTCGTGCGCTGGGACCGCACCGCCTGGATGGCGCTCGAGCGCGTCGCCGCGGGCGCGCGCGACGGCCTCGGCTTCGCCGACGTCCCGGATGTCGGGCGCGCCGACGTCGGCGGCCTCGACGACGTGCTCGAGCTCGTGCTGTCCGCGCTCACCGCGACGCTGGTCGCGCCCGCGAAGGCGAGCACCTACGCCCTCTGCGGCCGGCAGGCGATCCTCATGGTGGGGCCGCCGGGCTGCGGCAAGACGCTGATCGCACGCGTCGCCGCCGCGGAGGTGGGACGGCTCGCGGGGCGGCGCTGCCGCTTCGCCATCGTGAAGCCGTCGGAGTGGGACGATCCCTACTACGGCGTCACCGGGCAGCGCATCCGCGCCACCTTCGCCGCGCTGGCGCGCGCCGCCGACGAGGACGGCTGCGCCGTGCTCTTCCTCGACGAGATCGAAGCCATCGGCCGGGCGCGCGGCTTCGCCGGCAACTTGCACGGCGACAAGTACCTCACGGCCCTCCTCGTCGAGCTCGACGGATTCGCCGCGCACCGCAACGTCGCCGTGATCGCCGCGACGAACCGGCGCGACCTCCTCGACGGCGCCCTGCTCTCCCGCTTCGACGTCGAGGTGTCGGTCGGCCGGCCGACGCTCGCCGGCGCGCGCGCGATCTTCGCACTGCGCCTGCCGCCGAGCGTGCCGCTCGCGGACGGCGCCGCACGCGACGCGCTCCTCGACCTCGCGGTGTCCCGGCTCTACGCGCCGAACGCGAGCGCGCTCGCGACCCTCGTCTTTCGTGACGGGCGGACCCGCGCCGTCGCCGCCCGCGAGCTCGCGAGCGGACGCCTGATCGCGCAGATCGCCACCGCCGCCTGTCGGCGCGCCTACCTCCGCGACGTCCGCGGCGGCGCGCCTGGGCTCCGCGGCGCCGACCTCGAGCACGCGATCGACGACGCACTCGGTCGGCTCGCGACCCTGCTCACGCCGCGCAACGTCCACGACCACCTGGTCGATCTGCCGGCGGGGGCCGACGTCGTGCGCGTGCAGCCGTGCCTCGCCGTCGCGACCCGGCCGTACCGCTACGAGCGTGCCGCGTGACGTCCTTCGGCCGCCCCCCGGTCGCGCGACGACCGATCGTGTGCGGCGCCGACGTGGAGCTCGGGAACTTCGTCGTCGGACTCCACGGCGCGTCCGGCCTCGACGGCGCGCGCCTCGCCGCACGCCTCCTCTTGCACGCCATCCCCGGCCCGTACGCACGCCCGGCCGACCCGCTCGGCTGGCACCGCGGCTGGAATCCGCAGGACGCGGGGCGGAAGTTCCTGCGCACGAACGGCGGCTGTTTTTATTGTGACCTCGACCATCTGGAACTTTGTGTGCCCGAGGTGCGGAGCGCGTGGGACCACGTCGCGGCCTGGCACGCCATGCTACGCATCGCCGCCGCTGCCCGCGCCGACGCCGGAGCGCTGCTGCCCGACGGCTGCACGCTCCAGCTCCTCGCCAACAACAGCGACGGCCGCGGCAACGCCTACGGCAGCCACGTCTCGTTCCTCGTGTCGCGCCGGCTCTGGAACGATCTCTTCGAGCGCAAGCTCCACCAGCTGCTCGTCCTCGCGAGCTTCCTCGCGTCGAGCATCGTCGTGACCGGCGCCGGCAAGGTCGGCGCCGAGAACGGGCGGCCGCCGGTCGCCTACCAGCTGAGCCAGCGCGCCGACTTCTTCGAGTCGCTCGTCGGCCCGCAGACGACGTACCGCCGCCCGCTCGTGAACAGCCGCGACGAGCCGCTCTGCGGGACGACCGGCCCGCACGCCCGGTCGTTGGCTCGCCTGCACTGCATCTTCTTCGACGCCACGCTCTGCCACGGCAGCACGCTCCTCAAGATCGGCACGATGCAGCTCCTGCTCGGCATGCTGGAGCGCGGCCGCGTGCCGACCGACCTCGTCCTCGAGGACCCGGTCGCGGCGACGGTGCGCTGGAGCCACGACCCGACGCTCGGCGCCCGCGCCCGCCTCCTCGACGAACGCCGGCTCACGGCGGTCGAGCTGCAGCTCGCGTTCCTCGACGCCGCCGAGCGGGCCGCCGCGGCGGGCCACTACGAGGGCGTCGTGCCGCGCGCCGCCGAACTCCTCGCGCTCTGGCGCGACACGCTCGAGCGCCTGCGCGCCGGCGACGTCGCGAGCCTCGCGCCGCGCCTCGACTGGGTGCTCAGGCGCGAGCTCCTCACGGGCGCGATGGCGCGCCGGCCCGGTCTCGCCTGGACGGATCCGGGCATGAAGCACCTCGACCACCTCTACGCGAGCCTCGATCCCGCCGACGGCCTGTATCTCGCGTGCGAGCGCGGCGGCGCGGTCGAGCGGTTCGTCGACGAAGCGGCGATCGCCCACTTCCAGCGTCACCCTCCGTCCGACACGCGCGCGTTCGGACGCGCGCTCCTGCAGCGGCTCGGCGGCGGCGCGGTCGTCGACGTCGACTGGGACCGGGTCGCGATCGCGCGCCCGGGCAACGGCGGCGTCCGGGTCGTGCGCACCGCCCACCTCGACGACCCGCTCGGATTCACGCGCAACGCGCTCGGCCTCCTGCGCGCCGACCTCGCCCCCGCGCGCCCGCCGCGCGCCTTCGCGCCCGCCGTGGCCGGTCCTCCCGGCGGCGAGGACTCCCTGGACGAGCTGCTGGACGCGCTCGACGCGACGACGTCGGCGTGGCCGGACGCCTCGTCCGCCCTTCCACCCGGGGCGTCGGCAAACGGCGCCTCCGAGCCTGCCGGTGCGACCGGCACTCGAGGAGACCCCCATGAGCACTCGTGAACGCAGCCGCCTCGACCGCGAGACCCCGCCCGGCGCCGTACCGCCGACGCCCGACGCCGAGACCCGCCGCACGGCGGAGCGCCTCTTCGACGAGGCGGAGCAGGCGATCGCGCGCGCCCTCTCCGGCGACAGCGCCGCCTTCCTGATGGCGGCGCGCCAGACCAGCGCCGAGTGAACGCGGCGGCGCGCATCCTCGGCGTCGAGACCGAGTACGCCGTCGTCGGGCGCGACGGCGACCTGGATCCTCTGGAGCTCGTCGAGGGGCTCATGCGGCACGCGCGTCGCCGACTCGCGCACCTTCCCGACGAGCTCGGCCGCGGGCTCTTCCTCGCCTCGGGCGGACGCCTCTATCTCGACTGCGCGCATCCCGAGATGACGACGCCCGAGTGCGGCGACCCGTGGTCGCTCGTTCGCGAGATCCGCGCCGGCGAACGCACGATGCTCCAGCTCGCCGACGAGTGGGGTGCGCGCCGCCGGCGCGGCCGCGTGCTCGTGCTGCGCACCAACGTCGACCTCTCCGGTTCGCAGTCGACCTGGGGAACGCACGAAAACTACGGGCACCGCGCGGCAGCGTGCCTTGCGCCCGCGATCGTGCCGCACCTCGTCTCGCGCGTCGTGTTCACCGGAGCCGGCGGTTTCGACAACCTCTCCCACGGCATCGACTTCACGCTCTCGCCGCGAACGCCGCACCTCGTGCGAGAGATCTCGAGCGACTCGACCGGGCGCCGCGGGATCTTCCACGACAAGCAGGAGCACCTGGCGCGCACGCACCGCCGGCTGCACCTCCTCTGCGGCGAGAGCCTGTGCTCGGATCTCGCGCTCTGGCTCCGCACCGGCACGACTGCGCTCGTCGTGGCGCTCGCCGAGGGCGGCGTGCAGCCGGGCGCCGCCGTCGCGCTCCGCGATCCCGTAGCCGCGATGCGCCGCTTCGCGAGCGACTCGACCTGCCGCGCGACCGCGCCCGCCGCGCACGGCGGCGCGCTCACCGCGCTCGACATCCAGCGCCACTACCTCGCGCTCGCGGAGGGGCACGTCGGCGCGCGCTTCATGCCGTCGTGGAGCGCGGACGTCTGCCGCGCGTGGCGGGACGTGCTCGACCGGCTCGCGCGCGGCTCCGAGGCGGTGGCGACGCGCCTCGACTGGGCGACCAAACTCGGGATCTTCCGGGCCCACGCCCGGCGGCGCGGCGTCGCGTGGGAAACGCTTGCCGCGTGGAGCCCCATCGTCGCCCACCTCGGGGCGGCGCTCGTCCGCGAGCGGCGCAAGGAGCCGCTCACGGCGCCGCTCGTGTTCGGGCCGGCGAGCCCGCTCGAGGCCGACGTCGCGCGCCTCGAACCGATCGTGGCCGGCATGGGCCGCAGCTGGGAAGAGCTCGAGGCGGTGCTGGCGCTCCGGCTCGAGCTCTTCGAGCTCGACGCTCGCTTCGGCCAACTCGGCGACGGCGGGATCTTCGCCGAGCTCGACGCGGCCGGCGTGCTCGACCACGGCGTCGCACCGGCGCCCGACGCGTCGCCGATCCCGCGCGCCGCGCGCCGCGCCGCGCTCGTCCGGGAGCTCGCCGGCGAGAGCGCGCGCTACTCCTGCACGTGGTCTGGCGTCTGGGACTCGGAGACCGGCCGCTACGTCGATCTCGGCGATCCCTTCGAGGCACAACGCGATTGGACGGTCTGGACACCGAACGACGACAGCCCGCCGCCCGAACGCTTCCTCCGCGGCCGGGCGCGGAGCGCCGTCGACCCGATCGCGCTCAGCAACCGGGCGCTCGAGCTCCGCAAGCGCCACCAGTTGCCGCAGGCGGAGCGCGCGCTCCGCCGCGCCATCGCGCTCGAGGACGCGCAGGTGCCCGCCGCCTCGCCGAAACGCCCGCACCGCCGGAACAACCTCGCCCTCGTGCTCCTGCGCGCCGAGAAGCTCGACGAGGCGCGCGCCGTGAACGCGGAAGCCTGGCGCCTCAAGGCGCCGCCCCACGACGTCACCAGCGGCCGGATCCTCTTCACGCGGGTCGCGCTCCTCCTGCTCGCGGGGGAGCGCGCCGTCCGCTCGTATCTCGGACAGCTGAAGACGCTCCTCGCTTCCAGCGCGCTCGCCTGTCACGGCGACGTAACGGCCACCTGGGACGTTCCCGACGTCCTCGCGTTCCTCGCAGAGCGCCTGGCGCCCGACGAGGCCGGCCTGCTGGCGGCGATCGTGGAGACGTTGAACGCGCCGGCGGAGGCCGCCGGCCTCGAGGCGCACGCGCGCTGGGCCGCGGCCGACGCGACGCCTCTCGCCGCGCCGTGGCCGGGCCCGTAGCGCACCGACGGCCGGGCGTATCTCGGTCCGAACGGAGACGCGACCGCCGGCCGGCACCGGTTGACCCGGCGCGGCCGCGCGCGTACCACGGCATCGATGTCCCCCATCGAACCCATCGGCGGCGGCGTCCGCCGCTGAGGATCGCCGTGGAGCTGCCGCGCCTCCTCGACGTCGCGACGTCGATGTTCTCGACGGTGAGCCGGCTCGGGGCCGGCGTGCAGGCGCGGCGTCCCGCGCGCCGGCCGGCGCAGCCCCTCGAGCTCTACGAGTTCGAGGGCTGCCCCTACTGCCGCAAGGTGCGCGATGCTCTCACCGAGCTCGACCTCGAGGCGGTGATCCGTCCCTGCCCCCAGGGCGGAACGGTCCATCGCCCGCGCGCGATCGCCCTCGGCGGGAAGGCGCAGTTCCCGTTCCTGGTGGATCCGAACAACGGCAAGCGCCTGTACGAATCGGACGCCATCGTCGCGTATCTCTTCGCGACGTACGGGGGCTGCGAGCCCGGCATCCTCCTGCGCGGCCCGTTCGCCACCGCGAGCTCGATGCTGGCCTCGGCGTTCCGGCCCGTCTTCGGCGCGAAGGCGCGTCCGTCGCACCAGCCGGCCCACCCGCTCGAGCTCTGGAGCTTCGAGGCGAGCCCGTTCTGCCGGATCGCGCGCGAAACCCTCTCGGAGCTCGAGTTGCCCTACCTGCTGCACAACGTCGGCAAGAACGGCGAGGGCCGGCCGGCCTTCGCCGCGCGCGCGGGCAAGATGATGGTGCCCTACCTGGTCGACCCGAACACGGGCCGCGAGATGTTCGAGTCGGCGGAGATCCGCCGGTACCTGAACGACACCTACGCCGCCTGAGCCGCGCGCCGGACGCGGCGCCGCGCGGACTGCGACCCGGCTTTCCAGGACGCCCGGCCGGCGCTAAGAGCCGAGGGCGGGAGGGGCGGAACGATGCGATCGCGATGGATCGTGGCGGTGGTCGTCGTGCTGGCGGTAGCGGCGGTCGCGGAAGCGAGGACGCCGAAAGCGAAGAGCAAAGCGGTGCCGGCGGCGGCTCCGGCCGCCGCCGCGGCGCCCATCTCGCCGACGAGCGGTTTCCATCCCGCGGCGCCCTACACCGCGGCGTTGCTCCTCGACCGCGACTCCGGACAGGTGCTCTTCGCCAAGAACGAGCACCTGCGCTGGCCGCCCGCGTCGATGACCAAGATGATGACGGTGCTGCTCGCGCTCGAGCAGGTGCGCGCGCACGCGCTCCGGCTCGACGATCCGATCATCGCCTCCGCGTGGGCGAGCAAGATCGGCGGCTCGCAGGTGTACCTGGCCGAGGGCGAGCAGTTCCAGCTCGGCGAGCTCCTGGCGTCGATCATGATCGCGTCGGCGAACGACGCCTCGGTGGCGGTCGCCGAACGCATCGCCGGCTCGACCGACGCCTTCGTCGCCATGATGAACCAGCGCGCGCGCGAGCTCGGCATGACCGACACCGAGTTCCACAGCGTCCACGGCCTGCCGCCCGGCAAGGGCCAGCTGCCCGACCTCATGAGCGCCGCCGACCTCGCGACCCTCGGGCGGGCGCTCGCGGCGTACCCGGAGGCCATGACGTGGGCGAAGACCTCCGAGGCGCCGTTCCGCGGCGGCGCGCTCCAGATGCGCAACACCAACCATCTCGTCCGCACCTACCCCGGCGCGGACGGGCTCAAGACCGGCTTCTACGACGCCGCGGGCTTCGAGGTGACGGCGACCGCGACGCGCGACGACCTGCGGCTCATGGCGGTCGTGCTCGGCGTGCCGACCAAGAAGGGCTGCTTCGACGAGGCGGCGAAGCTGCTCACGAGCGGCTTCAACGGGTGGAAGGCGATCGTCGCGGCGAAGAACGGCGCGACCGTCGGCGGTCCGATCACCGTCACCCGCGGCAAGGTCACGCAGGTCACCGGGGTCGCGGCCGGCGACCTCCGCCTCGTGCTGCCGCGGAGCGAAGCCCGGGACGCGACGGTCGAGGTGAAGGTTCCCGTCGAGATCGCGGCGCCGGTGAAGAAAGGCCAGGTGATCGGCGAGGTCGTGGTGACGCGCGCGGGCCGGCAGCTCGGCCGGGTCGACGTGGTGGCGGCGAGCGACGCCGAGAGCAGGTCGTGGCTCTCGGGCTGGTACTGAGGCGTCAGCGGGCCGACAGCGGGCCGTCGTCGAGGACGACCGGATCGCGCGCCGGAGCACCGCCGATCGCCATCCCGCGCACGCCGGCGAGGCCGCTACCGCGCACGACGACGCGCGTGCCGCCCTGCGGATCGACGCGGGTGGGATGGACGGTCGAGATCGCGACTGCCGGCGCCGTCCGGGCGAGGCCGTGTTGCGCCGCCGCGCCGCCGATCAGGGCGGACGGGACGAGCACCCCGCACGCGCGGCCCGCGCTCGCAGACCTCCGGCCGTTCTTGCTCCGGACGCCGGCCATCCGTGACGCGCGCCACACGCTCCGCGCCTTCGGGACAGCGTCCGGCGGGTCGTCGATCCATGCGCGCGCGGCGACGATCACCGTCCTCTGCGCGCGGCGCCACTCAGACCCGCTTCTGGTGCACCGAGAACGTGAAGAGCGGAATCTCGCCGTACGCGGCGAGGATGCGGTTGTCGTACGAATAGCTGTCCCGCCGGAACACGAGCGCGCAATCGGCGGCGAGGGTCGCAGCGATGTAGGCCTGGGTGACGTCGTAGTTGACGTTCGCAGCGTCCTTCCAGAACGCGTGATTCACCGGATGCTCCACGTTCGAGATCCCGATGACGATGCTGCCGCCCCGACGCGTGATCGCCGCCATTTCCTTCAGGGCGCGCGCGGGATCGCGCGCGACGTGCAGCGTCGCGAACGAGAACGCGACGTCATAGGTGTCGCGGCCGAGCGCCTGGAGATCGTGGATGTCGCGCGCGATGGGCGTCACCGCGGGAAGCGCGGCCGCCGTGGCTCGCAGGACCGCCAGGCACGCCGCCTGGGTGTCGATCGCCGCGACCGACAATCCCTTGTGCGCGAGGAAGCACGACCAGTAGCCGTAGCCGGCGCCGCAATCGGCGACCGAGCGCGCCGGCCCGGGCAGCTTCGAGACGATCTCGTCGACGATGCGGTCGTAGTAGACCGCGTAGATCATCGTCCAGAAGCGCTCGTGATAGCGCACCTCGTCCTCCGGCACGAGACCCTTCATGCGCCCCAAGAGCGCGCGGCAATCGACGCTCACGGCGCGAGACTCGAATCGAGCATGGACCCCGTCACCGATCCCCCCGGGGAGGTTCCCTACTCCCTTTCGCCGCGCGAGCTCAACGTCGGCGGCGTCGGACGCCGCCGAGAACCGCCGCCGTCGGCGCTTCGCGCCCGTCGACCGGCTTTCGTCATTGACCGCCTCGCCGGTCCCTGGCAGGGGTCGCGCCTGCCGGCGGCGTGCACCTCACGAGGCCTCGGCTCGAGGAGGATGCATGGTGGCAGCGCAGCGCGGAAGACGGAACGGCGCGAGGGGTCTCGGTCGGCTCGCGGGCGCGCTCGCGGCGCTCGTCGTCGCCGCCGCGCCGGCGGCCGCGAGCCAGCTCCTCGCCCCCACCGCCGGCGCCCGCGACGGCGCCCTCACCGGCGCGACCGGCGCCGCGCCGACCGACCTCATGAGCGCCTTCTTCCAGAACCCCGCGGGGCTCGCGCTGCTCGGCGCGCCGCAGGCCACGGTCGGCGGCGGGCTCCTCTTCATGCGCCAGGAGCTCTCGACCGACTTCGGCTACCACGAGACCACCGACAACGTCGCGCTCGCGCCGAGCGCCGGCGTCGCGCTGCCGCTCGCGCACGGTCTGACGGTCGGGTTCGGCATCTTCGGAGCGGTCGGCTCGAAGTTCGATTTCAAGCGCGAGCCGGACGTCGGGGTGCCGCGCGACTCCTTCACCGAACTCGGGGTGGTCACCTTGGCGCCGACCGTCGCCTGGCAACCGCGCGAGGATCTCGCGATCGGCGTCGAGTTGAACCCGCTCTTCGGTGACCTCAAGAACCACGTGCCGACACCGGATCAGAGCCTGCGCTGGCGCCTGCGCGGGCCCGGCGTGCAGGCGACGCTCGGCCTGCTCTACCGGTTCCACCCGCAGTGGCGCGTCGGCCTCACCTACAAGACTCCGGGCAAGATCTGGATGCGCGGCACCGTCGGCGTCGCCGGCCAGCGTGAAGACCTGCACTTCGACTTCGACGTCCCGCAGCAGTTCGCGGTGTCCCTCGCCTGGCAGCCGCTGCCGACGCTGACGCTGATGGCGTTCGGGCGCTGGACGGACACCTCGACCTTCGAGCATTCGACGTTCCGCTTCCAGGACACACCGGCCCTCGACTCGCCCTTCGCGCCCGAGACCCAGGACGTCTACCGCTGGGGCGCCGGCGTCGAATGGCGCGTGCATCCCCGGGTGGCGCTCCGGAGCGGAGTCGCGCGCGGGCAGAACGCGCTCGAGCCGCGTTCGGTGTCGCCCCTCCTCGTCGATTTCAACGACCTGATCCTCGGCGCCGGCGGCGGGATCGACGTCGGGTCCTGGACGATCGATCTCGCGGGCGGGATCGGCATCCTCGACGACCGCAAGATCGACGCGACGGAGGCGCGCGCCTTTCCGGGCCGCTTCGGCGCCAGCGGAACGGTCGCGTTCTGGCAATTGACGCGCCGGTTCTGAACCACGCCGGCCGGCACGGGCGCGCTCACGGCACCCGCGCGGTCACGGGACGGATTTCGCTTGCCGCGATCGCGAGGCTGCCGTACGGGTGGGCGATGGCGGGCGCACGGCTGGTGGGTCTGGTGCTGACGATGGCGCTGGCGGCCCTCGCCGACGGCGCGGCGGCGCAGAACCATCCCTTCGGCTCGCATCCGATGCCGTACGCGGCCGGCGCGATCCTCCCCGACCACGTCGGCCAGGCGACGCTCGATCAGGCGACCCGCGATGCCTACGACGCGTGGAAGGCGCGCTATCTCCGGCCGACGTGCGGCGCCGGGCGCTGGGTGGTCGAGGCCAACGTCATCCACGGAGCCAACCTGACCGTCTCCGAGGCGCACGGCTACGGGATGATGCTCGCCGTGCTCATGGCCGGACACGACCCCGACGCGCGCGCCATCTTCGACGGCATGTTCACCTATTTCCGCGAGCACCCCTCGGTCTACACCGCCTACTTGATGGCCTGGTACCAGAAGAAGTCGTGCGGCAGCGCCGAGGGCGGCGACAGCGCCACCGACGGCGATCTCGACATCGCCTACGCCCTCCTCCTCGCCGACAAGCAGTGGGGCAGCTGCGGTCCGATCGACTACGCGGCCGAGGCGGCCAACGTTCTGGCCGCCGTCGAGACCGGCGAGGTCGACGACAGCGGCTCGTACCTGCGGCTCGGGGACTGGACGGAGCCCGGCGAGCCCGCCTACTACCGGGCGACGCGCTCGTCCGACTTCATCCCCGACCACCTGCGCGCGTTCGGAGCGGCGTCGGGCGACCCGCTGTGGACCGCCGTGCTCGACCATACCTACGGCGTCTTCGACGACCTGCAGACCGCGCATGCGCCGGCGACCGGCCTAGTGCCCGACTTCATCGCCGATCCCCTCGGCACACCGGCGCCGGTGGCCCCCTTCTTCCTCGAGGGACCCAACGACGGCGACTACGACTACAACGCGTGCCGCGTCCCGTGGCGGCTCGGCACCGACTACCTCGTGTCCGGCGATGCGCGCGCCAAGACTGCCGTGCAGCGCATGACCACCTGGATCCGCGCCGCCACCACCGACGACGCGGGAGCGATTCGGGCCGGCTATCAGCTCGACGGCGTGCTCAGCCCCGATGCCGACTATCGCTCGATGGCGTTCGCCGTGCCGTTCGGTGTCGGCGCCATGACCGACGCCGCCAACCAGGCGTGGCTCAACGACGTCTGGGACCTCGCCGTCTCGACGCCGCTCGACGCCGAGGCCTACTACGAGAACACGCTCAAGCTGCTCGGCATGATCGTCATGTCGGGCAACTGGTGGGCGCCGCAGGCGGTCTCGGGCGGTTGCGTGCCGCCGGCCGGCACGGCGCTCTGCGCCGGCGGCGGCACGCTCGGCAACGTGAAGCTCAAGCTCGGCGGCCTGCTCTCGGGGCCCGGCGCGCAGAGCCTGTCGCTCGAAGCGTCGCTCTTCTTTCCCGCCGGCATCCCCGTCACCGCGCCCTACGTCGACGGCGCCCAGGTGCTGATCGAGGACCTCGGCAACGGCGGCGTTCCGGTCTACGAGCTGAGCCGCTTCACCACCCCGGTGCCGCCGCTGTCGGCCGGCGTCTGCGACGCGGCCGAAGGCTGGGACACCGCGCGCAATCGGTACCGCAACCGCTCCGGCGCCCTCGATCCGCCCGGGTGCACCGCGGGCTCGGCCAACGGCCTCGGCCAGATCCGCTACAAGCCGCGCGGCGCGTACGACCTCGATCTCCAGCTCAGGGCGCGCGCGGCCACCGTCGTCGCGCCGGTCGGCCCGCTGCGCCTCACCTGGGTGCTCGGCGCCGCCCAGTCCGCGAGCGACGCGGGACGGTGCGCGACGAGCGCGGCGATCGGCTGCACCGGCAACGGCAGCGGCAGCGCCCGGCGCTGCCGGTAGGACGCCGCGGCGGCGACGCGATGGCGCCCCCTGCCGGCGCGATGCCGCGCTCCTCGACGGCATCCACCCGGCCTCGGCGGTCGCCCGCCGCTCCGATGCGCCGTAGGCCCCACGCATCCTTGCGATCGTCGGCCCGGCTCTATATCACGTGTCGGTGCGTAGGATCCCCGGCGTCGCGTACGCCGCGTCAGCGCGGGTTGCCCGCTCCGTGACGGCTGTCCGCTGCTCACGCTCTCCGCGTCCCGTCGAACATGGGAGCTGAAGCCCGGGCGATCAGGGTACTGATCGCCACCACGCTCGCATTCACCGTCTGCTTCGCCGTCTGGATGATGTACGGCGTGCTCGTCACGTTCCTGGTGGATGCCGGCGTCTACGACTGGAGCCAGGCCGAGCTCGGGTGGTTGATCGGGACGCCGGTGCTGACGGGCGCTATCCTGCGACTGCCCGCAGGCGTGCTCACCGACCGCTTCGGCGGTCGGGTCGTCATGACCGGCCTCCTCCTGCTGACGTCCGTCCCCGTCTACTTCGTGAGCCACACCAACAGCTATACGCAGATGCTCGTCGCCGGGCTCGGCGTGGGGCTGAGCGGCGCGTCGTTCGCCGTGGGCGTCGGCTACGTCTCGCTCTGGTTCCGTCCCGAGCGCCAGGGAATGGTGCTCGGCGTGTTCGGCATGGGCAACACCGGCGCCGCTCTCACCAACATGATCGCGCCGCGGATCCTCGACGCGCTGACGCGCGGCGGGACGTCCCTCGACGCGTGGAGGATGCTCCCGAAGTTCTACGCCGCGATGCTGGTCGTCACCGCCATCGCGTTCTGGCTGTGTACCGACGCGAAGAAGATCGAGGGCGCGAAAGGCCAGTCCCTCTCCGAACGCCTGGCGCCGCTGCGACTCGTGCGGGTGTGGCGCTTCGGACTCTACTACGCGTTCATGTTCGGCAGCTTCGTCGCGCTCTCCCAGTGGCTGCTCCCGTACTACGTGAACGTCTACTCGACCTCGGTCGCCACCGCCGGGTTGCTGGCGGCCGTGTTCAGCCTCCCCTCCGGCGTCGTACGCGTGCTCGGCGGCTGGGCTTCGGACAAGGTGGGCGCGCGCACCGTCCTCTTCTGGACGCTCGGTGCGAGCCTCGTGCTGCTCGCGCTGCTGTTTCCGCCGCGCGTCGAGCTGCAGGCGCCGGGTCAGGGCATCATCGCGGCGCGCGCCGGCACCGTCAGCTCGGTGTCGGATCACGAAGTCGTCGTCGATGACGATCGCTACGTCCTCGAGCAGGCCGAATCGAGCGCCGCGCAGGTGCGCTTCGGCATCCATCACGACAGCGAGGGTTTCCTGTTCCTCCCTACCGCCTCGTTCCACCAGACCCCGATCGTCCGGAAGGGGGATCAGGTCGTCAAAGGGCAGCTCCTGGTGCGGGGCGTGACCCGCGTCTACTTCCAGGCGAACCGCTTGATCTTCACCACGCTCGTGCTCCTTCTCGGCGTGACGATGGGCCTGGGGAGCGCGGCCGTGTTCAAGCTGATCCCCAGCTATTTCCCCGAGAACGTGGGGGTCGTAGGCGGCGCGGTGGGCACGCTCGGCGCGCTCGGGGGCTTCGTGTTCCCCATCTTCTTCGGATACCTGCTCGCCGCGAGCGGGATCTGGACGACGAACTGGATGCTCCTCGCCGTCGTCGCGATCGTCTGCCTGGTCTGGCTGCGCGTGACCGTTCAGCGGCTCGAGCGGTAGCGGGACGGCGATCGCGGCCAGGACTCCGCCATTGCTTGCCTTTCCGCCGTCGATCGCGCATCTGGCGGGGCGTCGATGACCATGGAGCCGACAGCGGCGTCCGCGCCACCATCACCGGCGAGCGACCTCGAGACCATGTCGCCGGCCTACTTCGCGCTCGTCATGGCGACGGGTTTCGTGTCCGTGGCCGCGCTGCTCGCCGGGATGCGCTGGATCGCGCTGGCGCTGCTGGCGGTGAACGCCGTCGCGTATCCCGTCCTGTGGCTCCTCACCGTGATGCGCGCGCTGCGCTACGGGGACCGCGTCGTCGCCGACCTGACCGACCACCAGCGCGGCCCCGGATTCTTCACCGCGGTCGCTTCGACCTGCGTCCTCGGAGCGCAGACCCTGCTGATCATGGAAACGTGGCGCATCGCGCTCGCGTTCTGGATCCTGGGAATCGTCCTGTGGGTGCTGTTGACGTACGGGATCTTCACCGCGCTCATCGTCAAGCAACAGAAGCCGAGTCTCGGCGAAGGCATCACGGGCGCGTGGTTGTTGGCCGTCGTCGCGACGCAGTCGGTCGCGGTGCTCGGCGCGCTCATCGCGGCGCACATCGCGCAGCCGTACCGGCTGGAGATGAACTTCGTGGCGCTGTCGATGTGGCTCTGGGGAGGCATGCTCTACATCTGGATGATCTCGCTGATCTTCTACCGCTATACGTTCTTCAGCTTTTCTCCGGCCGACCTGGCGCCCCCGTACTGGATCAACATGGGGGCGATGGCGATCTCGACGCTCGGCGGCTCGTTGCTCATCCTCAATTCGGCCGACGCCCCGTTCCTGCTATCGCTGCTGCCGTTCATCAAGGGGTTCACCGTGTTCTACTGGGCGACCGGCACCTGGTGGATTCCGATGCTGATCGTGCTCGCCACCTGGCGCTACGCCTATCGACGATTCCCGCTGAGCTACGATCCGCTCTACTGGGGCGCGGTATTCCCGCTCGCGGTCTACACCGTCGCGACGTTTCGGATGGCCGAAGCGCTGCAGCTCGAATTCCTGTATCCCATCCCCCGCGTGTTCGTGTTCATCGCGTTGTCCGCCTGGCTCCTGACGTTCACCGCGCTGCTGCGGCAACTGATCGCCCGGGCGAGGTCCTTGGCCGCCAGGGGTTTCTCCTAGCCCGCGCCACGGCGCGCCGCAGGAGCGGGTCGGACGCGTCAGCGGGAGAAGAAGTTCTTGACCTTCTGCCCGAAGCCGCGGATGCCGCCCGGCGCGGGCTCGGCGGGCGCGGCCCCGCGACGGGACGGCGCGCGGCCCGCGCGCGGCTCCGACGGCGGCGCGTCGGGGACACCGGG
>WBZR01002968.1_pt1 | contig 16360 bp, 11 predicted proteins | sample 5204231 | NCBI WGS metagenome assembly WBZR01 (sample SAMN12412403, study PRJNA552823) | activated sludge metagenome | isolation source: activated sludge from anammox sidestream of wastewater treatment plant... | place: USA: Virginia | collected 2017-08 | reverse complement strand
TTTTTCAACCCTACAGTCGTGTTACGCATCGTTTAGCAGCGTATATTCACGAATTGTGTAAAGTGTTAACCGTAACCGAAGTTGCAAAACATTTTGGAATTAACTGGAAAACCGTAAAAACCATCGATACGTTTTTTCTGGAACGACAATACGCGCAGACAGATTATCAGAATCTTCGCATACTGGCGGTAGACGAAATCTCTGTTAAGAAGGGACAGCGCTATTTGACCGTTGTTCTGGACTATCTGAGTGGCCGCGTAGTCTGGGTGGGAAAGGAAAGAACAAAAGAAACGCTGGGAACCTTCTTTGCGGGTATGACAGAGGAACAAAGGCAGGCGCTTGAGGCCATTGCCATGGATATGTGGGATCCTTATATTCATGCAGTAAAAAAGCACGTGCCTCATGTTATTAATCGTCTCATAATAGAACACACATTAAGCTGTCCGTTTAGCGCTTCAATATTGGAGAAGGAAAGCATACGACGAATCAATACAATTATGAGACCCTTAATATGTTCTCCACTTGTGTCGTCTCTCAGTCCTTCGCAAACCCTTCAAGCACAAAGCAATAGAGCGTCTATTCGATGATAAGTCAAAATATGTGCAGTTCAGGGATGAAATGGTAGATCGTTTTCTAATGGAACAGCACAAAAATTGGTTCAGTTTGCACCCAATTGTCCGCGAGATCGGTTTGCAGAAGTTAGCACTGTCTCCTGCGGATCTTCAACAAGCGCATAGTAGTGTTGCACCTTACTACACGCGTCACTTTGAGGCGAAACAGATCGTGGGTTGGGGAGCTTTAGGTGGTCACTTTGTCGAAGCACGCTATCATTTAACAAAAGCGGAGAAGGCAGAAGATTTAAGGGATATAGCTTCTCGATTTCAAAGTTATATATTTTCTACGTTGAGTGCGAGTTCTCCCATCCCCCATAACGCTGAGGAATTAGATGAACGTATCGCAGTTCTTTCGGCCATCCTTGAGTCGCCCGGTCCGAAAAGTCTAGAATATCACCTTGCCCGCTTGTTTTTGGCACGCAATCAGCGCAATGACCTCCGAAGAGGTCTACACCATGCCCACCGAGCAAAATCCAAAAGTGACAATGTGCAATCTTGGCTATTATGCAGTGAAATACTGTCCAAGATGGGAAAGCACGAAGATGCAATAGAGGTACTGAAGCAAGGCATCAACCAGATACCTCCAAACAAAGCTCTGGTCGATTTATATGATCGATGTGCTCGATTATTGACTCAATCTGGGCGATGCAATGAAGCAACTTGGACTCTGAATCGAGGTATTGATCGCATACCTCCTGATAAGGCTCTTGTCATATTGTATGACAACCTTGCCAGATTGTTAGCTCAAATGCAACGGTATAACGAAGCGATTACGATACTGAAGCAAGGCATTGACCGTATTCCGCCTGACAAAGCACTTGCCGTTTTGTACATTAGCTGTTGTGAGTTGCTTGTTCAGAAGGAAAGGTATGAAGAATCGCTTGCTATATTGAAACAAGGTGTCGCCTGCGTTCCTCCCAGTAAAGCCGCTGTCGATGTGTATTACCGTTACGGAGAGTTGTTAGCACAAAGAGGGCAATACTCAGATGCAATTGCCGTTCTGAAGCAGGGTATCGACCGTATTCCTCCCAATAAAGGGGTTTCGCTTATCTATGCTTTTTGTAGTGAGTTGCTGTTTGAAGGTGGTCAGCAGGAAGATGTGAATGCCTTATTGAAGGAAGGCATTGATCGTGTTCCTCCTGATAAAGGAGTTGTGTCGATATATTTGAATTTTTGTAACACTTTAGTTCTTTGAAAAATTAACAAGCGATTTTGCAAGCAAACCCAGAAGGCGTTTTCACCATAAGGGCATTTTTTGCGCTTGCCAGAAGATTTTCCACTGGATTGATTCTTTGTAATTCAGCAGAACGAAGCAGAGACATGAGGATGGCCTGTGTCTTAGCGCCATCCTCAGAGCGGTTCTGCAGTGAGACCTTTCTGGTCAATACTGGCTTTCGCATCTGTTGCTCAGCATGGTTATTATAGGGACTGACATCCTCATGTTCCAGGAACGTAAAGAGTTCCTTCGTCTGACCATGATACCGATAGGTATTGCCCCGTTTTGCACTGCCTTTGGTTTTTCCTACACGGAGACAATTAGCTGCCTGATAGCAAGTGCCTTGAAATCGCGCGGTATCAACAAAGGTCTCCGCCAAATACACGGGATGTCCGTAGACAGCTTCCCAGTCATGTGACAAACGCTTGAGGGCAAGGGATAATACCTTGGAGGCAAGGTGTTTGACCGTAACCCAGGGGGGAATGAGAAATCGCACGTTACTGGCAATTAAATGCAAGTGGGTACGTTTGGTGGTCTTATCCCATCCGGTGAAACGGTCACGGTCTTTGACCTTCCATGCTGCGCTTGCCCATCCAAGACAGGCAACGACCTGATTGCCGATATGTACGATGTGCCTGATGTGTTCTCCAACAAGCCGGGGACATCCGAGGTAGTGGTAGTGATAGAGGAGATAACCCCAGAGGTAACTCTCTTGAGGGTCTTTTACCACCTGGATCGTCGGGATTTCATACCCGGTGATAGTGCCTCCCAGTGTGCTTTTGACAAAAAGGGGTATCTGATCAAATATCTTAGGTTTCAGATTGTTTTTTGGTCGTATGCGGCCTGGAAGCGCTACCAGGCCCTGTTCTTCCAATCGCAGAAGGAGGTCTCGTGCCGCGTATTCTTTCAGCTTGCCATTGGGCTGCACCCAGTTCCAACTTTTGCAAAGTTCACGGGAAATATAACTCCGCCCTTTGAGAAAATAACTATCAATGAGCGCCTTGATAAAGGCTATATCGTCTATATGCAGTTTCCGTGAACGGTATTGGAATAGTATAGGCTTCATAAGCAGGTTCCTTTTCTCTGAAGCCTTTTATACCACAAATGGAAAACTGACGCCAGCTTTTTTGTATCTTAACGCCCTGATGGTTAAAACGCCTTCTGGGTTTGCTTATAAAATCGCTTGTTAATTTTTCAAAGAACTAAAGTGTTACCTGCAAATTTTATTCTTGACAAGTCTTATCACATATGGCAATATGCCCAGCCAAACGCCATAATAACCAGGGACAAGAGAAAATATTACGATAAGGGCAAACCCGGAGTGATCCGGGGACGCAAAGTAACAGGGTCTTTTGCAGGGGCGTACTTGTCTGTGTGCACCGCACAGACAGATGACATGCGCCCTCTATAATCCCAAAAAGACAGCCTTACTGCCGAAGATGTTCAAAATGAATATTTTTGCAGTAAGGCTTTTTTATTTGCAAAAATTGAAGGAAGCCGCAGGCTTCAGAGGAAAATGGTGGGCACTGCCCACCCTACCCCTGGCTGGTTCAATCGTCCACGATTGAACCAAGATGTTTGGCAGGATTTCACATTTATTGCATGGGTTCATGCCCAGGCGTGCCATGCAAAACATCTGGTTCAGTCTGCAAGACTGAACCAGCTTAGAGCTTAAAGCGTAGATGTTGGAGTGAGCAATGCATTTGGCTGGTTCAATCGTCCGCGATTGAACCAAGATGTTTGGCAAGATTTCACATTTATTGCACGGGTTCATGCCCAGGCGTGCCATGCAAAACATCTGGTTCAGTCTGCAAGACTGAACCAGCTTAGAAAATTAGAGTCATAGTAGGGTGGGCATCGCCCACCTATCCGCAACCGTCACTAATGGAGAACGCACATGATCAGAAACTGGTACATCCGTGAGAACGTAAAATATGTGTCCCTGATGCTGGTATTGTCAATCGTCTACTCCCTCATCTTCCCGCCCCTTGCCCGGGCAAATGTCCGGGGCGTTCCGTCCTTTCCCATAACACAACAGGTACATGACGGCACGAACGCGGGGGAACTGGCTCAGAAAGATGTACTGCCTCAAAAGGGAAGGATGCTTGTTGCCCAGCGTCACGACCCACACGGACAATTATTCGGACAACGGCCAGGAAAAGGTCAGGAAACCCCCCACAAATCCCTTGCCAAATCAACCCCCTTATCTGAACTAACCGCCGCACCCACGATTTCCGATCTCTCCCGCCACTATGCCTTCGATGAAGGCGCCGGCGTCACCGCCTCTGATTCATCTGGCAATAACCAGGATGGCGCCGTAAACGGCGCCACGTGGACGACCGGAAAGATCAGCGGCGGACTGAGATTTGACGGGGTAAATGACTCCGTTTCGGTGCCTCCCCTGAACAGTGAAGAGCTCTCCATCTGCGCATGGTTTTACAAAGAGGCTAGCGATACGGAGCGCAGCGATGCCCTCTTTGGCGGATACCGGTATGATGGTGATGCGCAGCAGCGGGAGGGCTTCGACGTCCGGTTTGACCGGAACAATCCCGATTCGCTCCGGTTTGTGCTGGTAACCCGGGACGGCAGTGGAACGAAGACGACCAGGGCAGTGCGGAAAAAGCTCCAGAGTCCCGTGGGAAGCTGGTATCACGTGGCAGGCACGTACGAGACAGCTACGGGCGAACAGAAGTTATACGTCAATGGACGTCTGGTAAATACCCAGACCCATCCGGCGGGGAACACGATCGTTCCGTTAACCCGGTATTCCGACATGAGGATCGGGTATTCACGGTATCGGTCGGGCTATTTCAGCGGCGTCATTGACGACGTCCGCCTCTATGACCGGGCATTAACTGACCGTGAGGTGCAGGACGTGTATGCCCTGGGAGCGCCGGGCAATCAGCCGCCCATCGTCGATGCCGGAGGCGACCAGACCATCACCCTTCCCGGCACAATAATCCTGCATGGTTCGGCGAGCGATGACGGCCTGCCGCATGGGGCTGTCTTTGTCACTACATGGAGCAAGTATAGCGGTCCCGGCATCGTGGCCTTTGACGATCCCCATCAACCCGCCACACGGGCATCCTTCAGTGAGCCGGGCGTATATAAATTGAAATTGACCGCCAGCGACTCTGAACTTACCCGGTATGACAGTGTGGTCATCACCGTCAACCCCACCGGCACCCATGCGCCAACGTGCGATATCCAGGCAAATCCGGAGACGATTGTACAGGGCGGAACTACCACCCTGAGCTGGACATCCACGAACGCCACCAGTGCAGAGATTGATCAGGGGATCGGTCCCGTTGCCCTAAACGGTTCAATGGAGGTCTCTCCCACGCAGACAACGACGTATACGCTTACGGTAGAGGGGGACAGCGGGACGGCCTCGGACAGCGTTACGGTGCAGATCATGCATTCGCCGGTAATCACCTCCAGCCCCTTTCTGTTTGCAATGAAGGGGGAGCCGTATGTGTATGATGCGACGGCAACAGACCCTGATAGAGGAGACGTGCTTGCCTTTTCCCTGGATGCGGCGCCAAACGGTATGACCATCAATGCGGAAAGCGGGGTTGTGAGCTGGACGCCCACTCCGGATCAGGTGGGGGAGAACGAGGCAACGGTGCGCGTACAGGACCAGGGCGGACTTTATGATACCCAGGCATTCGCCATTACCGTGGCCTCTCAGGACGTTGACCTTATGATCTCATCCATCGATGCCTCTTCGCTGTCATTTGATGGTCAGGCATTAACGGTATCCGGCACTATAACGGCAAACATTACCAACAACGGCCCTGAAGGCGTGGTCATTCCCGTCGACGTGTTGTTCTTTGAGGATATAGACTTTAATGGCGCCTACGATGCCAATATTGACAATGCACTGGGAAGGGCCAACGTTGCGGAACCATTGTCAGCCGTGGCAGCGGTTGCGGTTACTGCCATCCTGTCAGGTACCGTGCGGTTCTCAGGCGCACCCATCTGGGGTTTTGTGGACAGTGAGAACAGGGTATTTGAGACAAATGAAGGGAATAATCTCGCGCGAAGTGGTTCCGGTTGTCAGGTAGTTCCTCCGGTAGGGGTGATTGATCCTGTGCTGGAGTGGTCGTGGACGAGTTCAAATGTGGAGCCTAACTCATTGAATGTTGTAATGACACCAGCGATTATTGATCTGAATGAAGATGGTATACCGGATGTGGTATTTGGTTCAACCGGCTCAACAGGAGGTTATGCTGAAGTTGGCGTACTTAGGGCACTCAATGGGAGAGATGGTACGGAAATTTTCACCATAACAGACACTGCTTTAAGGATTAATACTGCCAGTCATGTTGCCGTAGGTGATGTTGATTTGGACGGTAAGCCGGAAATTGTGGCGTGTGACTCTTCAGGTTATCAACTAATCGTATTTGAACACGATGGCACGTTCAAATGGCGTAGCCAGACTCTTGATTTAGTTTATTGGGGTGGACCATCAATAGCGGATATTGATAATGATGGTGTACCTGAAATCATATTAGGACGACAGGTGCTCAACAATGATGGATCTCTTCGCTGGAGTGGGTCGGGTGGATCCGGAAGCAATTATATTGGGCCATTGTCGCTTGTCGCAGATATAAATCTTGATGGTTCTCCTGATGTTGTTGCGGGGAATACTATTTATAACGCAGATGGAAGTATTCAAATGAGATTCTCACTGAGAGACGGCTTTAATGCCGTTGCCAATTTTGATGACGATTCCTTTCCGGAGATTGTTTTGGTTACATATGGTACGGTATACCTATTAGGCCACGATGGGACGATAAAATGGGGGCCGGTAAATATCCCGTATGGAGGATATGGTGGACCACCAACGATTGCTGACTTTGACAATGATGGTGAAGTAGAGGTCGGGGTTGCGGGCGCATATCGTTATGTAGTATTTGAGACGGATGGTAGCATTAAATGGCAAACTATAACACAGGATTATAGTTCTCATATGACAGGATCCTCTGTCTTTGATTTTGATGGTGATGGTTCTGCAGAGGTTGTGTATCGTGATGAAGTGATGTTGCGTATTTACCGTGGTGCAGATGGTACGATACTCTTTGAGACCCCCATGAGCTCGTGCACATGGTATGAATACGTGCTTGTGGCAGATGTGGATGCCGATGGCAACGCGGAGATTGTTGCGGTCGCCAATAATAATTGTGGCAAAGGGCCACAGAGAGGTGTGTTTGTTTATGGGAGCGCGTCGGATAGCTGGGTTTCTACCCGCAAGATTTGGAACCAGCACACCTATCACATTACCAATGTAAATGATGACGGCACGATTCCCATAAGGGAAGAGAACAACTGGGAGACATACAACAACTATCGCCAAAATATCCTGCCGGAGACTTCTGGTCTCTACGATGCACCGGATCTTATCCCCTCATACGTGCGGGTATCGGAAGAGGGTTCGGGCTTTATTATTACTGCCCGCATTGGAAACGCAGGGGTCGTTCACGTTGGACCTGGTGTTTCCATTGCCTTTTACGATGGTGATCCGAACGGTGGTGGCACACTCCTGGGTACGACAAAGACAACGGGCCACATTGACCCGGGCAAGTATGAGGACGTAAGCTTCACCGTTTCTGCTGCCGTAATCCAAAATCTCTTCGTCTCCGCGGACGACGATGGCACCCTGACCGGATCGGTCAGTGAGTGTAACGAACTCAATAATATCTACGATATGGGCGAAGGAGTGATTACTCCATCGAATCGTCCCCCAGAAATTACCTCCGCAGCAATCACTACTTATAGCCTCCCGGAAGAAATTACCTCAGGCCCAACGGTCATCCTTGAGGCGACAGTCCGCGATTTTATCGACGATCATCCCGATTTTGAAAGAGGAGGAGGACATTATAGAGGACTTGTGCAAAATAGCCTCGGTGCTGATGGTAAGCCGATTTTTGTTGGTCCAAATGGCAGGGGTGGAATAACCAGCGAAGAGACATTCAATCAGTGGTACAATGATGTGGAGGGAGTAAATCTATCCACAATAATAACACTGCCATTTGTGGAAACGTCCCCTGGTTCCGGTATTTATTCCTATCAAAACAGCGCGTTTTTTCCTATTGATAATGAGTTGTTTGGCAATGAGGGCAGGTCTCATAATTATCACTTTACCCTGGAACTTCACACAGAGTTTACCTACAAAGGTGGTGAACAGTTTAACTTTACTGGCGATGATGATGTCTGGGTATTTATCAATAATCAACTGGTAGTTGATTTAGGCGGGATTCACCCAGCAATGTCAGGCTCAGTAAACTTAGATACGTTAGGATTAACTATTGGCGAGAGATATAATTTTGATATTTTCTTTGCTGAAAGACGCACCTCTGATTCAAATTTCAGAGCTCAAACCAGTATTGAACTTAAACCACATAAACAATATGAGTACGACGTTGAAGCATTTGACCCGGATGATGATCAGATTACCTATAGTCTTTTAGAATCTCCAGAGGGTATGAGTATTGATTCTTCAACCGGTCTCATTACATGGAATCCAAGTACTCAGCATATTGGTACACATTCTGTAACTGTCAGGGTTGAAGATGGACACGGCGGTTATGACGATCAAAGCTTTATCCTGAATGTTGTAGAGAATCATCCTCCAGAAATTATCTCCGCAGCAGTTACTATCGCAACAGAGGATGAGCAATACAATTACGACGTAGACGCCACAGACGCCGATGGGGATGTGTTGACCTACTCACTGGTGACGTTCCCTCAAAATATGACCATCAATGCCGCCACGGGGCTCATTGCATGGGCGCCAAACGGTGATCAGGTGGGTGATCATGCAGTGACGGTGCGGGTGGAGGACGGGAAAGGCGGCTCTGATGCCCAGACATTTACCATTACCGTGAGTGAGGGCACCACGACAGGCCTTACGGTATCCATGCATGCCGATCCTGCATCGATAATCGTGGGCGGCGCTTCCACACTGACCTGGACTTCAAGGAATGCGACCAGCGCGGAGATTAATCAGGGGATCGGAAGCGTTGCGGTGAACGGGTCGCGTGAGGTTTCCCCGACGGAGACCACCACCTATATCATCACCGTAACCGGAGATGAGGGGACGGCAAGCTCTTCCGCAACAGTTGTGGTCAGTAACACCGTAACGGTGCCCGATGTGGTGGGCATGACCCGGACAGAGGCGGAGGCGTCTATTACCGCGGCAGGGCTCACGGTGGGTGATATTACGGAAATGAGCACCACCGATGTGCCGAAGGGGCAGGTATTCAATCAAAGTCCGGTGGGCGGGAGTGTCGTTTCCGCGCGTTCTGCAGTAAACATCACCGTTTCCCTCGGGATCATCACCACCGATCCGGTGGTCACCCTCATCAGCCCGGAGGCCCATGCGGACATAAAAACCCCCACGGATATTATTGCGAGTATCACTGACCCTGATCCCCTTGACCTCACGTGGGAGACCCGGTTTGCCGCGGTGGGCACGCAGGATTTCCGGGTGATCGGCAGCGGTGCGGGCACGGTGAACGCGGCGCCGGTAGGCAGGTTTGACCCGACCCTGCTGGTGAACGATACCTACCGGGTGGAGATCAACTGGAAAAAGGGTCCGAGGACGGGCGGCATATTCTTCTACTATTCCGTTTCCGGGAACCTGAAGGTGGGGAATTTCCGCTTAGAATTCGTTGACCTCCAGATCCCGCTGGCAGGCATTCCGATAACGATAAAGCGGGTGTACGATACCCTTGACCTGCGAAAAGGGGATTTCGGGGTGGGCTGGACGCTTGGGTATCCCGGCGTCGTTCGTGACAGCGCCCCGGAGGGAGAGGCATTTTCCCTGAGGTCGCGTGTATATGTCACTATGCCTGATGGCAGGAGGATCGGCTTCCAATTCGCGCCGGTACCGGTGAGTCCCTGGTTCCCCTTTATAGTAAAGACGGCCTTTCAACCTGACCCGGGAGTGTATGATACGCTGAGTGTTGATGAGGCATACGTCGTGCAGAGCGCCGGCTATTTCTACACGGGGCTTTTCACAGACAATTTCAATCCAAGCCAGTATACCCTGACGACAAAGGATGGTGCAAAATATGTGTTGCACGAGCAGGACGGCCTCTTACGTGTGGAAGATTTAAATGGAAACACCCTGGCCGTATCAGAGACCGGCATAACCCACTCAAGCGGGACAAATATCTCGTTTGTCAGAGACAGCGAAGGCCGCATCCAGGAGATCATCGACCCTGACGGGCATTCGATTACGTATGGATACGACCCCGCCGGAAATCTCATCAGGAAGACCGATCAGGAAGGTTTGGCGACCACGTTCACCTATTACGATACCCCTGCGCATTTCCTCAGGGAAATATTTGACCCGCTTGGCCGCATGGCGCAGCGTACCGAATATGACGAGAATGGAAGGGTCATTGCCGTGTATGATTCCCTGGGCAACAAGGTGGTGCAGGATTACAACCCGGAAAACTTCCTCACCACGCAGACGGACAGAAACGGCAACGTCTCGGAATACTTGTACGACCAAAATGGAAACGTCCTTGAAATAAGGAATCCACTGGGAGGGATCAGGAAATTTGCCTACGACGACCCGAATAATCCGTACCTTGAGACCAGCATAACCGATGAAAACGGCAATACGACTTCATATACGTATGATACCCAGGGTAACATGCTGACAAAGACGGACGCGGAAGGTAACACGGCAACCTTAACCTATGGTAAATTTGATAATATAACGAGCATAGAAGACCCACTTGGCCGATTAACAACATTACATTACGATGATGCAGGAAACCTTACCGAATTGATCAATCCGTTGGGGTTGAGACGTACATTTACCCGTGACTCGCAGGGAAGAATTACCACAGACACCGATTTTAACGGGCATGTTACGACCTTTGATTACACAGGTGGGTGCAGTTGTGGTAAGCCAGGGAAAATTATCTATCCTGACGGTTCGGCAAAAACATTTGAATACAACAGGTATGGGCAGATTACCAAGTCTATTGATGAGACTGGTGCTCAGACCGTTTTTGCGTATGACAATCTGGGCCGCGAAATTTCAGAGGTTGACCATGAAGGGAATGCCTATATCTCTGCTTATAACGCACATCTCCTTGTCAGTAAAACCGATCCCTTGAACCGTACGACAACCTTTGCGTATGATGGCGCTGATAATCTCATAACACAGACGGATGCCCTTGGCGGGGTAACGCAATTCACGTATGACGCACAGGGTAACAGGACAAGTGTGACAGATCCCGTGAATAACAAAACAACATTTGTATACGATGGGCAGAATCGGTTGATTGAGCGGATCGACCCCCTGGGAAATGCAACAACCTATGCCTACGACTCAGTTGGCAATAGGATTGAGCAGGTGGACAGGAATGGCAGAAAGATCACCTTTGAATATGACACGGTAAATCGCCTAACCCGGGAAAATTGGTACTCCGGTGATTCAATCATTCGTTCCATAGGAACGACATACGATGAAGCAGGAAACCAGTTGTCGGTATCAGACGCAGACAGTTCCTATGCATTCGCTTATAATACCGTGAACAGGGTAGAGCAGGTCGATAACCATGGCACAACCGGCATGCCCCGGATCATCTTAACCTATCAGTACGACAATAACGGAAATCTTGTCTCGATAGAAGATAATCTGGGCACCAGGGTGGCATCGGAATATAACCCAAGGAATTTCCAGACGAGGAGGACTTGGTCGGGGAGTAGTATAGATCCGGCCCGTGTTGATTACCGCTACAACGAACGTGGTGATCGTATCGGGGTGGATAAATACCGCGATCTTGCTGGCATTCAGAATGCAGGTGCGAGTACCTTTGGGGTAAATGAAATAGGAGTGATATCCAATATTACCCATTTTAATAGTACGGGTTTACGTATCGCAGAATATACGTATGGCTACGATGCGGCAAGACAACTGGTGAATGAGTCCCATCATGGTCAGACGTCCAGCTATGAATATGACCGGACAGGACAACTTGTTGAGGCCAATCATTCCACCTTTGATGATGAATCCTACCGTTACGATGCCAATGGCAACCGCACCTCTTCCCATCGCCACGGTTCAGGTTACGTAACGGGCCCCAATAACCAGCTCCTTTCCGATGGAGACTTTGATTATGCGTATGATAACGAAGGCAATCTGGTTTTAAGGACAGCGCGTAGTACGGGAAACACAACCTCCTATACGTACGATCACCGCAACCGATTGACAAACGTTGTGGAGAAGACATCAGATGGCACGATTATTACCCAGGTGGAATTTGGGTACGACGTATTTGGCAGACGTATCAAAAAAAGTGTTAATAGTGATGTGGTGTATACCGCATACAACTTTGAAAATGCGTGGGCAGATTTTGATGACAGTGGCCGGGTGCTTGCCAACTACTTCTTTGGCGATCGCATAGACGAAAACATTGCCCGTTACCGTCCGGGAGAAGGTACATCGTGGTATCAGACCGATAAACTGGGCACCGTACGCGATGTAAGCAATAGCAGTGGGAACATCATCAGTCATGTTGATTATGATAGTTTTGGGAATATTTTGGGCGTTACGGATTCGACAGTTATAGACAGATACCGTTTCACGGGCCGTGAGTTTGATGAGGAGATCGGGCTTTATTATTATAGGGCGAGAGCTTACAATTCCGCAGTTGGAAGGTTTATGAGCCTTGATCCTATTGGATTTGCGGGTAATGATTTAAATCTTTACCGATATGTTTTTAATTCGACTACGAACAATATCGATCCAAGTGGTAACATTTTATTTGTTTATATAATACAGATTTCACCGAAACTAGTAGCAGCAACCGATATTGCAGTAATTACATTTGGATTAAGTTGTAGTTTTTTTCAAATTGCAGTAGCAATCGAACCTAATATTCTAGATTCTGAGGAAGGTAGACTTGCTTTTAGGATTTGCTCTGCTGCAGAATTAGTGGCTCTATATGCCCAGTTGAGGGTTCTTAGACTTGCCTTAAGTGCATTACTTAAAAAATAGGTCTTTAGATATTGTTGGTGGATTCGGCGCTAAAAGGCAAGCGCCTTAATCCACCCTACAAAAATCGTAACTCTGTAAGGGTAGGCATCGCCTACCACATATTTCGAATGCATGCGGGTAATTTGTGCGGATGTGGAATGAACGAAATGGTTGGGAACGATCTTGACATTGAACGGATTTTGGTAATGGCGGGTTGTGCTTGCATTACTTCACATTTTGCCGGGTTTGATCTGGCAGACGGTGCCATGCCCTACGTAAGATTTGTATGGATGGAAATGTACAAACATGCCTAACTATCGGAGGGTGCGGATACCGGGGATAACCTATTTCTTTACGGTTGTTACCTACAAATTGAGCGCTCACTCAGCCGGGTAGGGTAGGCATCGCCTACCACGCATTTCGAATGCATGCGGGTAATTTATACGGATGTGGAACGGTTCAAATGAATGGGAACGACTCTGACATTGAACGGTTTCTTGCAATGGCTGGTTGTGCTTGCATTACTTCACATTTTGCCGGGTTTGATCTGGCAGGCGGTGCCAAGCCCTACGTAAAAATTGTATTCACAAATTCAAATTCTAACAAAAAGGCACGGGGTCAGGTCTTTATTCTTGCTGTTTGTGTTAAAAACCTGGCAGATTGGGGCGGGTCGTGGGGTCGCGCCTCGATTTGTGAATATTGCGTTGAAGTGTCTTAATTACAAAAGTTGAAATACTGGCACTTGAATAGTTTTATATGAGCGATGCCGTTCGATGGCAATTTGGAGTTTGTCAACGGTTTCTGGAGAAAAATATTCTTCATTACAGTTTTCACATACCTCTGCTGGGACATTTTCCACGGCAACCAATTCCCCATGATACCATTGAGTGTACGTAATATATTTCTGGGTGGTTTTCCCCTGACATACTGAACATGTATTCATAATCTATTTTCTCCTTATTCTATTATCAATCCATTGCTCCGGGTCTGGTTCATATACAGTTACAATGCTTATAATTGGCAAAAGGGCTATTTGAACGTGTAGTGCTCTTCCCATAGCTGTTTTTCCATATACAAGGCAACTCGGTCCGTATTTATCGGAGGGGTAATTTTCAATTATTTCACCGGTTAAAATAGCTTGTTCAATCTCTTCGCCTGTTATATGACGGTTTATTCTTTGTTCCGTACCGTGTTTTGTATAACGAAATTTATTTTCAACAAGAGCTTTACGGATGATAGCAATATTCACAAGATTAATATAACATGGCGTTTTTCTCTGTGTCAATGGAGAAAATAAAAGAGAGGAAGTCAGAGGGTCACCCTTAAATGTTAGCGTGCCCAGGAAATGGTACTGCTTTCTAGGGGGTGAAAGTCCCGACATGGTAAAAGCAGGAGCCATGTAGCTTAGATGGTAGGGGGTGATGGAAACATTACCTTCTGAAGCCCATCGACAAAGTCGGCGTAAGGCCGGTGTGCGAATATCCGGGTCGTAACTTACGTGAACGTAGATGTAGCCTCGTGAAAGTCAAGAACCACTGGCCGGGCTGGGGCTTGGGCTGGGGCTTGGTGTCAAACCTTGCTGGGGCTTGGTGTCACCCATTAGAAGGCTTTTGTCAAGCGAAAAAGATTTTCTGTAGTTGAGTAGGGTGGATTAAGCGACAGCGAATCCACCAATCCGCCTTTTGTTGGGATATTATTGGTGGATTCGGCGCTAAAAGGCAAGCGCCTTAATCCACACTACAAAAATTGTAGCCCTATAGGTATCGCCTACCACGTATTTCAAATGCATGCGGGAAATTTGTGCGGATGTGGAATGAATGAAATGGTTGTGAACGATCTTGACATGGAACGGATTTTGGCAATGACGGGTTGTGCCTGCATTACTTCACATTTTGCCGCATTTGATCTGGCAGGTGGTGCCATGCCCTACGTAAAAATTGCGTGGGTACACAAATTGTAGTTGAGGCATGAAACCCAACATTTCCAAAGATATCAGGTTAGAGGTGTTGGGTTTCACTGACTTTCTACCAACCTGCACAACTCGGTATTACAGGAGATGCTATTGGAATTTATTCTTTCATTGGTTCAAATACGCGTTCAACTTTATATCGCGCAATATTTTTCTTTTCGACACGTTCTTTCGACTTAACGGGCATATCTTTATCTATAAAATCAAGTTCGGCATTATCTGGAATAGTATCAATAATCGCAGGCTGTTCAATTATGTGCCTTATAAAATCAAAGGTCATCCCAATGTTTCTTTCTGCATACTCTTTTTTCGTCATTCTTTCATCCCCTTTTTGAATCTTTCTTTATACCATTCCCATCTATCTTTTATGTCCTGCTCTGCTTAGGTTAAAGCATCCTTCAAATTTTGTATCTGAATTATCTGTTTTGTCTTTTCTCCTTTTGAGTTCAGTAAATCACGGTGAAAAAAACCATGTGAGCAATCGTATCGTACAATGGGATACCATGTATCCTGTATTTTAGATTCATACTGTGCAACTACGTCTTTTACCGTGCCTTTTTCAATCCCAATTTTTATCCTTAACCTATCTTCCCCATCAAGACTTAATTCTTTGGTAAATTCTTTGCTTCCCATATCTCGTCTCTGACTTTGTGCAGTACATCATTTAATATTTGGTCATTTAAATATACCATAGCGCAGCACAGCCGCAACCAAATTTCCTTTATGAAAGTGGGGAGATTGCTTCGGAAAAGGCCCTCGCAATGACAGTGACCATGCACTTTGATGGCACACGGCACGTTGTCATTGCGAGTGAAGCGAAGCAATCTTTCACTCATAAAAAACGGTACCTCCTGAAAGGGGCTTATGAAAAAACCTACAAAAAAAAGAAGTTTTTATACAGTAATACTATAGGTAACATAAAAATAAAATTGATTTCTCTGTCTCTATAACAATCAAATTAATGTGAACCCGCTGACAAAGGTTGGACAGCCGAGATAGGGGTAGGAATGGCTTTCGCCTCCCCTCCCTCCGAACCGTACAGGCGGATCTCCCGCATACGGCTCTCCAGTCAGCCGGGTAGGGTAGGCATCGCCTACCATTTAATCGGATGCACGCGGGTAATTTGCGCGGGATGTGAAATGAATGAAATGGTTGTGAACGCTTCTGACGTTGAACGGCTTCTTGCGATGGTGAAGGGCGTGCTCGCATTGCATCATGTGCCGTATTTGATCTGGCAGGCGGTGCCATGCCCTACATATTAATCGTCTCATAATAATATTAACATGCTGCAGCATACAGCGCTGTTTTATTATTGAAGTAAGCACGCACTCTATCCTGTGTTTTTTGGATAAACCGCAAATGCTTTATTACTGCCCTCTGTAGTTGCTTCGGATCGGTAATAATTTGTCGACCAATTGCATTATTCTTGACATCATTCCAAACGCACTCATCAGGATTCAACTCCGGTGAATACGGCGGCAAAAAGAATAACCGAAAGCGTTCCTTTATGGATTCAATAAACTTGGTAACACTACGCGCCTTGTGTGCCGGATGGC
>WBZR01002962.1_pt1 | contig 16391 bp, 15 predicted proteins | sample 5204231 | NCBI WGS metagenome assembly WBZR01 (sample SAMN12412403, study PRJNA552823) | activated sludge metagenome | isolation source: activated sludge from anammox sidestream of wastewater treatment plant... | place: USA: Virginia | collected 2017-08 | reverse complement strand
CGTCCTCAATCATATTGCTTATGACTGCCTCTTCTCTGGCTTTTTTGAGGGGCATTTTATCAAAAGGTACTATATGATTATGCCTCGCATAAATGATGAAGCCTACCAAACCAATTACAAATACCAAGAATAGTTTTCTCAATTTGCTGTGTCGAGTGTGAAACGCAAAGATACAATTATATTTCAAAAATGATACGGACTAATTAATCTTACGAATTCGGAATACCAAAATATGACTGACATTATTAATAGTGTCGGAAAGTATTTTTACCTTTGGTTAATGAAACTTTTGATCTCAATTATTACTACGATATTGCTGATGGTGCAGGCCACTTTGGCAACTGCTCAGAATGTAACCGGCACTCTTAACAATGCCAGCTCAAATGCTTTAGGAGGTGTATCGTCTTCGTTTGCCGATGTTCGAGGCTTGGCTGCTAATCCTGCGTCTATTGCTTCTATTAAGAATATGCAGGCTCTGATATTTGCTGATCAACGTTTTGGTATTAAAGAACTCTCAGCATTTTCTGCCGGCATTGCATTACCTACACATTCCGGGTCATTTGGTTTGTCGTTGGGTAGGTTTGGGTTTGATTTGTACAATGAAAATCTTATATCTGCTTCGTATGGCCGAAAATTATTTTCGAACCTTTCGGTAGGTGGATCCATCCAGTACCAGTATTTCAACATTCCTGATTATGGCAAAAAAGGTGTAGTCGGATTTCAGCTAGGATTATATTCTGAGTTAAATAGGCGCATTTCACTCTTCTTCTCGGTTTCTAATCCGGGAAGACAAAAAATAACTGACAATGACCATCTGCCTGGTATTTTCACGGTAGGTGCGATGTACACACCCAATGACAGGCTGGCAATCAGAGGCGAATTCTGTAAAACACTCGAACACAGCGAAGATTTCCGGTTTGGTGTAGAATATGCACCTTCATCAAGAGTCATTATCCGCGTTGGTGGTCAGACGGCACCGGCACAGTTTGGTGTCGGGTTCGGTATTGTGGTTTTGGAAACATTAGTAGTTGAAGCATCAGCCAAATATAATCCGCAAATAGGATATCATCCTGGTGTAGGGCTTAGCTATGGTATCGCATTCGACCACAAGAAAAAATTGTAAATTTTCATCTCACTCTTGTTTTCGGGCAATAGATTCACTGCTTGTTTTTGTATTGAACCAACAATTCAATGAAACGGTCATAGTTGGCCTCCCCTTCTTTTATACCTTGTAATTTGAGATAATGTTCATAAAGGAAATCTCTGGCTGCCGGAAAAACATCCGGATACTTCTTCATCTTTTCTATGACTGCTTTAAGATCACCCAATGCAATATCATTGAGTAATTTTTCTTTCAATATATGCTGGTTTACAGCCATTGCCTTAATGGTTCTCCAATATGCAAATTGTGCTGAATATTTAACTAATAATTTATCTGACCGGATGCAAGCCAGATAAGCTATAAAATTGCAGGTTCCTTCGTCTCCGATACCGTACCCATGCGCACATTCATGAGCTGCTACAAAGGCTTTCTGAATGGGGTGCAGACCACTGTCTATGTAACATTCGGCAGTAAACGGAAAATAAAACCCGGCGGTACCAAACCTTAACAGCCAGCCTTCCGGTATGAAGTTTTTTAATACTACACTCTTAGGTACGCGATACCCCAACTCTTGCATCTCTCCTCTCACCAGCATAGGAATACTGTCTTCAAGGTATTCCTGTTCAAGTTCTCTAGGTGTGTCTCTACCAATCATCTCAGCAGTAGTGTTTAACTCCTGACTGGCTTCTGTTAGAAGTCTTGACAAAACAGTGTCTTGCAAATTGATAGGATTAAATGATAATTTTTCTGAAATGTCTGTACGTGCGTAGTTCAATCCCCATGAAAGAGAAAAGAATGCTATGATATAGCTACACCAGGAAATTATGTGAACCATCGTGCCCGGCTTTTTGTAAAATTGTGGGTTGAGCAGGTAATAAAGTATGATTGCTAAAACCAGAAAAAAAAGTGGAAACCGTAATACCGAACTTATGGACTGAAGACTACCTGCTATGACAAGAAAGATAGAATCGCTGTAATACCTTTCAATAAATTGCGGGAACTGGCGCAGAAAGATAACAGTAAAAATGATAAATAATAAAGTAATTAATTTGCTATTCAAGAACTGATTGCTTAAAAATTTATTAATAAATCGTTAATTTGGTCAAATTATTTTAATCATCGGAACTTTTATTATTTTTGTATGTTCATTAATTATTGATAGTTATATGTAAAACCCTATTCATTAAATAAAAAAACAAAAGATATGGCTTTCGAATTTACTGACGACAATTTTCAGGACTCTGCACTTAACGGTGGTGTTTCAGTTGTGGATTTTTGGGCAGAGTGGTGCGGACCTTGCCGAATGATAACCCCTATCATTGAAGACCTTTCAAAAGATTACGACGGAAAAGCAACCATAGGTAAACTTAATGTTGATGACAACCCGAATGTTTCAATGAAATATGGCATCAGAAGTATTCCTACTATCCTTTTTATAAAAAATGGTGAAGTGGTTGATAAGCAGGTTGGTGTCACTACCAAGCAGGCAATGGTTCAAAAACTTGAAGCATTGTTGAACTAATCAACTGCATATACAACTTCCAAAGAAAAACCCTGTCAAATCGGCAGGGTTTTTTTGTACACAATTTACTTCTTTTTGCGTTAGATAATCATTCAATCCAAACTACGGAATATGAACAAATTTTTCGACAACCAACAAATCCGTGAATTTTCTAACCTCGAACTCTTAGCCAATCAGGTGGTAGAAGGTTTTATAATTGGGTTGCACAAAAGTCCATTTCATGGGTTTTCGGTTGAGTTCGCAGAACATCGTATATACAACCAAGGTGAAAGTACCAAAAACATAGACTGGAAAGTATTTGCACGTACAGATAAATTGTTTAGTAAAAAATTTGAAGAAGAAACAAACCTTAGATGCCATATCGTATTGGATGCATCTTCATCCATGTATTTTCCGACAAAGGAAAAACAAGGAGATTTGGATAAAATGCGTTTTTCGATTCTAGCCACAGCAGCTTTGATGAATTTGTTGAAAAGACAACGGGATGCTTTTGGTCTTACAATTTTTGACAGCGAAATACGTACACATACTGCCGACAAATCATCCGGCCAGCATTATCAACTGCTGTTGTCTTATCTTGAAAAACTCCTGCAAGAAGGCAAACACGGAAAATCAACTTCAGCAGCTGCGACATTGCACCAGGTAGCCGATAGTATCCATAAACGTTCCCTTGTTATAATCTTTAGTGACATGTTTGAAAATATTTCTGAGGCCGATGAATTATTCTCTGCTCTACAACACCTCAAATATGCCAAACATGAAGTAGTTTTGTTTCACGTTAGTGACAAAAGTAAAGAATTAGAATTTGAATACGAAAACCGACCCTATCTGTTTGTAGATCTTGAAACAGGAGAAAAAATTAAACTACAGTCCAATGAAGTAAAATCATTTTATAAAGAAAATATGCAGAAATACCTTCATCAGCTAAAGTTGAAATGTATGCAATTCAAAATAGATCTTGTAGAAGCTGACATCAATGAAGGGTTCAAACCCATATTACAAAGTTATTTGTTGAAACGAAGTAAAATGTCTGTTTAAGCTATGATAAAAATAAATAAAATCTCGACCAAACCACCTTCTGACCTTGACAAGGATAAGTGCAAATCCAAAACCGAATCACTCGCAAAGAAGATAGGTGAGCTTCAGCGTATCATTTATGCAGAAAAAAAATCCTCTGTACTTATAATCTTCCAGGGTTTGGATGCCAGTGGCAAAGATGGCACTACTCGGCATGTTCTCGGAGAATGTGGTATAGCTGGCACTGATAGCTATTCGTTCAAAAAACCTACAGATGATGAAAGTGCGCATGACTTTCTGTGGAGAGTACACAAAATGACGCCAGCCAAAGGAATGTTTATGATATTCAACAGGTCTCACTACGAAGATGTGCTCATCCAACGTGTTCATAACTGGATAGATGAAGATCGGGTTGCTGTGCGTATGAATGCCATCAATGCATTTGAAAAATTACTACATAAAGACAATGATACACTTGTCCTTAAATTTTTCCTACATATTTCTCAGGAAAAACAGCTCGAAAAACTTCAGGAGAGAATAGATATACCGAAAAAGAACTGGAAACACAATCCTGCCGACTGGGAGGAAGCAAAACTCTATGATAAATACATGGATGCTTACGAAGATGTCATCAACCGATCAGAATTGCCTTGGCATATAGTACCATGTGACAAGCGATGGTATCGCGACTATTTTATTGCTTCAACCATACATGATTCGTTGAAGGCACTTAATCCAAAACTGCCCCACATAAAGAATTGATGAGTGAAGCGAAAGTAAGGATTGACAAATGGCTGTGGGCCGTACGAATATTTAAAACACGTTCTATATCAACTGATAATATACGGTCAGGTAAAGTATCAATTAATAAAGAACACATAAAGGCGTCTTACCATGTAAAGACCGGTGATGTTTATACAGTAAGGAAAAACGGCTTCGATTTTCAATACCAGGTGCTCGAAATCATCGATAAACGTGTCAATGCTCAGATAGCTGCTACTTGCTACAAAGACCTAACCCCGGCAGAAGAACTACAGAAGTTTGAAAGCTGGTATCTGGCTGGTAAAAAAGGAGAATTCCGCGAAAAAGGTACAGGTCGCCCTACTAAGAAAGATAGACGTGAGATAGATGATTTTAAAGATTTTGGGTAAATGAGCCTGACTTATTTTTTAAAATTAGGAGATACCATAAGATCCTTCGAACCTGCGGTATGGACATAGAATCCTTCTCCTGTCTTAACGCCAAGTTTTTTAGCTGTCACCATATTTACCAATAACGGACATGGTGCATACTTTGGATTGCCAAAGCCATTGTGCATTACTTGTAATATTGCAAGACACACATCCAGTCCGATAAAATCAGCAAGATGTAGAGGCCCCATCGGGTGTGCCATGCCAAGTCGCATGACGGTATCTATTTCTTCTACACCTGCTACGCCTTCGTACAGTGTGTATATAGCTTCATTGATCATCGGCATAAGGATACGGTTAGCTACAAAACCCGGGTAATCATTTACTTCTACCGGCGACTTACCAAGTGCAAGAGAAAGTGTCATAATGGTTTCTGTTACTTCATCACTTGTAGCATAACCACGAATCACCTCTACAAGCTTCATCACCGGTACCGGGTTCATGAAGTGCATACCTATAACTTTGTCCGGCCTGTTGGTGACAGATGCTATTTTTGTAATTGATATAGAAGATGTATTCGAAGCAAGAATGGTACCTGCCGGAACAAGTGCATCAATATTTTTGAAGATGTTTAGTTTTAAGTCAATGTTTTCGGTAGCAGCCTCTACCACAAGGTCGGCCTGTGGAACTGCATTCTCCATTGTAACAGAAGTGGAAAGATTGGCTAAGGTAGTTTGCTTCTGTTCTTCTGACAAACTGCCTTTTGCAATCATTCTGTCCAGATTCTTTGTAATAGTGGCTAAGGCTTTGTTGAGTGCAACATCAGAGATATCAACAATTGTTGTATTAAAACCATTCATTGCAAAAACATGTGCTATACCGTTTCCCATTGTGCCTGCACCTATTACTACTACATTCTTCATTATTAGCTGATTTTTGTTAATTTTGGCTGCAAATATACGTTTTATTAATCAAAAATATTCGTTGGTGTCACTATAATGATGTATGATTTAAATACAAGGTATCAAACTCAATTGTTGGTAGTTGTTATTCTGTTGATGTGTGGCAATGCTTTCGGGCAAAATGACAGCATGCTTCAAAATGAATGGAAGAATATTCTACAGATTGATACGGTGACGGTCTATGCAAAGGGTGCACGGTTCAATATTCCATCTTTCATGAGGCTTGTTTTCGAGGATAAAAGCTTACATCAGTCTTTCAAAAACCTGCATAGTGTCCCCTACTCTGCCCATCATTCTATTGTAGTGAGAAATGAACAAAATACTGTTGCGGAATATTTTTCAGCGAAAACATTTCAGGAAATACACGCTGCCTGCCGTGAAATTAAATACTCAGGAAGAAACTTTTCAGCTGGTTTTTTTAAAAAATCAAAGAAACATAAGTATTATACTACTGAGATTTACGAACGAATGTTTCTGCCGCAAGGGCAAATATGCCACTATGATAACAACGAAACCGAGTCAAGTAAAAATGTGTATTTATCAGCCTATACCGAGAAGATTAAACAAATGGTGTTCAGACCGACACAGAAGACATTCCTTCCTTTTATTGGCGACCAGAATGAGATTTTCTCTCCAAAGCACAGGCAAAAATATATATTCAAGCTTCGAAGAATAAACATTGCAGGCAAAGAAGCATACGAATTTGACATTAGGCGAAAACCAAATGTGCCCGACTCCGATATTTTGATTGACAAGATGGTTACATGGTTTGATGCAAGTGACCTCCAGGTTATCAGACGTACGATGACTGTCAGGAAGAAAGGCGGTTTTTTTGATATGGATGTCAATATAGATGTCGGCACCACAAAAACAAGTGGACTTTACGTTCCGGCATATATGAAATATACTGGAAACTGGCATATTCCTTTCAGTAAGAAGGAGCGGATTTCGTTCAAAACAACATTCCAGTACTGATAGCTTTAAAGATCTGTTATTGCATTAAATTGAGACCTTTGTCGTTTTGATTCTTTGATGATGAAAAGGGCCATAAGTGGGAATAAAAATTGCGGAAAGCGATAAACAAACTCACCAATCTGCTGATATAAGAAATTTAATATGCCTATCTCAGGATAAAATGTTCCTACGAGTCTGCCTAAAGCTGCAAGAGAGCCCCAAAAGAACATATACCAGTAGCCAAAACGTTCTGTTTTGGGTATAAACACAAGTACAGCAGCCAATATGTCAAGTACTCCAATAGTTTTGAGGAAATGTTTAGCTCCGGTTTCAGAAATAGAGAAAGCATTGATGACCATATCCACCCAACTGCCTGGCAAGGGTACAAAACCCAGCGCATACAGACCATGACCACAAAAAGTAAGAGCTAGTGTAATGCGTAGTATTCGAAGAATGTTAATGTTACGGTTAAATGATTTATACAAAGCCACGAAAATGACAGGTGCCATCCATTGGCTTGTCAGTTCAATGAATTGGGGAAGATCCCAGAAATATTCTTTCCAGTAGATTACCGATAATAACAGCAACCAGGCAGCACAAAACAACAAGTAAACAACAGCTATCCGCTTCAATTTATTGATAAAAATGGCAAAAACTGCACCTATACTTAAGAGACCTCCGATGATTTTGAAACTCGTCTGGAAATTGTGGTCTATTGTGTTATTGGTAACGTATTGTTCCCAGCTTATACCGAATAATTTCTGGATCAAGGGTTTCAATAAGTTTTCGTCCCATAAGAGCGTTCTGTAGGGTGGATCCCAAAAGACGTGTTGCCAGCCTCTTCCTAACAACACCCCGATGCAGGCCAGTAAAGCGAGCAAGAATATTATTTTAAGATTCCGGTTGTTGAATTCTTCCGCAAAAATCATTTTGTCTGCTTAGTAGAATACAAAGTTAACAGATAGAAATAAGAATACTCACTATTTGAATATGTTTAATAACTAGCCGTAAAATAAAAAAGGCGGCTGATCTAAAAATCGTCCGCCTTTCATTTAAGGTTTATCTTCGTGGTGCATCAGGTAAGCTTTGAGAAAACCATCGATATCGCCATCCAAGACTGCATCTGTATTTCCTGTCTGAAAGCCCGTACGGTGATCCTTTACTCTTCGGTCGTCAAGTACATAACTTCTGATTTGGCTACCCCATTCATTCTTCATTTTTTCTGCTTCAATGGCATCCTTTGCTTCTAGCTGCTTTTGAAGTTCTAGTTCATATAACCTGGATTTAAGCATTTGCAATGCCTTTTCCCTGTTCATGTGCTGTGATCTCTCCTGTTGACATTCGCATACTACACCTGAAGGAATATGTCTTACACGCACAGCTGATTCTGTTTTGTTAACATGCTGTCCACCTGCACCACTCGCCCTGAAGGTATCCCATTCGAGATCCGCCGGATTGATTTCTACTTCAATACTGTCATCAACCAAGGGATGTACAAAAACCGAAGCGAATGAAGTCATCCGTTTGCCTTGTGCATTATAGGGAGACACACGTACCAGTCTGTGAACACCATTTTCACCTTTCAGCATTCCGAAGGTATAATCGCCTTGTATTTCAAGACTTACAGACTTAATACCGGCCACATCACCTTCTTGTTCGAAGACAATCGAATGTTTAAAACCATTCTTTTGAGCCCACATTTGATACATACGCATCAGCATCTGTGCCCAATCGCATGCTTCTGTACCACCGGCTCCTGCATTTATCTCTACCAGACAGTTAAGTTCGTCTTCTTTTTGATTAAGAGTCGATCTGAATTCTACATCTTCCAACAGAGACACTACATTGGTATATGCTTCGTCCACCTGAGTCTCAGTAGCTTCACCTTCTTTCTGAAATTCGAACAATACTTCCAGATCATCGATTTCAGATTGAATTTTATTAAAATTTTCAACCCACTTTTTATTGCCTTTAAGTTCCTTCATCAGCAATTCAGCTTTGGAGGAGTCTTTCCAGAAGTCAGGATCGAGAGACAGTTGTTCTTGTTCTTCTATTTTAATAAGTCGGTTATCGACGTCAAAGATATTGTTTTAGAGAGCCCAACCTTCTTTTTACATCCTGCAATTGTTCAATTGTCATGATTATACCTTTACTATATGATGAAAGAATTATTTTTGTATATCCATGTAGAAGAACAAAGTAGCGTTAGCTGGTATAGCTGGCGGCGAACCTGCTGCACCATACCCAAGTTCTGGTTTGATGATGGCTACGGCTTTTGTTCCTTTTGGTAATGTAGTAAGGGCTTCATCCCATCCCGGAATAACTTGACCTTGGCCGGCAGGGAAAGTAAATACTTGGCCACGCTTGTACGACTGGTCGAATTCGTTTCCGTCCTGGGTCATGCCGATGTAGTGAACCGAAGCCGGTTCACCAGCTTTAGTAATTGGACCGTCACCTTTTTGGATGATTACATATTTTAGCCCTGAAGCTGTTGTAACTACATTTTGTAGCTTTTTTGCATTAAAATCGTTGATAGTTTGCTTGAGTTGTGCCTGTAATGGTGCTATCTGAGCCATAGCCGCTTCTTTATCCTTCTGAACCTGTGCAGCATCTTTTACAGAACGTATTTTCACCACATATTTAATGATGTCAGTCTTTTTAAGGTTTGGTGGCAAATTCTGGATTGTATCAAGTTTCTGAATTACCTGTGCACTGTCACCTTCTTTCATCATGTACATCAAGTCAACAAATGGAAGTCTTTGTCTTTGCACAGAATCACCCGGCATCAATTCTACTTCTGCAATGTATGGTTCACCTTGTATTGTGTCATTGAGGTAACCGTACATAGTATATGCTACACGATCACCGGTATTGATAACTTTTGTGCCAGTACCCGGTGTAAGGATTTTATACTCATAACCAAAACTTGTTCTGTCACCGCTAGCTGTTGATGTTTTGCCAGCCTGATTCTTACAAGAGTAAAGAGCTACTCCGGACAATGCCAGAGCAAGAAAGAGGATTTTTTTCATTTTGAAATGTTTGATAAATTAGGTTTAAAATATTTAGGAATAACTTCTTTAAATTTTTTAACAGTCTGGCTGAGTGTACCATAAACCGCTCCGCCTGATGCATTTTTGTGCCCGCCACCTTTGAAGTGGTCACGACATATTTCCTGTACGGATATATCACCTTTTGATCGAAGTGACAGCTTTACGATAGTTGGCTGTTCGGTGATTAAGGCGGCAATGTCAACGTTTTCGAGCATCAAAAGATAATTAACGATACCTTCTGTATCACCACGCTGTATGTCGAATTTTATATAGTCTTCTCTTGATAGGGATATGAGCCCGGTTTTAACTTCCGGCATGATTTCCATTTTCTCATAAAGGCAATAACCAAGAAGACGCAAGTATTTCTCCTGCAATCTATTATGTATAAGGTTCTGAAGCAATACATCATTCACTCCTGCTTCAAGCAAATCTGCAACTTTACGAAAAACAGCTGGAGTGGTTGAATACTTAAATGATCCTGTATCGGTCACTATTCCGGTATAAATGCATGCTGCAATCTCCTCAGTAATTTTTTCTTTACCATGCAGATCCGAAATAAAATCATAAATCATCTCACAGGTCGAACTTGCAGAGGTATCAGAAATGATATAGTCAGCAAATGGTTCCGGATCGAGGTGGTGGTCAATGATTATCTTTGGGCAGGTCTGCTGATTTACAAATTCGCCCATTTTATCGATCCTGTCCAGCGATGAGAAATCTAGACAAAATATAAGATTTGCCTGCTTGATGGCTGCAATACATTCATTTGGCGACAGATCGTACACGAGTACTTTATCGGAACCCGGCATCCAAGTAAAAATGATAGGATATTCGGATGGGAAAATTATTTTAACACTATGATGTATGCCTGTCAAATAATGACATAACGCCAGCGACGAACCAAGTGCATCACCATCAGGATTACGGTGCGAAAAAATAACTACGTCCTTAGGGCTGCTTAGTAATTTTGATATTTCTGCTTTGTTTTCCAACTTCTTTCCAAAATAAAGTGCGAAATTCGTAAAATTTATTCACTTAAACAAAATTTTATTTTGCTAAATATAGTTTATCATTGAAATGACCTTTAACTTTGCGCCTCATTTTATCAAAATCAAGTAATTAACAATATATGAAAGGTAACAGAACTTTTACCATGATTAAGCCTGATGCTGTTAAGGCCGGGCACATTGGTGCTATTTTAGCAAAAATAAATGAAGGTGGCTTCAGAATAGTTGCCATGAAATACACCAAGCTATCGGCTGAAAAAGCAGGCGAATTTTATGCTGTTCACAGTGCAAGACCATTCTACGGTGAGCTCGTTGAATTTATGTCATCAGGTCCTATCGTAGCTGCCATCCTTGAAAAAGACAATGCAGTGGAAGATTTCAGAACATTGATTGGCGCGACGAACCCGGCCGAAGCTCAACCTGGTACCATCCGTGCTCTGTTTGCTAAAAGTATTGGTGAAAATGCTGTACACGGTTCGGATTCTGACGAAAATGCTGCGATAGAGTGTGCATTTCATTTCGCAGGAACAGAAATCTATAAGTAAGAGCTTATAAATCAAAGAATTTTCTGAAAGCCACCTTATCATTTGGGTGGCTTTTCTTATAATTTCACAATCGTAACACCACTACCGCCAAACTCCTCCTCAGGATGTTGAACCTCCCGTACATCTTTGTATTCTTTTAATTTTGTCCAGACTAATTTCTTCAGCACACCATCACCCTTGCCATGCAATATTCTGAGCATGTGAGCATTGTGAATAAGAGCATTATCGATAAATGATTCAAGTACTTTTACTGCTTCTTCCTTTCTCATTCCACGCAGATCGACCTTTGATTCGGGCTCCTGATCAGATCGTAAAGTAGTAGTTACGCCCGGTCTCCTGTTTTGTTCTATTGGCACATCTGCACTTACCAGATCTTTTGCTTTGACAGTGAGTGTCATACCGCCCATCTCTACCAGCGCCTTTTCTTTACCAAGTGATAATAATTTTCCTATTGCACCACCGGTTTTAATTCTTACATAATCTCCTTCCTCTATTTTCTTCTTAAGCGCAGTCAGAGGTATTTCTTTTACCACCTCTTGTTCAAGTATCAGAATATCTTTTTCTAGCGATTTTTTGGCTTCCTTAAGTTCTGTTGCAAGTATCTCAGCTTTTTTGACATTTTGCATTTCCTTTATTTCCCGCAATACTTTTTCAACTTGCTTGCTATCATGTGCGATTTTTTGAAGATTGCTTTCCTTATTTTCAAGCTTGAATTTTTTTCGCCGGAATTCCAAATCTTTTTGAAGATCATTGTAGTTCTTTATCAGTTTGTCAACGAATATTTCTCTTTCTTTTACTTCAGAAATTTTATCCTGCAAAACCTTCAGTTCAGCTTGTAAATCTGCCAGAATTTCATCTATAGCCTTTTCATTCTTGCCGGTTTTGTGACGAGCATAATCGAGTAATTCTTTCGTAAATCCGGTTTTTTGAGCTATTTCGTAGGCATACGAGCTACCTGGTTTGCCCACCAATAACTCAAATGACGGTTTGAGACGTTCTTTATCAAAGTGCATACTAGCATTGATGATTCCCTTTGTTTTGTAAGCAAATAATTTCAAATTGCTGTAATGTGTGGTAATAACCCCGAAGGATTTTTGCTTATTGATTTCGCTCAATGCTGCTTCTGCTATCGCGCCCCCTATTTTTGGATCTGTACCGGAACCAAATTCGTCAATTATGGCAAGAGAATTTTCATTTGCTACGTCCAGAAATTCTTTTATGAATCTAAGTCTGCTGCTATAGGTTGATAAATCATCCTCAATACTCTGCTGGTCTCCAATATCCGTAAACAGACTCTGAAAAATACCAAACTCAGAATTCTTATCGACCGGAACAAGCATGCCGGATTGTACCATCAACTGTAACAAACCAACCGCTTTGAGTGTAATAGATTTACCTCCGGCATTTGGTCCGCTTATAATGACAATACGGTTATCATTTTTTAGCTGCAAAGTAAATGGTATGGTAGGTTTACCAAGCTCTTTGTTTTTTAAGTAAAGGAGCGTGTGATAACCTTCGATGATGCTTAAATATGGTTTGTTGAGTAATCTAGGTTTATTCCCATTGTATTTTAATGCAAATCTGGCCTTTGCATTGATTATATCAATTTCTGTGATTAGCTCTTGGTAATTCTGAAGTAATGCTGTCTTGTCTGATAAAAATGCACAAAGTGCTTTGAGTATTCTGTAAATCTCACGCCTTTCTTCTTGTTCAAGATCGAAAATATCGTTGTTTATTTCAATGATTTCTTCGGGCTCTATATACGCTGTTTTACCGGTGGCGGATTCATCATGGATAATACCACGTATTTTGCGTTTATGTTCAGCTAGTACACAGAGTACTTTCCTCCCGTTACGGATACTTTCTGAAGATTCTGCCAAGTATTCTTTAGATTTATACGAATTGAGTAAAAACCTGAACTGTTTCTCTAACACTGCCTGCCGGGTAGCCATTTTTTTTCTGATGCTTACCAAGGTTTCTGAAGCATCATTACGTATCTGACCGTCAGGTGTAAATATTTTATTGAAATAAATCAATATACTATCATCATTATCAACATTTTCTACAAGTTGAGAAAAATGTGGATAGGCTATTTTTCTGCTACCATCAAAATATTTTAGTATGTCATAACCGAGTAGGTAAAGATTGCGGATACGAAGGATATCTTCAATATCGAGTACATAATCTACAATATGCAGAGGTTGAAGACAAGCTGAAATGTCTTCGTAGGCAGTCATCGGTACTTTGTCATTGGTGACTATTGAAGCCTTACATTCATCAGATTGGTGTAATTGTATCATGATTTTTTTAAAATCAGACGATGGCACAATACTATAAATACGATCTACAGCAGGTTGGCCGTATGCCTCCAAAGCTACGAGTTGTCGAATTTTGTCAAACTCAAGTTTTTCGACCGAATCAGATGGGATGAAAAGCATATTTTTAAATTGAAACCAAAATTAGTGTATGATGCGTGTTTAATAACGGTTTTTGTTGATAATTGGTTTAATTTTGATATAAAATACATAGAAAATGGCAGGTAATAGCTTCGGGAAAGTATTCAGAATTACGAGTTTTGGTGAATCGCACGGGCCTTACGTTGGAGTTTGTATAGATGGTTGCCCTGCCGGATTGAAGATTGACATTGATTTTATTCGTAAGAAACTACAACAGCGACGTCCAGGCCAATCAGGATTAACCACTTCCCGGACAGAAAGAGAGGATTTTCAGATTATCTCAGGTGTTTTTGAAGGAATGTCATTGGGCACACCTATTACTATTCTTATACCGAATGAAGATACCATTACGAAAGATTACGACCAACTGAAAAACATATACAGACCTTCGCATGCTGATTATACGTACGATGTTAAATACGGCATTAGAGACCATAGAGGAGGCGGTCGATCATCTGCCCGCGAAACAGCGGCACGTGTAGCAGCCGGCGCCATCGCTCAAATGTTATTACATACTGCCGGTATTGAGGTATTCAGCTACACAAGCAAGATTGGTATATTAGAACTTGCAGTAGAAACTGATTCTATTGGTTTGAAAAAAATTTATACACATGACACACGGTGCCCTGATCTGGAAATGGCAGATAAAATGTCTGAGTACATCCGGGAGATTAAAGCACAAGGCGATACCGTCGGAGGAATAATAGAAACGATTGTCACTGGTATGCCCGCAGGCTTAGGTGAACCTGTTTTTGACAAATTGAATGCAGACCTGGGCAAAGGCATATTAAGCATAAATGCTTGTAAAGGCATAGAATTTGGCTCCGGATTCAAAGCAGCCGGTTTCAAGGGCTCAGAGCACAATGACATTTTCATAAACCAAGACGGGGATATTGAAACCACTACCAATCATTCGGGTGGCATACAAGGCGGTATTTCGAACGGTATGAATCTTGTATTCCGGGCAGTATTTAAACCTGTATCAACCATTCAGAAAACTCAAGAAACGCTCAACACCAGAAAAGAAGCTACGGATTTCATAGCCGGAGGACGTCATGATCCTTGTGTAATACCAAGGGCTGTTCCGATTGTTGAAGCAATGACTTCAATCGTGTTGGCAGATCATTTATTGAGAAATAAGCTGAGTAGAATATCATAACTCTGTAAAAAAATAGGAATTTTTATGTATTACAATTGAAAATTGCTTATAAATGTCTTATATTTGACAAATTAAATCATTCAAGAATAGTATGCAAAAAAAATTAGTCCTTATTTCTGCCTACCTTATTATAACGGTAGCCGGAATATTCACTATCCATTCCTTACAAATCAAACATCAACAGGCAGTTTACCGTTTGCCTTTCATGCCAAAACCGACCGAGACTCCGGGTTTCGTGAAAGAAGAAAAAGACAGTAAAACGAAACGCGAGAAATGGTTTGAAGCTATGCACAGAGCAGCTCCGGGTGTTGATTGGCGAGCCATTGAACTACAAAACCAAAAAGAAAAAGCAAAGTCAAGGGCTATTTTAAGAAAGCAAAATGTAACCCGTTCTACAATAGAATATTTGGCTGATTCTACTCTGCAAGGACAATGGTACGAACGTGGTGCTAAAAACCAGGCCGGCAGTATGGTTTATACTGATTATGATCCGGAAACCGACTATCTATATTCTGTGGCAGCAGGAGGTTCAATATTCAAGGGAACATCTGAAGGTGCTGACTGGCACGCCCTCAATCAGGAATACAAATTTGACGAAAGATTTATCAGAATATTCAACGGCCCGGCAGGCAAGCGAATAACTTGTGTACTTAACAAGCAAATGGTTAACTCGGATGATGACGGACTAACCTGGTCTGCAGCATCCGGACAGAACAATGCCTCAGAAATTGACCGTGTCAAGGATTTTTTAATTTTGAAAGATGCAGATAATACAGCCATGTACCTCGCACGCGAGAAAGCATCAGGAAATGCCTATACTATCAGATTGTATATAAGTAAAGATAAAGGAAGTAGTTATACCCTGATAAAGGATTTTGGCAACAGACCACTGAATGAATTAACTATCACCAACCCGGGCAATACGAATGATGTGTATCTGATAGAAAAGATTTCACAACTTGCTACTGCCATACACAAGTGGGATTTTGTAAACAATGATTTTGTAAAACTGAATCAGGCAAATTTCTCAATAGGTGGCTCTTCATCATTTAAGGTTACATCGGCATGGATGACTGATCATGTGCGGTTTTATCTTTATAATTCAACAGAATTCGTACATTATACTGATGATTATGGTGTAACTTGGGTCAACAAAGGCAAACTGGCTGCTTCACCTTGGGGTGTAGGTATCTTTGCTTTTCCTTCTGATCCTAAAAAATTGCTAATGGGCGAGGTAGAATGTTACAGGAGTAATTTTGAAGGCAGTATCTGGCAAAAAATCAATGGCTGGGGTGAATATTATAGCAAAGTAAAGACAAAGCTTCACGCAGACATGATGCACTTCAATGAGTTTCAAAAAGCAGACGGAACGAATTTTGGGGTGATTTGCTGTCACGGAGGTATTTATACAACTAAAGATTATGGCAAAACCGTTAACAACATTACACTCGAACATTTGAATAATGCTCAATACTATGATGTTGTAA
>WBZR01002961.1_pt1 | contig 16397 bp, 13 predicted proteins | sample 5204231 | NCBI WGS metagenome assembly WBZR01 (sample SAMN12412403, study PRJNA552823) | activated sludge metagenome | isolation source: activated sludge from anammox sidestream of wastewater treatment plant... | place: USA: Virginia | collected 2017-08 | reverse complement strand
TATCTCTCGACTTGTCGAAAACAAGGGGTAAATTTAAGTCAGGCATTACGGATGGTATTTCGCGGCAAATTGCCTGATTTTGCCAGCTCGTAACGATAGGGGGCGATATTACGCTGAATAGTTACAAATTCTTAATCTCATAAAAACTGACTACACCATAGCTACAACCAACAAATACAAGGCGACAGAAAACGGGAGATAAGTATTAAATGAATACCTTTTTATGGGCACTCAAGTTTTTAACTATTATCCCCTTTGACAGGGAGGATCGGATAAAACCAAGGGATTGTTGCCATGTGGTGTATTGGTTTCCCGTGGTGGGTTTGTGTATAGGCGTTTTTCTCTGTCTTGCGTATCTGCCGTTGTATTGCTTTTTCCCTTCCCTTATTGCAGACGCTTTGATTGTGCTGATATTTATTATGATTACCGGTGCAATGCATCTCGACGGTCTTGCAGATACTTGTGACGGTATTTGGGGTGGCTGGAATAAGGAAAAACGCCTGGAAATCATGAAGGATAGCCGCATCGGCAGCTTTGGGGCTATCGGGCTGATAGGTATGATCGGACTCAAATATGCCTGTTTGCTGAGCATTGGGGAAATCTCCACGATTCATAGTTCCCCTTTTCGTATCAGCATACCATGTGAATCCTGCGTTACCACCCCGGTCCTAGTTAATAAATGTGTTGCCTTGTTGATCATGCCTGTTGCAGGAAGATGGGCGCAGGTCTGCGCCGCAGGGATATCGACATATGCCCGGAATGAATCGGGTACGGGGAGTTTTATTACGAAAGATACTACACGAATACAGGTGATCTTTTTGTCAGTTTTTCCTGTTGTCTTATTCTGGTATTTTTTTGGGTTGGGTGGATTTTTTATATTTGCAATAATACTTATTTTCACTCTCGGTTGGATTTGGTATATTAAAAAGAAAATTGGCGGGATGACGGGAGATACCCTGGGCGCTACCAATGAGATTGCTGAACTGGTGTTTTTATTAAGTCTTTTGTTACTTGATAAATTTTAAAATAGAGAATAGTATGGGCTATTCGTCGTATCTAAGACCAAGATTCGAAACTATCTCTGAAGAGGGCATTGAAGGGATTATTGATCTGGCTAATTTACGTTCCCAGGATGCGAAGAAAATTGAAGCTGATCCGGAATTATTTTTCAGTCTCACATATCCAACATCAGACATTCTGAAAGTTATCGAACAAATAAACGTAAGGTTCTCTACAAAGAAAAACTCATCGGGACTGTTCCTTTTCGAGGGTTTAAAAGGGAGTGGTAAATCACACCTCCTCCTCTTCATTTACAATCTTTTTAGTCACACCGCCATTGCGCAAAACTGGCTTAAGCGTAATAATCTCAACTGCGTTATCCCTGAAGACATAGTCGTTATTATAAACAAGTTTACCGACATCCCCTATAAATATGTCTGGGACTTGATATACAAGAAGTTTGGTAAAAAAGCTCCGGATAAAATAACCCATCTTAGCCTTCCTGAATTTAAGGAAGCTATTGGTGATCATAAACTTATTCTTATTCTTGATGAACTTGAACAGGGTATAAAAGTCATCGCCGACCCTGCTATTCAGGCGCAAAATATCGCTTTTTTGCAGATGATTTCCGAATTCAGTAATAGATCGAAGCAGATTACACTCTTTGCGAGCCTTTACGGTGATAGGGAAGAACCGGGGAGTACGTTAAAACGGGTTAAACCCTTTATGGTTAAATTTGATAATACAAAAGACCAGTGCAAGGTAATATTACACCGTTTGTTTGAAAATTACCTCGAATTCAACAATAAATCTCCTTCGCCTGTTATCGATAGTTTTGTAAACATATGGCAAAGACATGTCTCTTTAGATGCGAATGAGTTAAAAAGCAGATTTCATGAGACATATCCGTTTTCTCCATCTTTGATAGATATTATTTTAAAAAAGATACCGGCAAGAGGGGGTTTTCAGAATGTGAGAGGCGCCCTTTCATTTCTCGGAAATCTTGTTAGGCTCACTCATAGCACAAACGACATCATCACGCCGGCCGACGCCTCTTTAGAAGACAAAGCGAATATTATCATGCTGAGAGATTTGGATGTCGGAGGAGACCTTATAAACAGGGCAATCGAAAATATGGAAGAACTCAGGCCAAAAGTCCCGATAGCGAACCGATTCGCTTCTGCCGTTCTCCTTTATTCACTTACCGGATTTGAATCGGAAAAAGGATCTTCCCGCAATACGCTTTTAACAGATATCCTTTCTCCAATGACAGATATTAATGCTTTTGACCAGGCGATAATGAATTTCCAGAAATATGCCTCTTATTTTCATACTGATGGAGACAGATTCTCCTTTGATATCGAAGAACAACCTGAAGCAAGGGTTGAATATCGGTCTCTTGATTACAAATATGCCGCCAAGGATTTTATTATCGATCTTGTTAAATCCGAAATTTTTCGGGAGACATCGGGTACGGTTGTATTTGACTCCCCTGATCAAACAAAACAACTCCTCAATGGCTTTGATAAAAACCGCCTGCGATATGTAATTGCCGGAAGGCGTTTGACTCAGGAGGAAAGGCACAACATTTATTATGGTATGGACGTAAGAAACCTTATCCTGGTACTCGAACCAAAGGATGCTGAATTTCAATTACTATCCGACAGAGACACGTTAAAGTGGGCAACGAGGGTAATCGCTGCGAAGAAGCTTGCAGAAGGGACACGAAGCGCTTCTAAAAAGTCTGATTTCGAAAGGATAGCAAGGGCAGATCAATCATTCATTATTGAACGGATTAAAAGAGCGGGATTGGTCTTTGTTCATTGGATAAAATATGGTGAAAATGCACGAGATGACCAAATCGAACTGGAGCCTTTGCCAAAAGAATTTACGAAAGATAAGGCGCTTGAATCCCTTAATCAGGATTATTTCCCTTTACTGACGATAAAGGAACATCTCGAATCACGGCTTGACCATATAAAAGAGAAACTCGTTAAGGATATCGATGCAGAATACAGGGCAACACTAGGCTTCCCTGTTCCGACTCATGTTCGTGCGGTTTCAGCAGCAATTCGGGAACTTTGCAGGGAATCAACAATCGGGATACAACACAGTAGAGGTAATTATTGCAGGAGGAATCCCGATCTTTCCGAAACAGAGCTTTTCAACGCAAAGATTGTTTCTCCCTTTTCAGAACAACAGCCTCCATCCCCAACTGCTCCGCCACAAATTTGTCCACGCTGCGGGCAAAAGACCTGTGCATGCGAAGAACCCATTCCTCAGCCTATTCGTTGTCAAAGATGTGGCCAGGAAACGTGTACATGTCCCAAAAAAGAAATCGTTTCCTTAAAAATACCTCCCAGGACAAGCATCGGGAGTCTCAGGGAGGAGACTGCTTTCAGGTTGCAGCAATATCAGGCTGCAGAGATAATAACGGTTATTTATAAGCTATTCTATCAGAAAACTAACATAGGAGATTTAAGCACACTTCCCGGATCGATCAGAGGGAATCTCAGCGGGCAGGGAGACGTTACGGCAGAAATAGCCATTACAAAAACCGGCCGATTCTCAAAATCCCAGATAGAGCAGCAGATCGAGTCCCTTCCATCGATTCCTGGCGCAGATTATTCTCTGGATATAGCGCTTGAAGTAAATAAAAAGGGTGGCTGATTGGAATATTTTAATCTCTCATTACTGGAAAAACTAACCAATGCCGGGCCGAGACTACCCTGGATTAAGAAATGGCTTATAGAAGAGATTTGGAGCCCCTCGCATTATCACGCAGTTAGTCCCACAGAATATCTCAAAAAAGGCGAAGCGTCTATCAACAGATTTGAGACCCTGATAGCGGCTTCAGCGGACAGAATTTATGAGGAATTGTTATCACCGCCAGATGTGAGTAAGCAGTTATTCAACGTTCTTTCCGACAGCCAAAACGCTGTCGCTGTCTTTGACGGACTTTCCCTGCGTGAGATTCCCATTATGATAAAACTTGCTGAAAAATCTGGTTTCAAAATTGTGGAAATAGGCTGTTCTCATGCCGCTGTACCCAGCGAGACGATGAACTTTATAGAGCGTGAATTGCAATGCGCGGGCGTTGGGCCTTCACAGCTTGCCGGCAGAAGGGAACTCACTGACAGGGGAATTACGGCGCTGTACTCAGGAAGCCCAACGCAAAGTATGGGCAATATCCATGAAAACAATGCATTGCTTGTCTGGTCTGCATTTCCAGACAATACATATACAGATAGCGGAGCGCGATTCGATCATCACTTTGAGCATATCCATGTTCAATTTGAAACGGCGTGGATGAACACCGTACAGCAAATAAAAGGGAAAGACAGGATTATCATTACCAGCGATCATGGTTATCTATTCTTTGGTACGGGAATGGATTTCGTGAGGAGCAGCCAGGAGACGCAAAAACTGAATGAATATTTCGGAAATAACAGATATGCTTATCTTAAGGAAAACCCCAATACCCCATCATCAGATGATATTTTAATAGATGCCAAAAGACAGGTTGCAATGGTCAAGGGGCGCGTAAAAACAAAGTCTACCGGAGAGGCGGCAGTGAAATTATATAAGCATGGAGGTCTGTCATTGATGGAGATGCTGACACCATGGATTGTACTGGAGGTGTGATATGAGTAAAACAAGAATCAATATATTATTACCTGAAGATGTTGCGCAGATATTATCAACAGTTAAGAATAAATCTGCCTATATAGCCGAAGCGATAAAGGAAAAGAAACTGCATGACGAAAAGAAAAAGCGCAGAAATAAATTAGAGGCAGCATATAAAGAGGCAGTGAATGAAGACTATGAAGTATACAAGGAATGGGAAGACACTCTCAGTGATGGACTCGAAGAATGAAGCGTGGTGATATATATCTTGTAGATTTTGAACCATCTGTTGGCGCTGAGATAAAAAAGCAAAGACCTGCTTTGATCATATCATGCAATGAAGCTAATAAGCATCTGAAAACTGTTATGGCAATCCCTTTTTCATCAAAGGTTGAAAGGGTGTTCCCGTTTGAGGTATTTGTAAAGAAAAATGACAGCAGGCTTGATTATGACTCTAAATTAAAGATACCTCAAATGAGGGCTGTAGATAAAAGCCGCCTCAAAAGGTATATTGGCACACTTGGCAACGATATCCTTGAGCAAGTGGAAGACGCCATAAAGATTCATCTTGCAATCGACTAGAAAATGAAAAAGGCAATCGAAGAGTCATTTCCCATTGTCGAAATCAACAGGCTGGCTGTACCGGAACGCAATGCCTTCAAACCCATCTATCAAATGCATAAATGGTTTGCCCGCAGGGCATCCTGCGTATTCAGGGCGATACTCCTGGCTTCCATGAAGCCTGCCGGTACAAACATCATGGAGGAGTTTTACAAAGATCATACCAATGACCCTGATACAAACGGCGTAAAGATACTTGATCCATTTATGGGGGGTGGCACAACCGTTGTCGAGGCGTTGCGTCTCGGCTGTCATGTGACGGGTATCGATTTAAATCCCGTTGCCTGGTTTATCGTAAAGACTGAGGTAGAACCGGTTGATATCGACAGGCTCAGAGATGCATTCAAAAGACTTGAGGCGCGCAAGACCCATACGGGAAAATCGGTAAAAGAAGAACTCCTCAGCCACTATAAAACCGGGTGTCCCTGCTGTGGGGCAAGCAGCAATATCCCCCTTAACAAAGGGGGATCAAGGGGGTTGTCTTCCAATAATAGAAGCGCTAAGGAAAATGCCGACATTATCTACACCTTTTGGGTAAAATCCGCCATCTGCACAAACCCCAATTGTAAACGGGAAGTGACTCTTTTTAACAATTATATTATTGCTCAAAAAACACCAACTATCAGGTACGTGTCCGATTATGAATGCACGCATTGCAAAAAGGTGTTTGATATGGATATAGAATCTGCTTCACTTATAGCAGAAAAAACACTCACGGTATATAATTCAAAGGATGCATCGGGAGAATTGCGATCCCATAAGCGATGGGCGTTGTGGGATAGCATGACACACAGGGCTGCATGCCCCTGGTGTTCCCATGAAAATGTGGAGGCAGAAGCCAAATCGCTGAAAAAGGCAAAGAAAAAAGTCCCCCTTGCCGTCCTGCTTTGTCCTCATTGTTATGCCGTCTGGCAGTATCGTGGCGCTTTGCCTGAAGAGGTCTCGTGCCCTGCCTGTAAAAAAGATTACAGCCCGAACAGGGGAAATGTTGCCGAAAAGGGCTCTTTTGTTTGCGAATCATGCGGCACAAAGGACAAGATTATCAATTCCATACGAAAGTTGCCACAGGAGCAACTGCTGCCAACCAGACCGTATGCCATAGAGGGTTATTGTCCTGAATGTGCGGGTGAAACGTTTGAAAAGAACCTCTTTCATGAGATTATAAAGAGCAAAAGACTGACCCATTCATGTATGATAAACAAAAACAACGGGAAGTTCTTCAAAAGGATCAATCCTTCAGACCTGAAGCGCTATCAGGATGCAGAAAAGCGGTGGGAGAAAGAAAGAGAGATGCTTCCTTATCCAAAACAAATGGTTCCTGTAGGAGAAAAAACAAAATCGGGTTTAATTGCTCACCATTATTTGTACTGGCATCAGATGTTTAATCCGAGGCAACTCCTCTGCCTGAGCACATTGCTGAAGGCGATTGATGAGGAGGAAGACCAGTTGTTGAAGGAGATGCTTCTCAGTGCATTTCAAGGAACATTAGAAGGGAATAATGTTTTTGCTGCATATCATCGTAATAGAGATTGTGTGGGGCGTATTTTTGCTCGTCATGATTATCAACCAAAATTAACATTTTTAGAAAACAATGTATGGGGAAATGATATTGGTTCTCGTACTTTATTAAGTTGTTGGAAAAAAATATTAATTGCAAAAGAATATTGTTTTAAAACAACCGACAGCAGAATTAATAATCATAAAATAGAAGATTATTATACTGGGGATAACATATATAAAATAGAAACAAATAATTTTTATCAATTACATAGCAAAAGCTCTACAGATTTATCTGAATATCGTGATGTCTATTTTGATCTTGTTATCACTGATCCACCGTATGCAGGCAATGTAAACTACTCTGAACTTGCGGATTTCTTTTATGTCTGGCTTAGACTATTGCTTTCAAAAACATACCCCCCCTTCTCACCAGAATTAACGCCAAAGATAGAGGAAATAATAGAGAATCCCACCCGTGGCAAAACTGTTCAGGATTACGAAGAAGGACTTACACTGGTATGGAAGAAATGTTTTGAGTATCTCACTGATAACGGCCTCATGGTTTTTACCTTCCATCATGCGGAAGGGAGCGCATGGGAATCATTACTTGAATCCATTTGTAATGCTGGCTTTATAATTGAATCAGTATACCCAATTCATGCTGAATCTGAACAATCGCTTCATTTAATGGATAAGGTATCTATCTCCTATGACCTTATTCATGTCTGTAAAAAACGAAATGGTGTTACAAATACAAAAAAACGTTCATGGGCAGGCGTCAGGCAAGAGATACGTGCAAAGGCAAGGGAAGAGATTGCCATGATAGAGGCGGGAAGATATGGAAGTGAAAAGCTCTTGCCCGCAGATATAAACATTGTCCTCATCGGTAAATGCCTTGAGTTATACAGCAAGCACTATGGCGCCATCGTTGACCACAATGGAGATGTCGTTCCTCTTCAAAATGCCCTTGTTTCTATACGGATGATGGTGGAGCAACTCATCGATACTGCGCATCCTTTACCCTCAGAACTTGAGCATATAGACCCGGTAAGCTATGTGTATCTCACCTGTCTTTGTGATAGAAAAGAGATACAGAGCGACGAGGTGCATAAGGCAACCCGCGGTATTCTTGAAATTGACGGATTGATAAAGGCCGGTGTTATGCGCAAAGGCAGGGCAAAACGGGGGAGGACTTACGAGGTAAAACAGCCTGACGAACGGTATAAAGACCTCCAGGCGCTTTTTAAAAAAGACGCAAGGAATCCTCGTCAGCTAAAACTATTTCCCGATATGGAAGAGGAAAGATTTGATAATGTAGCGCTGGTGGATATCATTCATTATCTTATGGGGCTTGCCAATGCCTCAGAGAATCTGATGTTATGGTTGAATGAATTCAAACAGGCAATCCCACAGATGCGTGTTGCCCTGGAATATTTAAAAAAGAGGAATCCTACGTTTCAGATACCCATACAGAAAATAGTAAGCCTGATTGAGGTGTAATTATAGTATTAGGATGAGTTTTTCTTCGTGACCTTCGTGTTTCGTGGTTAAACTCTTTTTTGGAAATGTGAAAAAATCCCGAAGGGATGATATAGTATTACTGTATAAAAACTTCTTTTTTTTGTAAGTTTTTTCATAAGCCCCTTTCAGGAGGTACCGTTTTTTATGAGTGAAAGATTGCTTCGCTTCACTCGCAATGACAACGTGCAGTGTGTGCCATCAAAGTGCATGGTCACTGTCATTGCGAGGGCCTTTTCCGAAGCAATCTCCCCACTTTCATAAAGGAAATTTGGTTGCGGCTGTGCTGCGCTATGGTATGTCCAAAAAGGTAAAACGTGTCATTGCGAGGGTTTTTTCCGAAGCAATCTCCAGGACACCTCAAAAAGGCTTGCTTCGGGAAAAAACACCCTCGCAATGACAGATACTATTATGAGCCATTCAGTTGACAGTATCTAGTATTTTTGAAATAGTAGTTTTCACGTAAAAAGTGAAATATGTCAATTTGCGTTTATAGCTCGTTTGCCCGGTAGATGCGAATCTTTTGTGTTAATTCTTAAGTCAAGATTTAAAATTATCGCCGGATTAAGGTTTTTTTGAAAACATCAATAGTTGAAAGTGCCTTGTAACAGGGCGTAGAGGCAATTCATGAATTGTCTCTACGGTGCATGTTACCTACGTTAATACAAGAATTTTTCAAAAAACCAAGATGTTGTCTATTTGAAATCTGTAAGGTGCAAATATATGCCAGGTTACGAAATAGTAGAGTATAGATACGTAAAACCTTACAAAGAGGATGGTGTCGAACCGAATGAAATAAAGATAGGTATTTTAGATTTTCTGAGAGAAATAAGGAATTGCCCTGATGGCATATCTCCTCGTTCGTCATTTTTTATTGTCGGTGTCGAAGAAGCGCTTTACATGACGGCATCTCAGGAGAGGCAATCTCTTGCACGAGAAATTCACAGGATTTTACAGTCATCGGCGTCTCTCTTCGTGCGAAAACTGATACAGGTTCAGATCGTGTGCAAAGGTCGGATTATCAGAGGGGACTCCCTCTGGGTTGAATACCGCGGGGAAAACCTTCCCATAGAACTTATCTTTGGTTCTACTACAGCTTATAATGTACGTGGAATAACCATATACAAAACGGGGTACAACCTATCCTCATGACAAATAGTATGATCATAAAAGAGAATACCAGGGTAAAAGTGAAATATCGTCCCGAATTAGGAGCGGGCGAAGTAATCCGGGTGTGCGAGGGTGGCGGTGAATACACGGTTGACGTCGCCTTTGAGCAAGACGGGAAAAGGATTCTTGAGACATTTCCCCCGGAAATGGTTGAGCCAATTGATGATATTTTTCAGAAATTTGAAAAGGGTATTTCTGATAAGCCTGTGGATTTTTTCTTAAAACAACTTGCGTATCAATTCCCCGTGGAAAACTCTGGCGGTGAATTGTCAAACAGCAAGGCAGACCTGCTTCCGCATCAAATATTGCTGACCCACCAGGTCGTTGAGACAAGGCGGAGAAGGCTCCTCATTGCGGATGAAGTTGGACTTGGGAAGACGATTGAAACCGGTATGATCATAAGAGAACTCCTTTCGAGAAGGGATGCGGACAGGGCGCTTATCGTCTGTCCGGCGGGGCTTACCGTAAATTGGCGTAACGAGCTGAAGGATTGCTTTAGAATCTATTTTGACATATTTGGACTGGATTTCTCAGATGCAAACCCCCATGCATGGGAAAGGCATAATCTCGTGATAGCCTCAATTGACACGATCAAGAAACCAGCGCGGCTTGAAAAGCTCATGAAAGGCCCGGAATGGGATATTATCGTCTTTGATGAGGCGCACCATCTCACCAGAAAAAAATATGGGGAAAAAATCGAAGTCACACAAAATTACCGTTTGGCAGAAAAGCTGAAAGGAATAACCCGTGATATGCTCTTTCTCTCAGCTACTCCACATCAGGGGGATGGTTATCAATTCTGGTCTTTAATACAACTGCTTGATGACCAGTTATTTGAAAACCCCGAAGCAATGCTAGACCACAGAGGACTCCTTGGACGGGTTATGATAAGGAGGACAAAACGGGAAGTGACCGACGTTGAAGGAAATCCGATATTTATGAGACGTAAGGTGCATTCTCAAAAATTCAGCCTTTCGATCAGAGAGCAACGTTTTTATGAGAAGCTAACAGAATATCTGAAAGAAGGATATAATGCCGCCGGTGTGGGAAGTGACAAGACGACAAAACAGCAGAGGGCTGTGGGTTTTGTCATGGCAATCTTTCAGAAAATTATGTCGTCAAGCCCCAGGGCTATCAAGCAGGCATTAAGGCGAAGATTATTAGCCATTTATGCGAGGAGACAAATGGCGATGGAGGGTGGCTTGCATAATCTTACTGCCAGAGAGGATATTTCTAAACAGATAGTAAAATATCAGGAGGAAATGCGTAAGATCGTCTTTGAACTTTTATCCTATGAGAGGGGGGCTATTGATTACACGGATGCGGATGCATATATTGCCCGATTGAAGCAACAACTTAAAAAACGGCCGAAATTTGATGAGGAGATAACCCATTGGGCGCTTGATGCACAGGAAATCAGCGATGACATCATTGATGCGCCCGCAAACATCCCTAATGAAGACCAAAAGGTGAAAGAGTTGATAGGCCTTATGGACGATGGTCCTGACAGAAAGTTTGACACGCTGGTGAGGGCAATTGAGCAAATCAGAAGGGAGAATGAAAAGGAAAAAATTGTTATCTTTACGCAGTATCTTGAGACTCTTTATTTTTTGAAGGAAGAACTGAGCAAGTATTATTCAAATGATAAAATTGCCATAATTAAGGGCGGCCCTCTTGAGGATAAGATAGCGTCGTGCGAATCATTCTGGAACGAAAACGGGGCTCAATTTCTCATAAGCACCTCTGCCGGCGGAGAAGGTATAAACTTACAGATATGCAGGATTCTCTTCAACTATGATCTGCCCTGGAACCCGATGGCCGTTGAACAGAGGATAGGAAGGATACACCGGTATGGGCAGACGGATACCGCGCAGGTATATAATCTTATTGCCGAAGGAACGATAGAAGAGGATGTTTATTCCATTCTCGAACAAAAACTCTTTGAAATAGCAAAAACGATAGGGAAGATTGATAACGTCACGGGGGAAGTAACGGAGGATTTTAGATCAGAAATTCTGGGCTTTCTCGGCTCCTCTTTAAACTATAATGATTTGTATAAAGAAGCCCTGATCAATAAGAATTACAAAAGGACAGAAGAAGAAATAGCCGAAGCGCTGAGACAAGCCAAAGAGTCGAGCAACGCCTTGCGACAATTAGCACAGGATTTAAAAACCTTTAATCTTGAAAGCTATATTGAGCTTAAAGGAAGATATACCCTCGAAGACCTGAAAATATTTTGTGAAAAAGCTATTATACGTCTCGGGGGAAGTTTCGTCCCTTCGGGAGAAATTGTGAACATTGTTGTCCCGTCTGCGCTCAAAAAATACGCCGGCATATCGTCACACTATGAAAACGTAACCTTCTCAAGGCAAATAGCGACCAGGAAAAAGGGGATGGATCTTATGGGAGTTGGCCATCCTTTAGTAGATGCATTAATAAGCCATTATAAGAGTGATGCCATTTCTGGAGATGTCCTCAAATTAAAAAATGATGGAATACCAGACTTTTTTTCAGTCAGATATCTTTTTATGGTCAACTTTGAAGATGGAATAAAAAAAGAATTATATAAAGAATTCATTTTATCGGGTAGCCAGATGAAAAGCGATGTTGAACTTCTCATGCAGCAGGAATGGAAAGAAAATCATGCTGTCTCAAACCTAAAAGAAACGGATGAACAAATTTCATTACTCATCCGCAACTTCGAGGCACAGCTCCGATCGGGGTGTGAAGGAATTTTAAATGTCAGAACGACATGCGTTGGCATTATGCACATTTACAGATAAACCCGTAGAAAATATTAATTCGTTTATTATAGTGTTTTAAATTGTATTGAAAGGCATTAAAATATAGGTAAAATTAGGTGAAATATGGCCAAAATAACCTTTATCCTTGGTGGCGCACGGAGCGGCAAGTCTGCCTTTGCAGAAGGACTTGCCAAAAAGTATAATGATGTAGTCTATATTGCTACCGCAGAGGCTAAAGACGATGAGATGCGTGAACGGATTCGTGTCCACCGTGCACGGCGTCCGCAGAACTGGATGACAATTGAGTCTCCTTTTCACGTTAACAAAGTTGTATCAGATATTAGCGGTACGACAGGCCTTGTCTTGATTGATTGTATTACCCTCTATATTACGAATATGCTTTTAAACAGTGAAACAGTTCCAGGTGGTAGGGGCGGACAGCCGTTCGCTCATCCTCCTGCAAAAGGGTATGATTTACCCTCTCCCGGCAGGGGAGGAGAATCAAATCAAATGACAAACTCGGCTGGTTGTTCCGGGCTTCAGACAGGAAGTCCACAGGAAAGACAACAGGTGATCCTTGCAGAGATTCACAAACTGAGGCGAGCGTGCCGTGAGTCTGGGTCGGATGTAATTCTGATATCGAATGAGGTTGGATTGAGTATTGTGCCTGACAATGCCTTATCACGTGAATTCCGGGATATTGCAGGGTATGCAAACCAAATCATTGCCGGTGAAGCGGATGAGGTCTATTTTATGGTGGCTGGAATTGCCCAGAGGATAAAATAATGGATATTTATCAGTTAAAGACCTTGATGAACAAAGGCAAAACCTTTCCCATCTTTGTATTTTTTGGAGATGAGGCGTTTTTTATTCACGAGGCGCTTTCGGCGACAAAGACGAATCTACTCAAGGACAACGACCCCAGTATAGCTTTGATTGAATTCAACGGGGATGAAATTTCCGGCGGTGTGGTGTTTGATGAATTAAGGACGGTGCCATTCTTTCCGGGGGTAAACAAGCTGGTTCTTGTTGAAGAAGCAGACGAATTTATTGATAAAAACCGGAGTATACTTGAAAAGTATTTACAGACGCCCGCAAGCCGTTCCCATCTGGTACTCATCTGCAAGAAGTGGGATAAACGGACAAAGTTGGCAACCCTTGTAGACAAAGTGGGTATTTCTCTTGAGTGTAAAAAGTTAAAGGAACACTCTCTGCCGAACTGGGTGCAGGCTCATGCACGGCAGTACAAAAAAGAGATTAATGCCCCTGCTACCCAAAAACTCGTTGATAATGTCGGTGGTAATCTGGCGATTTTGGACAAACATCTTGAAAAATTATCGATTTATCTGGGTGAGAAAACCACCATTGATGAAAGAGATGTGGATGCCCTCGTGGACGTGGATAGAGATCGCACGGTATTTGAACTAACCGAGGCCGTTGCACAAAGAAACGTAACGCTGGCTCTGAAAGTTTTAATTCAGATGTTATCACACGGCGAAGATTCGGCGAGGATCATCAGTTTGCTGGCATGGCAGATTAAAAGATTGTGGCGGGCAAAACAACTGTTACAACAAGGCGAGAACGAGCAAAAGGTCGCCTCCGAGTTACAGATCATACCATTCTTTGCAAAGCGATTTTTTGAACAGGTGAAACGGTACAGCGTAGAAGATCTTGCAAAAAACCATGAACTTTTATTAGAAACCGATGTGAAAACCAAGACAAGTTCTATGAATACACAATTATTACTGGAATTGCTGGTATACAGACTTTGCGCATAAAGAGAAAAGGAGACTTGTCAACTCATATTTTGTTAGTCTTTGAAAAATGATTAGAGAAAGGAAAGAGAATGAAGTTTTTTATTGATACGGCGGATGTAAAAGAAATTCGTGAGGCGCATAGCTTGGGGATCCTGGATGGAGTCACAACGAATCCTTCATTAATAGCCAAGACGGGGCGGCCTTTTCGCGAGACGGTTGAGGAGATTTGTTCCTTTGTGAAGGGCCCTGTCAGCGCCGAGGTGGTGAGTCTTGATACGGAAGGCATGATTAAGGAGGCGAAAGATCTGGTAAGGATCGCAGACAATATCGTGGTAAAAATCCCTCTCATAAAAAATGGCTTGAAGGCAGTAAGGCGATTAGCCGATGAGGGTATTAAAACCAATGTAACGCTCTGTTTCTCCTCGAATCAGGCGCTTTTGGCAGCAAAGGCCGGTGGCACATTTGTGAGTCCATTCGTCGGGCGTCTGGACGACCGGGGCCAGTTTGGTATGGATCTGATACAGGAAATCCGTACGATTTACGATAACTACGGCTATCAAACGGAGATCATTGTTGCCAGCATTCGCAATCCCGTTCATGTCCGGGATGCGGCATTAATGGGAGCCGATGTTGCTACCATTCCTTTTAATGTGTTTGATTTACTTGTTCAACACCCGCTCACGGATGACGGTGTTAAACGGTTTCTGGCTGATTGGGAAAAGGTACCGAAAAAATAGGCTACGGATGCGAATTGAGGGATTTATGAAATTTGACCTTCGGATGCTTATTATCGTAGGACTGAACCCACCCCTGAATCCTCTCCCCGGTGAAGACTTCTTTCTTCTCCCCTTGAGACTTCTTCGTGAACTCAGTCGAACGAGACGCTTGGGGATGTGTAAGACAGGAACAGAAATCTCGGGAAAAGCGGCACACATGCCAGCGTTTATGACCGGAGAAAAACGGAAGTGAGATAAAATTGACGACAACAAAGAAGCTGCAAAAAAATTTATTTAATATAAAGCCAGGCACGATAAAAAAGGCTCCTCTTGCCGATCGTATGCGGCCTCGGGATTTACAAGAATTTATTGGTCAGGAGCATCTGGTGGGAGCCGGCAAGATCCTTCACCGGCTTGTGGAAAATAAGGAACTGGTGTCTCTGATATTTTGGGGGCCTCCCGGAGTTGGCAAAACTACCCTGGCCTTTATCGTTGCTCAGGCAATGGATGCGCATTTTGTCTCGTTTTCAGCGGTGTTGTCCGGAGTAAAGGATATCAGGGTTGTCATTGAAGAGGCCAAGGAGCAGTTAAGGTTTTATAATAAAAAAACTATCCTCTTTGTAGACGAGATTCATCGGTTTAACAAGGCCCAGCAGGATGCGTTTCTTCATCACGTGGAAGACGGCACGATAACTCTCATTGGCGCTACTACCGAAAACCCTTCCTTTGAAGTAAATGCACCGCTTCTCTCCCGCTGCAAGGTGCTGGTGCTGGAACAACTCACCAATGACCACATCAAAGTTGTTATGAAAAATGCACTCAGGGATAAGGAACGAGGGCTTGGCAATTTGAACGTGGCAGTAGACGATGACGCCTTTGATTTCATTGCACGACTTGCACAAGGAGATGCGCGGGTGGCCTTAAATTCCCTGGAAGCGGCTGTTATGCTTGAGAAACCTGATGAGGAAAGGAACCGGAATGTGACCCTGGCGACGGCCCAGGAGACAATGCAACGGAAGGCGCTCCTCTATGATAAAGGAGGGGAGGAACATTATAACGTGATTTCCGCATTTATCAAATCGATGCGCGGAAGTGATCCTGATGCCGCCCTTTACTGGCTGGCACGGATGCTGGAGGCGGGCGAGGAACCGCTCTTTGTTGCGCGACGCATGGTCATATTCGCTTCAGAGGATATTGGAAACGCTGATCCGCAGGCGCTTCAACTGGCAATTGCCGTAAAGGATGCATTTGACTTTGTGGGGATGCCGGAAGGATGGATACCTCTCGCTCAGGGCGTTACCTACCTCGCCTGTGCACCCAAAAGCAACGCCTCATATCTGTCTTATCTGGAGGCATTGAAGGATGTCAGGGAGAAAGGTGCGCTGCCTGTGCCGCTTCATATTCGTAATGCCCCAACATCGCTCATGAAAGACCTTGGATACGGGATGGGATACAAATATCCGCATAGCTTTGGAGGATATGTAGAACAGGTGTATCTGCCTGAGGAATTGCAAGGGAAAGAGTATTACAAGCCGACTGATCACGGATTCGATAAGGTGATTAAAGAGAGGCTTGTATCTTATAAAAAAGGACGGAAGCGCTGAAGGGAAAAATATTTTTTCGTAACTATTCAGCGAAAATATTTTAGAATTTAGTTGACAGTCAACATGAGAAAAGGGGGCAGTAGAATTGGTTGGTAGAATAAATGGCTGTGGAGGATGCCACTGTAGCCCATCGGAGGTTTT
>WBZR01002960.1_pt1 | contig 16401 bp, 18 predicted proteins | sample 5204231 | NCBI WGS metagenome assembly WBZR01 (sample SAMN12412403, study PRJNA552823) | activated sludge metagenome | isolation source: activated sludge from anammox sidestream of wastewater treatment plant... | place: USA: Virginia | collected 2017-08 | reverse complement strand
GGCAGGGGGTACGCCCCCCTGCCGCCGACGCCGCCGGTGCCGCGGTGGCGTACTGCCTTCCGGGGTTACCCCGGGGCAGTCGGGCAGCCCGGTGCGATATCAGATGCCGCGGTGCTCGATGTGCCTGATCTTCTCCGGCTGGGGCAGGCGATAGAAGCGGTACAGTTCGTCGTGGAACCGCGCCCCGTCAGAGGCGCGGGCGCGATAGTTCGCCTGCAGGTACCGGCAGTACCTGCCCGCATAGCGGTTGGCGTCCGCGTAGCGCTGCGCGGGCGCCTCGTCCATGCCGGGCCGCAGCGTCATCGCCTCGAACAGGCAGTGATGGATGCGATCCACCGGGACAGTGCCATCGAACAGATCCAGTCGACTCAGCACCAGGAATTTGTCCACCTCCGCCTGCAGCTCCAGCTCGAACGGCGTGGTCTGCCGGGAGCCGATCGCGCGCGTGACGATGCAGAGAAAGTGGCTGACGCCTTCCAGGGCCATGCACAGGTCGTTCAGGTCGGGGGCCGGACGCGTACCGGCCTCCGCCGCCGCCAGCCGCCCGAGCAGCTCGGCGTCGAGGTAGACGCTCAGATCGAGCGTATCGTCCTCCGAGCGCACGAACACGCATTCGCCGATCGCGCGTTCCGGCTCCCCGAGCATCGCCTGCGCCCAGGTGGCGTCGGTCGTTACGAATTCCGCGACGTCGATGGGGCACGGGAGGCCGTACAATCGCTGCAGCCGGCGCTGCATGACGCGCAGCGGCGCGAGCCGCTGCGCGTCGGCCGACGCCGTCACTGCGGAAGCCCGTCCCCCGGCGCCCATATCGGCTGCAGCCCCAGGTCCACGAGCCGCCGCTGGGCGCGCGCGCTGCCCGTCTTCAGCCACAGCTCGTAGGTGCGCAGGATGTCCGAGTCGGAGTTCAGGTGGGCCCGTTCGCTGACCTCGTTCAGAACGTCGACGAAGCGCTGGAACTTGCCGGAGAGTTCGCCGAACACCGGCGAGAGCGCGCGTCCGCCCGCCCAGCGCGAGAGGTTGTCGGCTAGATAGCCGTAGGCGCTGCCGCCCATGGCGACGTAGTAGTTCACGTCGACCGTCTTGCGCTGCAGGCTGTCGCTGAACACGCCGCTGATGAACAAGGCGACATCGGCGAGCCGGCGCAGCATCAGGTTGCGCTGCTCGGCGTTCGGGGCGGCCAGGGCGTCACCGTACATCTCCGCGAGGGGTTTCAGCGCCCGGCCCTCCTCGGTGTGCTCGTAAAGCCGATCGGAACGGGTGAACGACGTCAGCAGATTGAGGACATAGCAGGTCGTGTCGGCACTCGCCTTCAGCTGCTGATTGTCGATCGCGTGCCTGAGCTCGTCGTGGAAGTATTCGCGCACGTCCATTTGGCTGATGAGCGGTCGACGACTGTCGTGTGGACTCGACATGATGAGCCTCCGATGCGGCCGGGACTACGGGCGCTATCAGTCGATACAACTTTCATGCCCATCAGGCGGTTGCGGCGAACAGGCGAAATCGATCAGCGGCTTGCGGGATGCCGCGCCGGACGCCGGTGGGCACGCTGTACGAGAACTTAGCAGAACGCGTCCGCAATCGGCAACATCGTGCCTGTTGGCGGTGGAAAAAAAACCCCGCCGGCGGGGCGGGGTTTCCGTACTGCAGTGCGTTGCGGCGGACCGTTACATCATGCCTTCCATCCCGCCGTGCGGCATTGCAGTCGCCTTCTCCTCCTTGGGCAGCTCCGCGACCATGGCCTCGGTGGTGAGTATGAGGCTCGCGACCGAGGCGGCATTTTGCAGAGCGAAACGCGTCACCTTCGTCGGATCGATGATTCCCATCTGGACGAGGTCGCCGTACTCGCCATTGGCGGCGTTGTAGCCGAACGCGCCCTTGCCTGCGGCAACACGCGCGACCACCACGGAGGACTCCTCGCCGGCATTGCGGACTATCTGGCGCAGCGGCTCTTCCATGGACCGCACCAGGATGTCAATGCCGACCTGCTGATCGTGGTTGGCGCCCTTCAGCTTGCGGACCGGGTCCTGGGCCCGGATGAGCGCCACACCGCCGCCCGGGACGATGCCTTCCTCGACCGCCGCACGCGTGGAATGCAGCGCGTCCTCGACACGGGCCTTCTTCTCCTTCATCTCCACCTCGGTGGCCGCGCCGACCTTGATGACCGCCACCCCGCCGGCGAGTTTCGCAACCCGCTCCTGCAGCTTCTCGCGATCGTAGTCCGAGGTCGTATCCTCGATCTGCCTGCGGATCTGACCGATGCGGCCTTCGATGTCGGCATTCCTGCCGGCGCCATCGATGATGGTGGTGTTCTCCTTGTCGATCACCACGCGCTTGGCCTTGCCGAGATCCTCGAGGCTCGCCTTCTCGAGCGTGAGGCCGACCTCCTCGGAGACCACGGTACCGCCGGTCAGGACGGCGATGTCCTCCAGCATGGCCTTGCGGCGATCGCCGAAGCCCGGGGCCTTCACCGCGCAGGCCTTGAGGATGCCGCGCATGTTGTTGACGACCAGCGTCGCCAGGGCCTCGCCCTCGACCTCCTCGGCGACGATGAGCAGCGGCTTGCCGGCCTTCGCCACGCCCTCGAGCACCGGCAGGATGTCGCGTATGCCGGAGATCTTCTTCTCGTAAAGCAGGATGAGTGGGCTCTCCAGCTCGACGTTCATGCTCTGCTGATTGTTGATGAAGTAGGGCGAGAGATAGCCGCGATCGAACTGCATGCCTTCCACGACGTCCAGCTCGTTGTTCAGCCCGCTGCCGTCCTCCACGGTGATGACGCCCTCCTTGCCGACCTTGTCCATCGCATCGGCGATGATCCTGCCGATCTCCTCATCGCCGTTGGCCGAGATGGTGCCGACCTGGGCGATCTCCTTGCTGCCCTTGCATGGCTTGGAGAAGTCCTTCAGCTCCTCGACGGCGGCGTGCACCGCCTTGTCGATGCCGCGCTTCAGATCCATCGGATTGGCGCCTGCCGCCACCGACTTCATGCCTTCGCGGACGATTGCCTGGGCGAGCACGGTGGCGGTCGTGGTCCCGTCGCCGGCCACATCGGAGGTCTTGGAGGCGACCTCCTTGAGCATCTGTGCGCCCATGTTCTCGAACTTGTCCTTCAACTCGATCTCCTTGGCGACGGAGACGCCGTCCTTGGTGACGGTGGGGGCGCCGAAGCTGCGCTCCAGCACCACGTTGCGGCCCTTCGGGCCGAGCGTCTGCTTGACGGCATTGGCGAGTATGTTGACGCCGGCAACCAGGCGGTGGCGGGCGTCGTCACTGAATCTGACCTCTTTTGCTGCCATGTTACTTTTCCTCCTAATTCAATCGATATTGGTGCTGGACGGGGCTGTCCGCCAGCTACTCGAGTACCGCCATGACGTCGTCTTCGCACATCACCAGATACCCGGCTCCGTCCAGCGTGACCTCGGTGCCGGAATACTTGCCGAACAGGACCTTGTCGCCCGCCTTGACGGCGACGGCACGGACCTGGCCGTTGTCGAGGACCTTGCCGTTGCCGATGGCCACGACCTCGCCCTGGATGGGTTTCTCCTTGGCATTGTCGGGGATGATTATCCCGCCTGCCGACTTCGCATCCTCCTCCAGGCGCCGCACCAGGATGCGATCATGCAAAGGTTTGATTTTCATACGAGTAACTCCATTTTCACTGTTGATAGGCACAACCCGGAAGGGCAGTTAGCACTCACCGGTTGAGAGTGCTGGTAATGATAAGATCGGTCATTTCGCCGATCAAGGTTGGCTCACCCGGCGGGATAGGGCGGGCCGGGAGGTGCACGCGGTGGGTGGCCGGGCCTGCCGTGCGGAGACGGGCCGGCAGATCATCGGGTCCAGGGCCGCGTGCGCAAGCGGATGCGCGATGTGGGCGGCACCGCCGGCGCGGCGCCTTGGGAGGGCAGGGTGATCGCGCGGCGACGCGAGCGCCTAATTGGCCGCGGAGAAATCGAAGACGCTGTATCGGTTGCGGCCGCGCTGTTTGGCCCGGTACATGGCCTCGTCGGCGCGGACAATCAGGGTGTCGGCGTCCTGGCCATGATCCGGGAAATAGCTGATTCCCATGCTGGCGCTGGGACGGATCTCCAGCGCGTTGATCCGCACCGGCTCGGCCAGCACACGCAGCATGCGGCGGGCGACCTGTTCGACCTCGCTGCGATCACTGACCGAATCCACGCAGATGAGAAACTCATCGCCGCCGAAGCGCGCCACGATGTCATTGCTCCGGGCGCAATTCTGCAGCCGTTCGGCGATGACCTGCAGGAACCGGTCGCCGATCTCGTGGCCGTGGTTGTCATTGATGGCCTTGAAAAGGTCGAGGTCGGCGTAGAGCACGCCGACACCGGCGCCGGCGCCGCCGGCCGATTGAAGCTGCCTGCCGAGCCGATCCCTGAAGACGCGGCGATTGGCCAGGCCCGTCAGCGGGTCGGAGTTGGCCAGGCGCAGCAACTCGGTCTGCAGCAGCCGTCGCTCCGAATTCTCGCGCTCCAGTTCGCGGCGTTGCATCAGGTGGTCGCGCAGCAGGCGCGAGATGCCGCTGAACTCGGTGTTGGCCGCCTCCAGCCGGGCCAACGACTGCTCGTCGCCGGCCTCGAGGCTGCGCGCGAGCGCCTGCAGCGGCCTCTCCACCCATCGGGTCAGGGCCAGCCTCAGGAGTATGAGCATGATCGTGCACATCACCGCGTAGGCGATCAGCTGTTGCCGCAACTGCGACTGCCAGATGGATGTGGCGAGGGAGTTCCCATACACCCCGAGTCTCGCGACAGGCGCGCCATTCCATCCGGGGAGGGTCAGGTTCAACCGCAACCGCCCGCGCTCCTCACCGCCCGCCTCCGGCCCGTCGGTCGCCGCCGCGGCCGTTTCCAGCACGACCCTCGCGTCCGCCGATTGCCCGATGCCCGCCAGGTGGGCGGCGTCCCAGCGTCGGGCGGCCACCAGGTACCCGCGAGGCTCCGTCACCCGGGCGCTGTCGGCACTCGGCTGGATCGGTGCGGTGTGGACCTCGAGCAGCCCGACGGGCGAGTCGGCGTAGAAATGCGCAAATGGCTGGCGCCGGAGGAGTTCGCGCAGCTCGACGGTCGCGAGGGGAGGGGCCAAGGGCTTATCCGCGCCATTCTCCACGTCGGTGCCATATACCAGCGCGAATTCCGGGTCGAAGACCCAGGCGGCATAAGCGATGGCCGGGGGGAGCGCCGCATCGATGTTTATGGCGGCCCAGTCGCGGTTGCCGCTGCCCACGAAGTTCACCATTTCGTCCCAGTAGGAATAATCGGAGGTGAAGGAGATGAGCGTGGCACTGTGCAGGGCCAGCAGGCGGCCGAACTGGCCGCGGAATTCCTGGTCCCGGGCCCCCTGCACGGCGGCGATCTGCCGCTGCTGAAGCAGATGCAGGCCGAGCAGCCCCACGATGGAGAGGGCAGCAACGGCTGCGAGCAGCAGCAGCAGGCGGGTGCGTATGGTCTTCCCCGGAGACTTCATCCCTATGCCGTCGTGGTCACCGATGAATTGATTCGGCATTGGGACGCAGAAAATGGGCCAACTTCGCATGGCAGCGGAAGGGGGCACCCCTGCGGGGCATGGCCGCGGGTCCGGAGCATTCGCAGCGCTCTGCCGCGCCCGGACCTGCCCCGCCGGCATTCTCGAGGTTGCCTTCGCAGGGGTGCTCCCGTAGGCTTGCGGCCCCATGAACGCTCAGCCCAAGTTCGTCAGGCAATCGTCCTACACGCACGAAGAACTGCTCGCCTGTGGCCGCGCCGAGATGTTCGGGCTCGGCAATGCGCAGCTGCCGCTGCCGCCCATGCTGATGGCCGACCGGATCTCGTCGATCTCCGCGGAGGGCGGGAAGTACGGCAAGGGGCAGATGGTCGCGGAGCTGGATATCCGTCCGGATCTGTGGTTCTTCGACTGCCATTTCACCGGCGATCCGGTGATGCCTGGTTGCCTCGGGCTGGACGCGATGTGGCAGCTCATCGGCTTTTTCTTGGCCTGGCAGGGTGGCCCGGGACATGGCCGGGCGCTCGGATGCGGGGAGGTCCAGTTCACGGGTCAGGTGACCCCGAAGGCGAGACTGGTGACCTACCGCGTGGACATGAAGCGCGTCATCCTGCGCAAGCTGGTGATGGGGATCGCCGATGCCGAAATGGCGGTGGACGGCCGTGTCATCTACATCGGCAAGGACCTGCGGGTGGGGCTGTTCACGTCTACCGAGGGATTCTGAGCGCCCCGGCCCGTCGCATCGCCGGCCTAGCCGTCCAGGCCATTGCGCCGGCGGATCTCGATCCGTTGCCGCAGCGCGTCGGCATAGGCACGCGCCGTGCTCAGCCAGGGATACACGTCCAGGGCCTCCTCGAAGGCGCTGAGCGCCTCGTCGGGATCCCGTAGCCCGAGGTAACACATACCCCGGCCGGACAATGCACCGAAATGCCGCGGTTCGCGCTTCAGGGTCTCCTCCACGTCCGCGAGCGAGGCGTCGAAGTATCCGACCTTGTAGTAGATGATCGCGCGCTGGTTCCAGGCCTCGGCAAAATCAGGGGCGATCTCGATGACGCGGTTGACGACCTCCAGGGCCTTGTCGAGGTCACCGGCGTCCTTCGCCGCCACCGCCTGCTGCAGCAGCCGGGCGACATCGGCGTCGCGGTACTCGAACCAGATCGTCCAGATCTCGTTGGCAGTGCCGACCGCGTCCCCCTCCTCCCTGGCCTCCTTCAGTCGGTCGAACAGCCCGGTCAGACGCGGGTCGGTCTGATCGGCGGGCGCGGCCATCGCGGCGAGCGTGAGGAACGCAGCGGTCAGCAAGCGGCGCATCCGGTATCCCCGTACGATCCTATTCGAGGGATGCCAGGACCTCGCCGGCGGCGGCGAGCGTGCGGTCGATCTCGACCTCCGAATGCGCGATCGACACGAATCCGGCCTCGAAAGCCGAGGGTGCGAGATACACGCCCCGGCCCAGCATGCCGTGGAAAAAACGCTTGAAACGCTCGATGTCACAGTCCATGACGTGTGAGAACCTGGAAACGGAATTCCGTTCCGTGAAGAAGATCCCGAACATGCCCGCCGCACAGGCGGTGCGCAACGGCTGCCCGGCGGTCCGTGCCCGCTCCTCGAGTCCGCGCATCAGCGCCTGCGTGATCGCGAGCAGGCGCTCGTGGAAGCCGGGTTGCGCCACCAGGTCCAGCGTGGCGAGGCCGGCCGCCATGGCCACCGGATTGCCGGAGAGCGTGCCGGCCTGGTAAACCGGGCCCATCGGCGCCAGCATCTCCATGATCTCGCGTCGGCCGCCGAACGCGCCGACCGGCATGCCCCCGCCGATCACCTTGCCGAGTACGGTGAGGTCCGGCCTGACGTTGTAGAGGGACTGCGCGCCGCCCAGGGCGACCCGGAAACCGGTCATCACCTCGTCTATGATGAGCAACGCGCCGTACTGATCGCACACGGCACGCAGGCCCTCGAGGAACCCCGGCTCCGGCGCGATGAAATTCATGTTGCCGGCGATCGGCTCGACTATGATCGCGGCGATTTCGGCGCCGTAGCGCGCGAAGGCCTCGCGCACCTGCTCGATGTCGTTGAAGGAGAGCGTCAGTGTCATCTCCGCAAGTGCGGCCGGCACGCCGGGAGAGGTCGGAACGCCGAACGTGAGGGCGCCGGAGCCGGCCTTCACCAGCAGCGAGTCGGCGTGCCCGTGATAACAGCCCTCGAACTTCACGATCCGATCCCGCTTCGTGTAACCGCGCGCCAGACGAATCGCGCTCATCGCGGCCTCCGTTCCCGAACTCACGAAACGCAGGCGCTCGACGCTGGGCATGAGTTCGCAGACCTTGCGCGCGAGCTGCGTCTCGATCGCCGTCGGCGCACCGAAGCTCAGGCCGTCACGCGCCACGCGCGTCACGGCCGCGATGACCTCCGGATGCGCGTGCCCGAGGATGAGCGGCCCCCAGGAGCCGACATAGTCGACGTAGCGTCGATCGTCCTCGTCGATGAGATAGGCGCCCTCGCCGCGCCTGAAGTAGACCGGCTCGCCGCCGACATGCCTGAACGCGCGCACGGGGGAGTTCACGCCGCCGACGATGTAGCGCTGGGCTTCTGCAAACAGCTCTGAGGAGCGTGTCATGATGTCCCTCGTTTTTCAGGGTGCGTGGGAAGATGGGATTGATTGGGTTGCGGGCCGAGGATGCGCGGGCGGGGCATCAGCGGAACAGGGTTGCATAGTGTCGCGCGGCGTCCTCCGGGTCCTCGCCGCCGAACAGGCCGTCGATGACCGCCAGCAGATCGGCGCCCGCCTCGAGCAGGGTGCCGCCATTTTCGGGCGTGATGCCGCCTATCGCAACGATTGGAAGGTTCAGCACGCCGGCGGCCTGGCGCAGGAGCTCGACAGTGGCGCGTACGGCGCCGGGCTTCGTTCGCGAAGGGTGGAAGCTGCCGAAGGCGACATAGCTCGCGCCATCCCGCTGCGCCTCGATGGCCCGCTGCAGCTGGTCGTAGCAGGACACGCCGATGATCGCACGATCACCCAGCAACACGCGGGCGGCGGCGATGCCCATGTCGTCGCGTCCCAGGTGCACGCCGTCGGCATCGATGTCGCGAGCCAGCGCGGCGTCGTCGTTGACGATCAATGGCACGCCGTGCTGTGCGCACATGCTCTTCAGCGCCAGGGCCTGCGCGCGCTGCGCGTTGCGCTTGGCGCGGTACTGCACCAGGACCGCGCCGCCGCGGATTGCGGCCTCAACGCTCCGCAGCAGCGTTCGCGTGTCGCTGCAGTGTGCCGGCGTGATCGCATACAGACCCCGATCCGGCAATCGCCCGGATTCGTTGCGGGCCATCATGAAATCGCGATGCGCAGTCGGCGGGGATGGCGCTGACCGTGTCCGAGCAGCAGGGCTTCGTGCAGCGACTGCCAGGTGTATTCCTGCGCCAGGGTCGCTGCGCTGTCGATATCCGCGCCGCGGGCGAGCCAGGTGGCCAGTGCCGCGGCCAGGGTGCACCCGGAACCATGATAGACGTGCGGCAGCCTGGGCCACCGCCAGCGCCTGCAGGAGGTTGGACCGTAGAGCGCATTGGTCACGTCGTCGGTCGCCGCATGCGTTCCGGTCAGCAGCACGAACCGGGCGCCGCGCCCGAGCAGGCTGCGCGCCGCCTCCTCGGGGTCCTGCGCCCCCCCGAGCGCGCAGGCCTCCTGAACATTGGGCGTGACGATCGTCGTCAGCGGCAGCAGGCCACGCATGGTGTCGATCATGTCCGCGCCGAGGATCCGTTGGCCGGTGCCGGCCGCCATGACCGGGTCCAGCACGACCGGCAGGCCCCCGGCTCTCCCGAGCAGACCGGCGAGCGCCTCGCCCACGCCGCGGTCGGGGATCAGCCCCACCTTGATCGCCTTCGGGGCCATGTCCTCCGTCAACAGCGCGGCCTGCCGCGAGAGGGCGTCGCAGTCGGCGGCGAGGCATTCGCTGAACCTGGCCGTGTTCTGCGCCGTCAGCGCCGTGACCAGGGTAGCAGGGTATCCGCCGTTGGCGTGTATCGCCTCGATGTCGGCCTGGATCCCGGCACCCCCGCACGGATCGTGACCACCTATGGCGAGCACGATCGGTGGATTAATGGTGAGTTCAGCCACGGGGCGCATCCTACGGGGTGTGCGTCGCAATGCGCGCCGCAATCCCCGGCATCTTATTTCGAAGAAAGGTTGTATGGGAGTGTAACCCCAGCCGACGGCCGGGCAACCAACCGTCGGATCCTCGCCATCCGGCAGGACCCGGCACCGCCCGATTTCCAACCACGGAGAGAACACTGATGAGCGTATCCTCGAAAAAGTTGACCGGCGCCACCCTGGCGACCACTGCGGCCATGCTGTTTGCCTTCGCCCCGGCAACCACCGCGCACGCCGAGGCGGCGGCGGTTTCCTGCCTCGGCATCAACGCTTGCAAGGGACAGGGCGCGTGCAAGACTGCGGAGAACGCCTGTGCCGGTCAGAACACCTGCAAGGGCCATGGCATCAGCCGGGTCAGTGCGGCGGAGTGCACCGAGAAGGGCGGCACGATCGCGCAGTAAACCGACCGGGGGACGTCGCTGGCGTTCCGGCGACGCCGGTGCGCCCGTACATCGCGCCCCGCCCGCCGGGAGGTACCGGCGGGCGGGGTGTCCGGTACTTGGACTCCTGCGCCGTGGCGCATCCGCCGGCCGGAACCGGTGACTCGTCGCTGCGCGGGTCGATTCCCGCCGCCGGAAAACGTGGACGACCGGGGGAGCAGTCAGTTCGGCTGCAATTCGACCAGAAGGATCACCGCGACAAGTACGAGTACCGGGAATTCGTTCAACCAGCGGTAGAAGACGTGACCGTGTCGGTTCCGATCACTCCTGAAGTCGGCGAGGATCTTCCCGAGATAAAGGTGGTACGCGGCCAGTACGGCGGCCAGCGCCAGCTTCCAGTGCATCCACGACGCGCCGGCGTACTGCGCCCAGCCGTTGCCGAAAAGCAACCACAGGCCGAAGAGGATCGTCAGCACGCCCCCGGGGGTCGTTATCCCGTAGTAGAGCTTGCGCTCCATCACCTTGAAGCGCGCGATGCTGACGGCATCGCTGCTCATCGCGTGATACACGAACAGCCGCGGCAGGTAGAACAATCCCGCGAACCAGGTCACCATGAAGATGATGTGAAAAGCGCGCACCCAGAGCATGGTGAATCCGCCAGGTTCAGGAGCCGGCGCACGCGGCTGTCTGTTCGCGCGCCTTCTCCGCCGCGATGCCCGCGACGATGCGGCGGACGATGCGGCGGGCGATACGGCGGCCCGGTGCGATGGGGATGCTCGGTGCTATCGCCTCCACGCCGCCGGCGCTCAGGGGTTGGGAAGCGCGGCCGTGCCCTGTGACGGCGCGGCGGGTGCGGTTCCCGCGGTCGCACTGCCATCACTACCGTCGAGCAGCCTTGCGAGGCGGTGGAAGACCGCCTTGACGCCGCGCCAGAGCTTCGGCAGCAGCCAGACGGCGAGCGCGGTCGCCGCGCAAAGCACGACCAGGAAGGCCACCGGGTAATGCAATGCCGCCCACAGGCCGGCCAGGACCGCGAGGTCCTCCGCGATGGAGGCCGCCCAGTTGCTGAACGGTTCCGGCGAGGTGTTCACGAGCACGCGCGTTCCCGCCTTCGTGAAATGGCTGATCCCGGCGAGCGATCCGCCGATCATGAAGGCCGCCAGTTCGGCGGCCTGGTTGACGTCGCCGACCGCCTTCATGGCGAGGATCGCCCCGGCGGGGATGCGTATGAACGTGTGCAGCGTGTCCCAGCCGGTGTCCACGCCCGGGGTCTTGTCGGCAAAGAACTCCACGCAATACATGAGTGCGGCGATCGTCATCACCATCGGATCGGCGAGAAAGGCCAGATCCGGGGGCAGGGTGACATAGCCGTTCATCCCCATGAATCCGAGCATGAACACCGCCGCATACAGGTTGATACCGCTGGCCCAGCCCACGCCCATGCTCAGTGCAATCTTGTCCACTGCGTCCATAGCCCGCCTCCTCTTTGACTCCGCGCGCCTCCCGCGTGTGAGACGCACAATCTCCGCTTGGCCACTTTGGTTGACACCTCTTGAACGGGAACTTAATCTCCGGCCTCCACCGGAGCGCGTGCATGGCCGCATCCGCCGGGGTCGTGCGCCCGGCGCGGCGATGATATGCCGGGAATGATAGTCGACAACACCACCCGGTGGTTGCCCGGGATCCCCGGGCCGGCATCAGATCACGTCTCCCATTGGTCCGGTGGCGGGCAACCCGGCGCGGCACTGGAGCAGGTTCACGATCATGATTCAGGCAGGCATCGTAGGCGGCACTGGCTATACCGGAGTGGAGCTGCTGCGCCTGCTCAGCGTGCACCCCGAGGTCGAGCTCGAGGTCATCACCTCGCGTTCGGAGGCCGGAATGGCCGTCGCGGACATGTTCCCCAATCTGCGTGGTCACGTGCGCCTGCGGTTTTCGGCGCCGGACAGCGCGGCGCTGAAACGCTGCGACGTGGTCTTCTTTGCCACGCCCAACGGAACGGCGATGACCATGGTGCCGGAGCTGCTGGAGGCCGGCGTGAAGGTCATCGATCTCGCCGCCGACTTCCGCCTGCGCGACCCGGCGGAATGGGAGCGCTGGTATGGCAAGCCCCACGCCTGCCCGGAATTGCTGGCCGAGGCGGTCTACGGACTGCCGGAGATGCACCGGGAGGCCATCCGCTCGGCGCGACTGGTCGCCAACCCCGGCTGTTACGTGACGGCCGTGACGCTCGGCTTCCTGCCGTTGCTCGAGCGGGATCGCGTGGACACCGCTCACCTCATCGCCGATGCCAAGTCGGGAGTCAGCGGCGCGGGACGGGGGGCCGAAGTGCGCAACCTGTTCGCCGAGGCCGGTGACAACCTCCGCGCTTACGCCGTCCCCGGGCATCGTCACCTGCCGGAGATCACGCAGAATCTGCGGGCGGCCGGCGCCCGCGATCCGTCGTTGATCTTCGTGCCGCATCTCACGCCCATGGTACGCGGCATCCATGCGACCTTGTACGCGCGGCTGCTGGATCCGGCCCTCGATGTCCAGGGGGTCTACGAACGGCGCTACGCGGGCGAGGCGTTCGTGGACGTGATGCCGGCGGGCTCGCACCCGGAGACGCGCACCGTGCGCGGCTCGAACCTCTGCCGCCTCGCCGTGCATCGGCCCGGAGGCGGCGACTGCGTGGTCGTGCTGTCAGTCATCGACAACCTGGTCAAGGGCGCCGCGGGGCAGGCCGTGCAGAACATGAACCTGATGTTCGGGCTCAGGGAGTCCGCCGCGCTGGACGCGCCGGCACTGTTGCCCTGACGGCGCGTTCCGGTGTGACGGCTCACCTCCCGTATGGCGATCAAGACCACCCGCCTCATCGTCAAGCCGCACCGCCCGGGGCGGCAGATATTGCTGGCGATACTCGGGGCGGGTGTACTGGGCGTGGCGGCCTGGATGGCGTTCGAATACGGGCAGTGGCAGAAGCTGTATGCGCGAATGACGGCGCTTGCGCGCGCCAGCAGCACGGAGGCCGCGGCGGAGTCACTTGACCGGCTCAAGGCGGAGAACTCGGATCAGCTGCAGCGTATCACGATCCTGGAGCGCGCGGCACAGATAGACAAGGAGGCCGATTTGAGGCTTCAGGCGCATATCCGCGAGTTGCAGGACGAGACCTATGAGCTGAAGGAGGAGCTGGAGTTCTATCGCAAGGTCGTCGCCGCGGCCCGGGAGGAGAGCGGCCTGCGGATCCAGGGTCTGCGGATCGAGCCTCTCGGGGAGTCCCGTCGATTCCACTACAAGCTGGTGTTAACCAACCTGAGCAAAGATGATAAGGTGACGGCGGGTGACGCCACCATCGAGGTGGCCGGTCAACGCCAGGGCAGCCCGCAGAAATTCCAGATCACCACCTCCAGGGATGGCTCGCGCACCACCACGCTTGCCTTCAGCTTCGTGCATTTCCATCGCCTGGAAGGCGACTTCACGGTTCCGGATGGCTTCGAACCGGAGAGCGTCCGGGTGGTGATCCGCCAGGAGCCGGAGAGGGAACCGCGGCATGACGCCAGCTACGAATGGCGCGAATTGGTCCAAGCAAAGGGGTGACAGCTATGTTTTTCGGGAAAAAGAGCAAGCGCAAGGCAACCAGCCTCGATACATTGATTGGGCAGAATTCCCAGGTTCAGGGCGACCTGCGATTCAGCGGCGGCCTGCACGTCGATGGCGTCGTGCGTGGCACCGTGAGCGCCGAGGACGAGGAGGTGTCGGTACTGACGTTGAGCGATCGCGGGACGATCGAGGGCGACGTGCGAGTCCCCTACGCGGTCATCAACGGCGTGGTCGTCGGCGACGTGCATGCCCATCAGCACATTGAACTCGCCGCCAACGCGCGCGTCGAAGGCAACGTGTACTACAATCTGATCGAGATGGCCATGGGCGCGGAGGTGAACGGCCAGCTCGTCCACACTGCCGAGAGCAGCCGCGAGCCCCTCGCCCTCAGCCACAAGCCGGCGTCGAGATCCGAAGAGTAGCCGCAGCCACAGCCACACCGAGAGACGGAAACAGAGGTACGCAGACGTGACACAAGCCGCCGAAACCATGGAAAGCCCGCTCAATTTCACCGATGCCGCCGCCGCCAAGGTTCGGCAGCTCATCGACGAGGAGGGCGATACGAGCCTGATGTTGCGGGTGTTCGTCCAGGGCGGGGGGTGCTCCGGTTTCCAGTACGGCTTCACCTTCGAGCAGAGCCTGGGCGACGGCGACACGGTGATCGAGAAGGGCGGTGTGAAGCTCCTCGTCGATCCCATGAGCTACCAGTATCTGCTGGGCGCGGAGATCGATTACAGCGAGGGGCTGGAGGGCGCCCAGTTCGTCATCCGCAATCCGAACGCCAGCACCACCTGCGGTTGCGGTTCGTCATTTTCCGCATGATTTGAGGGGCGCCGGCATGCGTGCCGGCGCCGTCGGAGGGCCGCGCAGCGAACTGGCTGCGCGGCCCTCGGCATTCATGGGGGGGGCAGATACAGGCCGCCCAGCACGGCCGATCGCGCGGCCCCGGTAACCGGCGGCAGGTTCCCCGTCAGGCCCTCGATGCGGCGATGGGCCAGCCAGGCAAACGTCATGGCCTCCATGGCGTTCGGCGCGATGCCGAGGGCTGCCGTCGTGGTCACCTTGCTCCCGCGCAGGGTGCCGGCGATGGCGCGCATCAACGCGGGGTTGTAGGCGCCGCCGCCGCAGACGTACACCTCCGCGGTAGCGGAGGAGTATTCGGCGATGGCGCGCGCGACTGTTCGCGCCGTCAACTGCAGCAGCGTCGCCTGCACCACCGCCGGCTCGGGGCGAACCGGCAATGCGTCGATATGGCGTGCGAGCCATCCGGAGTTGAAGTACTCGCGGCCGGTGCTCTTCGGCGGCCGACGCGCGAAGTACGGATCGGCCGACAGCGCGGCGAGCAGGGCCGCGTCCGGCGCCGCGCTCCCGGCCCAACGGCCGTCGGCATCGTAGGCCGCGCCGCGGTGCGCGCGCGTCCACTCGTCCATCAGCGCGTTGCCGGGGCCGGTGTCGAATCCTATTACCGCCTCGCTGCCCGGGTCGAGCAGGGTGACGTTGGCGATGCCGCCGATGTTCACTATCGCACGGCACAGCGCCGGGTCGCGCAGCGCGTAGGCATGGAACGCCGGCGCCAGCGGCGCGCCCTCGCCACCCACCGCGATGTCCATGCGGCGCAGGTCCGCCACGGTCGCGATGCCCGTCCTCGCCGCGATGACGTTGGGGTCGCCTACCTGCACCGTGTAGCGGGCGGCGGGATCCGGATGGTGACAGAGGGTCTGACCGTGGCTGCCGATGGCGCGGATCGACGCCGGCTCCACGCCGGCACCCTGCAGCAGCTCGAGCGCGGCGTCCGCGAATGCCTCCGCGACGCGGTGATCGAGCCGATACAACTGATCGAGCGGGAGCGTCTCAGCCTGCCCGCGTGCGGCGTGCAGATCCGCGGCGAGTGCGGGCGGGTAGGGGGACTCCGCGTAGAGATCCAGCCGCACCCGGCCGGCGCCGTCGATGTCCACCAGGGCCGCATCGATCGCGTCGATGCTGGTGCCGGACATCAGTCCGAGGTAACGGCTCATGCCTGCGCCGGGCGCGCTGCAGGTCGTTGCGGATCTGCGGCGGCCTCAGGGGCGCGCGCTGGCCACGACGGCAGGCGCATCGGTGCCGGCGGTACGCGGCGCAGTGCTGCCACCGGCGGCAAGAGCGCTGGCCTGCTCCAGCATGGCCACGGCCTGACGCGTCCGCTCCCTGAAATCAGCGAGGCGCTCGTGCGCAATCGGGACGGCCTTCGGCAACTTCACGGTCAGCGGATCGCGATGCACGCCGTTGACCCGAAACTCGTAGTGCAGGTGCGGACCGGTGGCCAGCCCGGACTGCCCGACGTAGCCGACGGTCTGGCCGATCCGCACCGATCGGCCCGCCTTGACGCCGCTGGCGAGGCGGGAGAGATGGCCGTACACGGTCGTGTAGCCGCCCGGGTGGTCGAGGATCACCGTCCGGCCGTAGCCGCCCTGCCAGCCGGCGTACCTGACCTTGGCGTTGCCGGTGGCCTTCACCGCCGTTCCGGTCGGCGCTGCGTAATCAACGCCCTTGTGGGCGCGTATCCGGTTCAGCACGGGATGCTTGCGCGCCAGGCTGAACTTTGAGCTGATGCGGGAGAACGCCAGCGGGGTGCGGATGAAGGCGCGGCGGAGGCTCTGCCCATCGGGACGGAAGTACTCCGCGACGCCATCCCTGCCCGTATAGCGAACGGCGCGATACGCCGTTCCCTGGTTCACGAATTCCGCAGCGAGGATGTCGCCGTCCTTCACCTTCTTTCCGTCCTTGAGTATCTCCTCGTAGACCACCGTGAAGCGATCGCCCTCGCGG
>WBZR01002957.1_pt1 | contig 16411 bp, 14 predicted proteins | sample 5204231 | NCBI WGS metagenome assembly WBZR01 (sample SAMN12412403, study PRJNA552823) | activated sludge metagenome | isolation source: activated sludge from anammox sidestream of wastewater treatment plant... | place: USA: Virginia | collected 2017-08 | reverse complement strand
CTTGCCCTAAAACTCCTTCGTTTATAGCGCCTCATCCTTTCTTTTTTCCTCTCTCATTTTCCCGTGATCCTTTAGGAAATGCGGGGATTCCCTTGTCGTTTATGGCCCCCTTTGCCATCTTTCCACGCCCCTACTCGGCTTTCCCCTTGATACTTCCTTCTTTCTCTCGTCCTGACACCCCAGCGCATTTTTTTATGCTGACTTTGACGTTATCCTGAACAGGAGTGGCAGTCTCTTGTGTATTGAGACAACGATCAATAATACGCGGAACTTTAAGGTCTTTCGGCGTCCCAACGATGATGAGGGCAAACCGGTGTCCATGGCAGAAGATGCGTAAGGACGTAAGCGATCTTCATCGACGGTGTGAGGGTGCCAGCAACGCAATGATCATTATGGGGATGCCTTGGTGGCAGCTCAGGTAGAGGAGAAACTGAAGGAAATGGTGTGTGGAGCTTGTAACAAGATTGCCAAAGGGGGGTAAGAGGTATCGGGGTTTGAATCCCTGGCAGCATGATGATTACCGGATGCTGATGTTTCTGTCGAAAGGTGAAAACGCGATAAACGGATTCCGCAACCATGATTTGCGTAAGCGGCTTTACCGGGAATCCGAACAAGCCGGCAAGGATCAGCAAAAGAAGTATTCCGGTCGTACGACCCGACGGATAAAGCTGCTGCGGGCACACGGCCTAATCCGCAAAGTTCCGCGGGCCAACCGCTATGTTTTGACGGAGAAAGGCATGAGGTTCTCTTGCTCGCTGATGACAGCTTCATCCCTGGATATTAAGGCACTTACGGAAATGGCGGCATGAAAAACACGCAGAAAAAACAAAAGTCGATGGATTGTAGTACGAAAGGCACGAAGAAAGACTTACAAAAAAAAGAGGTTTTTACAGGGTAATACAATAACGCAGCACAGCCGCAACCAATCCCTGCTCAATACCTGCAGGAACGTGTTTAACCACCCCTTTTCCCCCTTCTTTGCAAGGTAATAATACTACACGGGGTGACATGGTATCATTATTATTTTTGCAATATTCACCCCGACGGGTGGAATAGGCAACTCCACGTTGTATGTCAGGACATTGGTGTCCAACAAGGTCGCGTATCTCATGTAAAATCAGTGACTTAAAAATCCGGGTTCTGGTTTGCAAGAATTCGCTAAAAACCTCATAAAATAAGGATTTGCTGGCTTCTTGAAAATTTAATTTGGACAAGAGTGATGTCAGGATGACTCTCACGTTGTGCTAAAAAAGAAAGTAATTGGAAAAATACGCTATCCGGCGAATGACCTTTCCCGTAAAGATAAATCTTGTTTTTTGGAGAGCATTTATTTATCATATTACGCTTATATATTAAGGGACAGTCCTGAATGTAATAAATACATCGGGACGTTTCTTAATTCGAAATCGTATTCTACCATTGACAGGAGGCTGACAATCAAAGCACTACGATGATTAAGATTCTTCTCTTAGGGGTTGGGCGATGGGGTTCGAACCACCTGCGAACGTTACATTCTCTACCCGTAGAACTCTATGTTGCAGATGTAAATGCAGAGAGCCTTGCACGTGCCGGTACTTTGGGTATTTCCAATACGCACGTGTCCACAAATCCCCGGGAATTTACCGGCAAAGTTGATGCTGTGGTTGTGGTAACACCGGCCAATACCCATTTTGAACTGTGTTGTGAATTTTTAGAGACAGGCAAGGATGTATTTGTAGAAAAACCTATTACGATGCAGCCGGATGAGGCTCGCATACTTATGGAGATCGCTGACCAGCGCAAGCGTATCTTGCAGGTTGGACATATTTTCCGGTATGACCCTGCATCACAATGGTTGAAAGATTCGATTCAACGCGGAAAATTCGGGAAGATCAGGATTTTGCGCGGGAATTTCAGCGGCTTTAAACGCCCCCGCAACGACACCGGCGTAACCTTTGCCGACGCCATTCATTTCATCGATCTGTTTAACTATTTTATGGGTCGCCCACCAGCGCGGGTCACTGCTTTCCTGAAGGATTTCATGGGCCGCGGTATGGACGACTCTTCGCTGGTTGCGATGGACTACGGCGGGGCGGGCGGCACAACCTGGGCAACGGTGGAAAGCGGTTATTATCCCCCCGGGAAATTCCGTGAGGTAGTGGTAATCGGTGAGGTGTTGAGCGCCGTGTGTGATTACAATATAGCCCAGTATAAGATTAAAACATACGAAAACAAACATGTAAAAGCCGATGGGGAGTTTAAGACCGTAGAAGGGGCAGTGCGTCAGATTGAGTTTCCGCCTGAAGAGCCATTGCTGGTGGAATTGCGGGCATTTATTGAGTCAATACAAACACGAAAACATCCACTTGCAGATGGCCGGTCGGGTTATGAAGCAGTCCGCACAGTCGAAGCGGCCTTGAAATCTGCCAAAGACGGACGAACAATAGAACTTAGCTAATAAAGGAGCACATGAAGAGTATGCAAAAAATTCAGCTTTCAAAGAGCTTTGTGAACAACGAAGTCAAAGAGGCGGCGATGAAAGCGCTGGAGTCAGGATGGTATATCCTTGCAAAAGAATGCGAGGCCTTTGAGTCTGAGCTGGCTGCTTATGTGGGCACAAAACATGCCATACTCAGCTCATCATTGACGGCGGGCATGTTTTTGTTGCATCTTGCAATGGATTTAAAACCCGGAGACGAAGTGGTGGTGCCCTCGCATACAGCCTTTGCAGGCATAGAACCGATGATTCATTGCGGGGCAAAACCGGTTTTTGTGGATGTGGACGGGACGTATTGCCTGGATTCAGACAAGCTTGAGAAGGCAATTACATCTCATACCGTGGGAATTATGCCCGTGCATATCTACGGTCATCCTGCAAATCTGGATAGCGTATTTGAGATTGCACGGAAACACCGGCTATGGGTTGTCGAGGACTGTGCTCAGGCACAGGGGGCAAAATACAAAGGCAAGATGGTGGGTTCGATGGGTGTGGCAAGCGGCTTTTCGTTTTTCCCGTCGAAAAATCTGACGGTGCTGGGTGATGGCGGCTGCATTTGCACCAATGATGACACGATTGCCGGCAAAATACGCATGCTCCGGAATCACGGCCGCAAAGAAAAATACACCCACGAAATGATTGGCTTTAACTTACGTTTCAATGAAATTCAGGCGGCTATCGGTCGGGTAGCCTTGAGACACCTCGATGCATTCAATCAAAACCGGCGGAAGATCGCCGCATTGTACAATGAACGACTCCGTGATATGGTGAGTACTCCTCCGGAAGCACCATGGGCTACAGCGGTCTACCACATGTATGTGATTCGCACAAAACAGCGTGATGATTTGGCGAAGTATTTAAAACAACACGGTATCGAGACCGGCATTCATTACCCGGTGCCCAATCACAAGCAACCTGCAATTACTCTAAAATATAACGACCTGCCGCGATTACCGAATACGGAACAAATTGTCAATGAAATTCTCTCGTTACCTATCCACGGCGAGATGTCGCTGGAAGAAGCGAAGGCTGTTTGTGATTGTATCTCGGATTTCTATAAGAAAAAATGAATCAATCGCCCCCCGAAGTCAGTCTGGTCATTCCCTGTTACAACGAAGAAGGAAATTTGCGAGCCCTGGCTAGTACCATTATTTCGGCGATTGACCCGCTAGGCATTCCTTATGAGGTAGTAATCACCGATGACGCCAGTTCAGATAATTCCTGGACATTTCTGAAAGAAATAGCGGCATCCGACCCGCGCTTCCGAATCCAACGATTTAAATCTAATTGCGGCGAATCCGCAGCTAGTTGGGCGGGGATGAAGGTGGCGCACGGCCGATACATCATTACACTAGACGCAGACCTGCAGAATGATCCTCGAGACGTGCCAAAGTTTCTGCAGGCGCTGAATCAATACGATTGCGTTTGCGGCACCCGGGTTGCCACGCGCGGCAAAGGGGACAACTTTGTCCGGATTGTTTCTTCGCACATTGCCAACTGGGTCCGTAACAAATTATCGGGCGAAAATATCAGCGATGCTGGATGCACCTACAGGGCGTTCCGGCGCGAGTGCATTTCAGGCATAAAGTTTTTTAAGGGTGCGCATCGTTTTTTGCCAACATTAATTAAAATGGAAGGGTTTTCTGTAACGGAAATTCCGGTAACCAATAACCCGCGATTTTCAGGTCAGAGCCATTACGGGGTATGGAATCGGTTATTCAAGTCATTCTATGACCTCCTTGCCGTGCGATGGATGAAAAAGCGGATGATACGGTACGAAATCACTGAAAAATTCAATTGAAAAGGAGCTTCTGTATGCATTTTAACATCGCACTAGCCATCACATGGTTTGGGCAGGAACATCGTCTGCTCGGGCTGAACTGGAGTTACCTTACCATTCTTGGGCTCCTTGGTAATGCGATATTTTCCACCCGGTTTTTAGTCCAGTGGATTGCCTCGGAAAAGAAAGGGAAAAGCGTAATTCCGAATTCATTCTGGTATTGGAGCATTGCAGGAAGCGTACTCATGTGCGTCTATTGGATTATGGAACGAAGCCCCGTTGGGATACTGGCCTATCTGCCAAACACCTTTATCTATATGCGCAATTTACATTTGATCAGAAAGCATACACTTGCGGCAACAGCATCAATTCAGGGCATGAATAAGGAAAGCTGACGGTGTACAATAAGACAGAGTTGTTTGACTTCAAACAAAATTTAAGGATATTTGCCTATGACAAAGGATGAGATATTCAAAGAGAATATGGAGGCGATAGCCGACTTCAACTTCGGAAAGAAGGTCGCTACAGTATTTGACGATATGCTGGATCGATCTGTTCCGTCTTATGGCGAAATCCAAAGAATGATTGTGGAAATGGCTGCTGATTTTGCCGTTGAAGGGACGAATATTTATGATCTTGGATGTTCCACGGGCACTACCCTGATCAATCTGGGCCAGCATATCCCCGTTAAAGTAAATTTCGTTGGCATCGATTCTTCGGAGGACATGCTTGCCAGGTGTAAACAAAAACTCGCCGAATACCACTTCTCCAGGGAATACAAACTGATCTGCGCTGATTTGAATCAAGGCATAAATATCGGGAATGCCTCGGTTGTGGCTATGGTTCTTACGCTTCAATTCATCAGACCGTTAAACCGGGACAAATTGATCGGCAGTATCCTGAGGGGTTTGAATGAGAACGGATGCCTGATCCTTGTGGAAAAAGTCCTGGGTGAAGACTCCCTTTTTAACCGTCTCTTCATAAAATACTATTACGATTTCAAGAAGCGAAATGGGTACAGCGAATTAGAGATCGCACAGAAGCGGGAAGCCCTGGAGAATGTATTGATACCATACAAATTATTGGAAAACCGGGAGCTCCTGATTAAAGAGGGATTCCGGTATTGTGATGTATTTTTCAAGTGGTACAACTTCTGCGGAATGGTGGCGGTAAAATGATGATCAAAATTGGCAATTTCTTTTTCAAATACCGGAATGCCCTTTTTCCATTGCTCTTTGCGCTGCTTCTTCTCGAGGGGAAATGGCCGGTATGTAACATCGAGGTCGTGGAGACGTGGGAAATTATTATCGGCATTGCCATAGCGCTGAGTGGTCAGACATTGCGGGCACTTACCATCGGACTTGCATATATCAAACGAGGCGGTAAACAGAAGATGGTATATGCGAAGAGCCTCGTCCAGGACGGGATTTTTGCACATTGCAGAAATCCCCTCTATTTAGGAAATATTTTGATTCTCCTTGGTGTAGGGATTGCCGGAAATTCTCTCCTCTTTATCCTGATTGGACTTCCGCTTATCCTCTTTGCCTACGCGTCAATCATATATGCAGAGGAGAATTACCTGGAGGAAAAATTTGATCAGGAGTTCAAAGACTATTGCAAACGTGTCAATCGCATCATTCCTAATTTTTCAGGAATTGGGAATACTATCAAAGGTATGAAATTTAACTGGAAACGATTGATTGCCAAAGAATACGCTACGCTATTTGCATGGATTACGGGATTGATGTTTTTAATCATGCAGGATACTTATCTTGACTACGGCTACAAGGACAGTAAATTCTTGCTGTGGTCCTTGTCAATTTCAATCCTTGTGGTCACCTGCGCATTTCTCGCAGCCTGGTACCTGAAAAAAAATAAAATCCTGCGATCGGGCTGAAACACAAGAATCATACAAAGAAAGAGTTTTCCCAATGACCCGAATTTTTAACGAACCGCGGACATGGTTTTTTGACCTCCTGGTGCTGACCGCGCTTTCCGCTGCGGTTCTATTCCCAGCCCTTGGTCAGAATACTTACCTGGCGAGTCGCGAGATTCGTCACGCTGAGGTTATCAGGGAAATGGCGGAGAATGGCGATTACCTGGTGCCGCGACTATTAGGTGAAACATATTATGACAAGCCGCCGATAATGCATGCAGCAGCGGCCTTCCTTACCCATATGATCGGCAAACCGAGCATGACCATTGCGCGCTTGCCTTCTGCGGTAGCCGGCATTCTGGGGATCCTGGCGACCTATGGGTTGGGCATCGTGCTTTTCGACCGGCGTTCGGCACTGGTAGGGGCAATTGCGTTACTTGGCATACCTGGTTATGGCCTTATGGCACGACAGGCAAGGCCCGACATGATCTTATGCGCATCAATGTTAGTATCGTGTCTCTGTCTTGGACTTGGTATGAAAGAAGAAAAGCGTTCGACACGGATGCTTTGCCTTGCCTTATCCGGGCTATTTGCCGGACTTGGTATAGTAACGAAAGGACCCTACGGGATTGTTGTCCCTGTTTTTTTTGCGGTTTTAGCCCCGTTCCGTCGCCAGGACCTTAAACGTCCGCGTTTGGAGTGGATATGCTTTGGATTTGGGCTTCTTTCCGTGCTGGCTGCCTGGGCCATTCCGGCCTACCTCCGTGACAGCGGTGAATATCTCCGCGGCGTGCTTTTCCAGCCCGATTTAGATGTAAGCAAAGGGGGAAGGATTGAAAGACCTATATTCTATTATGTGTGGCATGGGATAGTGCTTACATTGCCACTTTCTTTTTTCCTGCCCTATGCTGTGATAAATTTGAGACGTTCCGGTTATTCAGCCCCGCTTGCAATTGCCGGGGCTATTTTTATTTTGATTTCGTGTATTCCCAAAAAACGGCCGCACTACATGCTGCCTCTCTATCCGTTTCTTGCGCTCGGAATTGCCGCAACCATTGTCCGTCACAGCGTAACGAACCGTTTGGTGTGGCGAGCTGCATGGGTGATCATTCCGCTGTCTGTAGTTATAATGCCCATCTACTTTGTTGCCGTCCGGCCAATAGTACAACCTTATAAAAACTCACAAGTGTTCTTTGCAAAAAAAATTCTTGGGATCGTTGAACCAAACCCGCGTATATATTGCGTGACGGGTATCAGTGAGGTACTGGCTTGGGTAGGACAGCGGTATGAAGACATTCACAAACTTGATCGGACTGATTCTGCCTCAGTATACCGGACTTTACGCGAAGCAAAGGCAGGGTCTTATCTGGTTATCAGCGACAAGAATCTTTTGTCTCTCCTTAAAGGGAAAGAACCTATTCCAAGCGAGTTGATACTCGACCATAAAGTCGATCATGTAAAGATGATGCTTTTCCGTCTCAAGGGAGACAGCCAGGCATACAAACAACCGGGTATCGAAGATTTTGATAAATGAATTCGGTATCTCCTGCTAACAATACGCGCATCATAGCGACCTGTATTCTCCTGTTTACAGCGTTTCTCCTCCTGTTTAACCTTGGGAAAAGGGATTTGTGGGCGCCTGACGAACCCCGTTATGCACAGGTTTCCAAAGAAATGAGAGATACAGGCAACTTCATTGTCCCACACCTGAATAGCGCTCCATACCCTGACAAGCCCCCGCTCTTATTTTGGCTCATTAATTTGTTTTCGATCCCCTTTGGGAAGATTACAGCCCTGTCATCCCGCTTGCCCTCCGCCTTTGCAGGCATTGGTTGCTGTCTTGTTGTATTTTATTTTGGCAAAGGTTTATTTCGGAGTCCAAGAATAGGGCTGTTGTCAGCGCTTATCCTTGTCACGAGTTCAAAATTCCTATGGATGGCACATCGGGTGGCCTTTGATGTCCTCCTTACGTTTTTTGTAACCATGGCAATACTCTGTTTTTATAAAGGATATACTGAACCAAACGGCAAGGAACGGAACAACGCCCTCTTTTATATTTTCATGGCCATAGGGGTACTTACAAAAGGGCCTGTTGGGTTCATACTTCCCTTTTGCACTGTACTAACTTACCTCATTCTCAAGAGGGATATCAGGGCATTAAAGGAGACACATCCCTGGTTGGGCGGGACGATATTTGTCCTTATAGTATTTACCTGGGTCTATCTGGCAAGTATCTATGGCGGTAAAGAATATACCTATCAAATCCTATTCAAACAAAATGTTGGGAGATTTGTCAGTTCCTTTGCCCACAAACGCCCGTTTTATTATTATCTCATAAATTTTCCGATTAATTTTATACCCTGGAGCTTCTTTATTCCGAGCATTGCAATATATCTGTTTTCCGTGAAAAGACAGGGAAAGATACAAGACATCTTGCTGCCTCTTGTTTGGTTTGCCGTTATTTTTATCTTCTTTTCCATAATGTCAGGAAAAAGAGACATCTATGTTCTTCCGCTATATCCCGCGGCATCCCTCCTGACCGCCTGGTTCCTGAATGAATTTGTCGAACAATTCCGGGAAAAACAGTTTAAAAGAATAGGTTATTATCCGTGCTATATCCTGTGTAGCCTGTCGATGGTGATAGGTATTATTTCACCCTTCGTGGTATATAAGCTTTTCCCACAATATACATCTTCGGTAATTCCGTTTTCTATAATCCTCATTATTGGCGGTATTGCTATGTTTCGGTTTATGAAGTATGCCAGGATAATCCCCTTTTTCTTTATCCTCATTTTTATCATTTTTATCGGTTTTAATCTGAGCACCCTGAAAGCCATTCCAATCCTGAATCAGTATAAATCCGCAAAAGATATTTGTGACAAGGCTAATTCGGTAGTGAGACCTGGCGATACTTTAGCCATGTACGATTTTTTCGGAGACCCGTACCTTTTCTATACAAACAGGGATCACATTGAGGTAATAAGCGGGCTAGAGGACTTACGACACTTTTTGAATTCAGATAAACGCGTGTTTCTTTTTGTCCAGGAAAAGGATTTTAAAAAGGTTTCACCATTTCTTGAAATGCCCCTCTTTGTGCTGGAAAAAGATTCTGTCGGGCATAGAGACATCCTTTTCATTTCGAACAGGGATATGTGAACCTGAATTGGCAAAGTCGTAACCGGTTAATCAGTACGGCTAAATGCTATTGCTGTTTGTGCACGGGTTTTCACAGTAATAATCCCTTCACCCTCTCAATCCTTATTGATTTTTCCCTCTTACATTTGTTTTTAAATTGATAATTGACATGGAAATAAAATATAAGTACCATTATTATTTTCTTAAATTCCTCGATTTCTTCCTATGAGCATTTCACGTATAGATACCGATATACTGATTATTGGCGGCGGGGCGGCCGGGTGTTTTGCCGCGGTGGAGATCCACAAGAGATCCCCCGCCAGTAAGGTGGTTGTCATGGAGAAGGCACATATCGAACGCAGCGGTTGTCTGGCCATGGGATTGAACGCCATCAATGCCTATTTACACGCAGGACAAACCCCTGAATCATATGTTGCGTATGTAGAGCGCCAGTTTGAAGGAATACTAAGAAAAGACCTCGTTTATAGCATTGCACAAGGATTGAATGAAGTCGTCAAAGACGTAGAAGAAATGGGACTTCCCATTGAAAAGAATGAGGATGGGACTTACAAGATGCGGGGCAAACGCAGTATCCGTATCTTTGGTGAACGGCTGAAACCTATCCTTGCGGAAGCCGTACAAAAAACCCCGGCACAGATATTAAATCGTGTTGTCGCAACAAATTTCATTTATGATGGCAAACGTGTCTGCGGGGCATTCGGATACGGGGTTAGAGACAGTACATTTTATGTAGTCAGGGCAAAGGCCGTTATTATAGCCACTGGCGGAGCCTCAGGTATCTATAAACCACACAATACCGGGGAAGCACGGCATCTGATATGGTATTGCCCATGGAACGCAGGAGCTGGATATGCCATGGGGATACGTATCGGGGCGGAGATGACGAGTTTTGAGAACCGGTTTATCGCCCTGCGGGTAAAGGATGTGAATGCACCGACCGGGACCATCGCTGTGGGGGCGCGTTCAAAACAGATCAATGCCCGGGGAGAAGATTATCTTGAATGTTATTGCAAACATTTGGGCGGAAACAAGTGTTTGACACAACACAGATTATTGGCAACTATCGAAGAAAAGAAAATGGGGCGGGGTCCCTGCTATTTGGACACGACTACCTTGAATGATGTGGAAGAAAGAAGGTTAAAGGAAGATTTTTTAAATATGAACCCTCCGATTATTCTCCTCTGGGCAACCAGGGAGATGAACCCCAGAAAGAGACCTGTAGAAATCCAGGGAACCGAACCTTTTATTGTGGGCGGCCATTGCCAGGCAGGATACTGGATCGGCAAGGAAAGAAGGACAACGCTCCCGGGTCTTTACGCTGCCGGGGAGGTAGCCGGTGGTGCACCAAAAAAATACGTGAGCGGGAGCTGGGTTGAGGCACGCATTGCGGCAACGACAGCTCTTGAAGATATAAAAGGTGTGACATTGAAAGAGATAGACGATGAGGCGATCCGAAAGGAAAAAACCAGGGTTTTAAGCCCCCTGTCGAGAAGGGCGGGCATATCACCACGCGCGGTGAGAGAACGACTCCAAAAGATTATGGATGAATACGCTGGCGGGATTTCCATGAATTACGTACTCTATGAAGAAAGACTGTTGGAGGCAAGAAGGCTCTTAAAAAGTCTTAAAAATCGTATGAAAGACATAACAGCCGTGGACAACTATCAGTTGGTTGAGGCGCTGGAATGCATTGACCGGGTCGATATCGCACGGGTACTGGTAGAACATCTGATCTATCGCAAAGAGACCCGATGGTCAAGCTATCAGGCACGATTGGATTATCCGGAGATGGATAATAATCGGTGGCTCACCTTTGTGAATTCTCTTTACGACCCGGATAAAGACGAGATAAGGATGGTGGAAAGGCCTTTGTGCCCATGAGTATCTTTATTGATGAAAATATTTGTAACGGATGCAAGGGATTACCCGAGGCGCGATGCGAACGCATCTGTCCCGGCGATTTATGTTATCGCAAAGAAAATACAAAGGCAGCGATTCGTGATCAGTCGGCCTGCTGGACCTGTGCCAGTTGTGTGAAGGAATGTCCGGTGCAGGCAATTGAGCTGAGACTGCCTTTTCAGATTTGCAGTAACGGCTCTTCCTTAAAGGCGCGGCTGAAGCGTGATAAAACGATCTGGACGGTTTGGGATGCCGAGGGGCATCAGGAAGAATTCATTATTCAGGCAAGAAGTAGTTTGAAAGGAGAATGAGAGGAAATGGTTAAAAATATTGCACCGCACGGAGGCAAGCTTATTAACAGGATTGTTTCCGTGGAAGAACGGGAAGTACTGCAGGATAAGGCCACTCATTATGATATGAAAAAAATCCGGCTGAATTCCCGGGAAATGTCGGATCTCGACATGATTGCGGTTGGGGCAATGAGCCCTCTGGAAGGATTCATGTGCAAAGCGGATTATGATACTGTGGTGGACAACATGCGGTTGTCGAATGGATTGCCATGGTCAATCCCAATAGTTCTTGCGGCTACAAAGGAAGAGGTTGCTGGGCTTAAACCTGGCAAGGATGTTGCCCTTGTGGATCAGGCTAACGAGGTAATTGCCATTTTACATCTGGAGGAAATCTTTCACCACGACAAACCGAAGGAATCTTTAGAGGTCTATGGCGTAGATGATAGAAAACATCCCGGTGTGGACTATGTTTACAAGATGGAGGACTACCTCCTGGGAGGCAAGGTAAGCGTAGTCAATCGGGCAAAGCCATCCGATTTTTTATCCTATCGGCTTGACCCGGCCGAAACGAGAGACCTGTTTGTGAAAAAAGGCTGGAGACGTGTGGTTGGATTTCAGACCCGCAATCCCGTACATCGGGCACATGAATATATTCAGAAATGCGCCCTGGAGATCGTGGACGCCATCCTTCTACATCCACTCGTAGGAGAGACGAAAAGTGACGATATCCCCGCAGATGTGCGGATTAAGAGCTACGAAATCCTCCTGGAGAAATATTATCCAAAGGACAGGGCAATGTTATCCGTTTTTCCTGCAGCTATGCGGTATGCAGGACCTCGAGAGGCCATCTTTCATGCCATCGTGAGAAAAAATTACGGTTGCACACATTTTATAGTAGGTAGGGACCACGCGGGTGTGGGAAGTTATTACGGGACATTTGACGCCCATTATATCTTCGATGAATTTGATCCGCAGGAGATAGGAATTACACCGTTATTTTTTGATCATACATTTTACTGTCAGGCATGTAACGGTATGGCCTCTTACAAGACGTGTCCTCATGATTCTGCGAATCACGTCATTTTAAGCGGTACCGAAGTTCGCAGAATGCTGAGTGCAGGCGAGGCACCGCCGCCCACATTCACACGGGCAGAGGTTGCGAAGGTATTAAGCGAATATTATCAGAAGTTGAAATAGGCATCCGGATCAACCCTGTCAGAGTTCAAAACCCTGACAGGGTTAATTTTTTACGTTTTACAGCCCTTTTGCAACTGTAATACCTCTCGTTGCAACAAAGGATTTGACCGTGATCATATCCTGGTCGTCGCGCGCAACTATCGTAATTACATTCGGACCCTCCTTCAACGGAAGGGTGGTATTGATTTCAAATCGGGTCTGTTCTTTCGGGGTAGCAATCTTATTAGATTTGAAAAAGACCTTGTCGTTATTGATCATGACGTAAGCATGTTTTACACAGATATCATCCTCAATAACGGCAGACAGCGGCAACTGATCATTACCGAATAATACCTTTGATAATGACTTGCCTAAAGTGATGGTTGGCGGTGTCCGTTGTATAAAAGGTTCTAACGTACTCTGTTCACTCCGTGCTCCATTCAATTCCACAACATCCTTTGCCGAGACCCAACCGTACCGGTTGTTTGGCAACACCGTGCGGAACCAGTCAGAATTTTTAGCGTCAGATGCCAGAATAGTTCCCTCATTCATCATTGATAACACCGGCGAATCAAACGACATCCCTCCGTAAAGAGGCGTGTGATTTCTCCCGATCTTCAAAAGACCGGATGTCTGTGCCATCTTGGACTTAGCCGGTACAATAGGAAAAGTAAGCTTATTGGTTAAAAATGCCCCAAGGACTATGTCAGAAATGATCATTTCCATACTGAACTTGTCCGGCGACACCGTATCTTTCACGAAGAGGGATAGTTTTACTTCTTTCGTCTCTCCCGGGTTTAATACCCCTATTTCGGCCCTCCCATTTTTTATAAAGACGTCCTTATTGCTCAGATCCCTTACGGAGACTACCGTTTTTTCGGCGGCACCATCGCCAACGTTTTTTACCGATACAAGCAAATCAATATCTTCTCCTGTCTGTATTAATCCGTCCCCGTTATTCCTGGATGCGTCCTTTACGGTGTCCAGTATCTGGTATGAATAGGCAAAAAGCGGCCGCGGCAACGCCTCGGTAATAATATTGAGTTTTATGTCTTTCGGGTTATGGTGATTTAGTTCTTCAAACTTAATGGTAACTTCGTCCTCTCTATCAAGGGAATTTTTGGGAATCTCTATCGTCGTGGAATATGATTTTGCCCCACCCGTGTCTACTTTTCCCAGGATAAACTCAAGCTTGTCGAAAAACCCGTTTTTACTCGAAGATATTCCCCTTAGCTGGTAGAGCGGAGATTCACCGTTATTTGCTACATTTATGGTAAGGGTAATCTTATCCCCTGCCTTTACGCGTCCGGTTGCCGGATTTGTGGAAAAAGAAACGGCAGCTTTTACTGCCCCGGTGCTTGTGCCCGCCGACCAATCAATGTCTAATTTTTGAAGCGCCTGAGCTATTTTCTTTTCCTCCGATTGGGCTGTTTCTTCGATGACCGGTGAAGAATTCTTCAAAAAGGTTTCCCGCTGCCAGTCGGATGCCCTGGCAAGCAATTTTTTGGCGAAGAGGATATAAAAGTCCGTATTAAAATCCGGCAGTTTGTATGGGTCTCCTGCCTCTTCCCCGGGTTCTTCTGGTTTATCCTTGTCCTTATCCTTATCCTTTTCTTTGGTTTCTAAATAATATTTAAGAGTCGCATACGAGGTTTCGTCTTTGCGGTGCTCATCGAGGTGCTGTTTGAGGTCTTCTTCCCGAAGGGCAGTAACCCCGCGAAAGAGATTGATATTGTCCTTTGCAATGGTTACAGGAATAAGTTTAATATCAGGAGTAATGCCAACCGATTGTATATCCGTGGATAAAGGGGTGAGGTATTTTGCAATGGTCAATTTTAATGCCGAGCCATCCATGAGTTCAATGAGTTGCTGAACAGAACCCTTGCCAAAGCTTCTGTCACCCACAATTATAGCACGATTATTTTCCTTAAGCGCTCCGGCGACAATTTCTGCACCGGAAGCACTTCCTGCATCGACTAGCGCTACAATTGGGTAAAAGGGCTCATCCGTATCAGTTTTTTTTGCCTCTTGTGCCTCTCTTGGGTGGCCGCTCGGCCCAACCGTAATGACGATAGTGCCTTTCTCAAGAAATTTATCCGCAACTTCTATAGCCTGGTCTAACAGTCCTCCGGAGTTATTCCTCAAGTCAACAATTAATCCCCTGAGCTTACTATTGGAGGTTTTTAGGCGTTTTAGATGTTCGTTGAGACACTGGGCCGTATCATCCTGAAAGTTTCTAATCTTAATGTACCCCAAATCGTCACCCAGAGGTGCTGATTCTACCGTTGGAACGATAATGATTTCCCGTTTGAGAGAAACCGGCTTGGGTTGTGCCGCTTTTTCAGTTATTACGGAGAGGGTAACTGAGGTTCCGGGGTCGCCGCGTAATTTCCCAACGGACTCCGTGAGGTTCATGTTGACAGTGGATTCCCCGTCGATTTCGATAATCTTATCCCCTGCCTTCATGCCTGCCCGTGACGCAGGAGTGCCCTCAATTGGTGATATTACTGCGAGCACACCATCCCGTAATCCAACTACCATACCGAGTCCGCCAAACTTACCCGTGGTGCCAATTTTAAATTCATCAAACTCCTTCGGCGGCAGGATAATGGAGTGTGGATCCAGTTGTGTAAGCATGCCGTTAATCGCCGTATATTCGATGTCGCTGGCCGTAGTGATTTCAGAGGGCTGACGATGCGTATTGATAAATGTAAGGGCGTCGTGGAGCATCTCGACCATATCCTTGGAACGATGAATTTTAGACAAATCAAACGTCTTTGAAACATCGTCCACAGTCACCTTCCCGGTGTTGGTATTTTCCGGAAAGTCTGCTAATACCTCGGGGATAATCCTTTCCTCCCACGAAAGCGCCTCTTTCAGCATTTCTACAGTTTTGATGCGTTCAGGGTCCACGTACAGCCTATTGACATAGGAACTGACAATCCCTGGCAGACGAAACTTATAGTTCGGGTCTTCCTTTTCTGCACGTTTTTCGAGGCGCGGTTCCAAGCCAAAGGCATTGTGAGGAATGATGAAAAGACAGGGAATAGAGAATAAGGAAAGGCATATAACCGGTAAAAATTTGGATGAGAATTTTGATTTCATGAATCGTCCCTTTTGACAAAAATATGGTAAAATTATAGGTATTTTGTAAAAGATAAGTTATCCTGTTTCTTTATGTTGGTTAAGAATGGACAAGGTTTTAACAACCTTTTCTTCTTACGGTTTCTACATTTTATATTTTATTACAAGTATAAAAAGAGGTGAAATATTTATCAAGGAAATACTCATGGTTTGTTTAAATAGTAAATCTTTGATATATTATAAAAACTAATTTTCCCATGCGGCACCCTTACAATATCTCTAAGCCTTTGAGAACGAAGAAATGGCTTGTCCGACCCAAATTTGAACAATGCAAAGATAACTTATTCAGCGAAAACTGACATAGAATATTTCCTTAGAATGGTAAGGAGTTGACAGGAAAGACGGGCAGTCCGAAAAATCCCGGAGGGATGATATGATTATAGAAAAAATGCACCTCACAAGATTCAACCCCATAGGGGTGAAATATCACGAAAATAATGATACTATGCCACCCCTACGGGGTTAAAAATAATTGTATAACGGCATGCTATAATCATGTCATCCCTTATATGTTAAGGTATCTATAATGCATTGAATTAAAATTAGAGTTAGCTAAAATAGTTAACAGAATTGCGGGAAGGAGTGGTTAACGGAAGGAGTCCGTAGGACGACTG
>WBZR01002954.1_pt1 | contig 16427 bp, 12 predicted proteins | sample 5204231 | NCBI WGS metagenome assembly WBZR01 (sample SAMN12412403, study PRJNA552823) | activated sludge metagenome | isolation source: activated sludge from anammox sidestream of wastewater treatment plant... | place: USA: Virginia | collected 2017-08 | reverse complement strand
TTCGTCTATTGCCACTTTTGGTGGAACTTTTTCTGAAAAAAATAATAATTCAGCTAAACCTATTCTAATTATATTTCTATCCATTATGTTTATTTTATCTAATGGCCACTCTGGTGCTGCTTTAGTAATTATATTATCTATTGTAATTAACCTCTCCTGAACACTCCTCAAAAGATCTAATATAAATCCATTATCATTAACATTTGCAAATTCTTTACAATTGTTATCTATAATATCTTTTAATTTATTTTCTTCTAATCCTAAATTATTATTAGCATCAAGTTCATAAAGAACTTGTAATGCTATACCTCTTGCTAAATGTCTATTTATGCTCATATTTTTTTACTAATAAAATTATAACATAAAAAAAAAGGAAAAAATTCCTTTTTTATAACTTTATAAAACTAAAAAAATATTAAGCTGTTTTTGCTTTTACTTTTCTTACTTGTCTACCTTTATACATTCCACAAGCATCGCACGCTGTATGTGAGTGAATCATAGCACCACAATTTGAACACCCTTGTAAATTGGCTGCCTTTAAGGCATGATGACTTCTTCTATTAGCTGTGTGAGCTCTTGTATGTCTCATTCTTACTACCATATATTTTGATTATTATAAATAATAACACTTTTTATTGATATTTGCAAATAAAAAAACCAGCAATAATATTGCTGGTTTTACTTTTAAAAATAGTTTTAATCTACAGAAAATGAAATTGTGTTTGAAGACTTTGGAACTATACTACCAGAAGCTGTATTTATAGATAATATGCTTATTGATAATATAGTTGGACTTCCTTGTGATACATAATTCTTTGTTTTAACCTTTACATTAAGATATGGTGTAGAACCTCCATAAGCTCTTAATATTTGATTAATAGAAAAAGTAGAAGAATAATTTGTCTGAACAATACTCCATACTGAACTATTACTCCATTTAACAAAAATTGTATCTGCAATTTCATCAAATCCAGAAAACTTAAAAGATACACCGTAAAGTGTCTTATCTGTTGATCCTGGATTAAAAACTTGATAAGAACCAATTATTTTTTCTGTATTTGGACCAAATGCTCCAATATTATAATTTGGTATTACTTTAACATCTAAATCATAATCTTGTGGACCATCAGAAGTTTTTTTGCAAGAAAACATTATTATACTTAAAAATAATAATGTAATAAAAATAATTTGCTTTTTCATTTTTAAAATTTTAATTATTAAAGAACACATTTTTCATATTATATATTATCATATATAATATGAAAAGTCAAGTATTTTTAACATATAAAATTAAGATAAAAAGCATTAAAATAAGGCTTTTTTGTCTAAGGATAACTTTTTCAAAAAATGTCAAATACTATAAATTATATAATATGGTATTTTTAATTTAATTATTATTAAATAAAGAATTCAATTTATTTGGATTTAATCTTTTAAAAATATGACTTATCCATTTATACATTTAAGAACTCATTCACAATACTCTCTTTTGAAATCTCTTACAAAAATACCTGCTTTAATCAAAAAAGCAAAAGAGTTTGAAATGAAGTCTATTGCTCTTACTGATTATAATAATATGTATGGAGCGATAGAGTTTTACAAAGAATGTAAATCAAATAATATAAAGCCTATACTTGGTGTTGAAATTGATTTTAGAAATGAAAATAATATCGGGCAAAATAAAATTATATTTTTATCAAAAGATAATCATGGTTATAAATCTTTAATGAATATTGTGTCTATTGCAAACTTAAAAGATGGTAAACATCCTCATATAACAATAAATGATTTAATTGATAATTTTGATGATAATTCTGGCCTCGTAATTATATTACCTATTTTTGATAATGAAATTGGTGATTTTTTAATAAAAAAAGAATTTGAAAAAGCTAAAGATTATATAAATAAACTTGGGAATATTTTTGAAAATACAAATATATATATAGAATTATCAAAACATTCTTATTTAGAAAAAATAGATATTTTAATAAAAAACACTATTGATTTTGTTAAAAATATATTAAAAGAAGAATCAAAACTCATAATTTCTCAAAACTCTCATTATATTAATGAAGATGATAAATCTGCTCAAAAAATATTATTCAATATAAACAATGACATAAATGATAATGAATTATTTCAATATAAATTTTCAAAAAATGATTTCTCATTTCTGAATACAGAAAAAATAAAAGTATTTACAGAAAAAATATTAAAAGAATATAATATAGATTTATTAAAAAATACATTTGAATTGTCAGAAATATTAAATACTGAAATTGAATTAGGAAAATGGCATTTTCCTAATATAGCAAAAGATTATGAAAAAGAATTAGATGAAGGCAAAACATTAGATGATGTTTTGAAAAGATTGGCTTTAGAAGGTATAGAAAAAAGAAAAATAAAAGAAGAAAGAGTAAAAGATGTAAAAAATAGACTCTTTTATGAACTTGATATTATAAAGACAAAAGGTTATGCACCATACTTTTTGGTAGTATATGACATTATTAAGTATGCTGATGAGAATGGAATACTTAGTAACATTAGAGGTTCTGTTGCTGGAAGTATTACTACATATTTACTTTTTATCACAAAATGTGATCCTCTTATATATCAAATACCTTTTGAAAGATTTTTGAATCCTGAAAGACCTTCTGCTCCTGATATAGATATGGATTTTGCTGATAATAGAAGAGATGAAATTATAGAATATGTAAGAAATAAATATGAAAAAGAAAATGTTGCTCAAATTGGAACTTTTGGAACAATGCTTGCAAGAGGTGCTGTAAAAGATGTAGCAAGAGCTATGAAATATCCATATTCACTTGGAGATAAAATATCTAAAATGATACCAATGCCAAAACAAGGATTTCCTGTTTTTATAGATACTGCATTAAAAGAAATTGAAGACTTAAAAAAACTTTATGATACAGATAAAGAAGTTGAACTAATAATAAATATGGCAAAGAAAGTTGAAGGCCTTGTTAGACATATTGGAGTTCATGCAGCTGGAGTTGTTATAGCTCCTAATAAAATAATAAATTACTCCCCTATACAACTTGATCCGAAAGGAGAAAACAAAATAATAACTCAATATGATATGCATTCAGTAGATGAAAATAATGCAGGATTGCTTAAATTTGATTTTCTTGGAATAAAAAACTTAACTATTTTAAAAACAGCATTAAATATAGTTAAAAAAAGATATGGAGTAAATATAAATATAGAAGAAATAAGTTTAGAAGATAAAAAAACTTTTGAAATATTGAGTCTTGGTGAAACTATGGGATTATTTCAATTGAATGGAACAGGTATGACAAAGTTTTTGAAAGATTTAATGCCTACTTCTATTTATGATATTAATGCCATGATAGCATTATATAGACCAGGGCCTATTGAAAATATACCTATATATATTGAAAGAAAAAAGAATAATAATCTTGTATCATATTTATATGATGATAAAAACTTAAAAGAAATATTGGAAAAAACTTTTGGAGTTTTGGTTTATCAAGATGATTTGCTTTTAATGAGTATAAAAATTGCAGGATATTCTTGGGGTGAGGCAGATAAATTCCGTAAAGCAGTTGGTAAAAAAATACCAGAAGAAATGCAAAAACAAAAAGAAAAGTTTATAAATGGCTGTATAAATCACTCTAAATGGCCACAAAAAAAAGCTGAAGAACTTTGGAAATGGATAGAACCATTTGCTTCTTATGGATTCAATAAAGCACATTCTGCTTCTTATGGAAGAGTTGCTTATCAAACTGCTTATATGAAAGCAAATTATCCTGTTGCTTTTATGACTGCTATTCTTATAGAAGAATCAGGAGATAACGAAAAAATATCAGATATAATATCTGAATCAAGAAGAATGGGTATAGAAATATTGCCTCCTAATATTAATCATTCTTTTTCTGATTTTACTATAGTTGAAGATAAAAATAGTAAATTTAATGAGGCTATAAGATTTGGTATTTATACTATTAAAAATCTTGGAAAAAATATAGCCGAAGTAATTATTAAAGAAAGAGAAGAGTTTGGGGAATATAAAGATTTAGAAAATTTTATAAATAGAATAAATCATAAAGATTTAAATAAAAAATCATTAGAAGCATTGATAATGAGCGGTGCTATGGATGATTTTGGTGAAAGAGCTGAAATGCTTTTTAATTTAGAAGATATATTAGAATTTAATAAAAAACAAAGTAAAGAGAACACTGTACAAAATAATATATTTAATCTTTTTGAAGATGAAAATAAACTCAAATTTAAATTAAAAAAATGTCCTCCAGCAAAAAAAGAAGAGAAATTACTTTGGGAAAAAACTCTTCTTGGTTGTTATGTTTCTGGATCTCCACTTGATAAATGGAAAGATAAATTACTAAATAGACATATTAATATAAAAAATATATTGAATGAAGAAAATAATGATGTAAAAGAAAATAATATAGTTAATTTGCCTGTTTTAATAGAAAAAATAAAAACAACAAAAACAAAAAATGGAGATTTTATGGCATTAATTAAAGTTTCTGATTTGAGTGGTAGTTTCGAAATAGCGTTATTTCCAAAAAAATTTCAAGTGTTAAAAGAAAAATTAATAAAAGAAACACCTCTTATTATAAATGGAAAAATAGCCAATAAAAATGGTGAAAAAACAATGATTTTAGAAGATATAAATATATTAAAATGATATTTATATTTGCATAAAAAAGCTTTTTGTGATATATTTCATATATTATGAATTGGGGCTTAATATTAGTTACAATCACCTCTTTTGTGTTAGTTATACTAATACTATTACAAAAAACAAATACGGATGGAGCTGGACTTGGTGGAGATTCTTTTACCATGAGTACAAAAAAGAGAGGTTTAGAGAAAGTTTTATTTAGAACTACTATATTTGTGGCTATTGTTTTTACAATTCTTAATTTATTAATTTTATTATTAAAATAATAAAAACTTGTCTTATTTATAATAATATTTATATAAAAAAATGAAAAAAGAAAAAAATGACTTAAACAAGTCTACAAATATTGATTTAGAAAATATTGAAGAAATAAAAAATGAAAATAAAGATAATAATATATCTAATATAAATTCTGAATTAAGACAAAATATAGAAAAAATGAGAAAAAAGAATTTATCTCCTTTTAAAAAAAGATTAAAGATTATTAAAACTTCTTATTTATTAACTTATAAATCATTATCTCAAAAGAAAATATTATACTTTTGGTTAGGTATAATATTAGCAATTTTATTTTTATTTTTATCACTTAAAACTCTAAGTGATAAATATTTAATAAATATACCTACTTATGGAGGTGAATGGAATGAGGGTGTAATAGGAGTTCCAAGAAATATAAATCCAGTTCTTGCAAAAGGAGATGTGGAACTTGATATTGTTAAATTAGTTTTTTCTGGATTAACAAGAAAAAATAAAAATATGGATATCGTAAATGATTTAGCTGAAAATATAAAAGAAAGTGAAGATGGTCTATCTTATGAAATAAGACTTAAAAATAATATTAAATTTAGTGATAATATAGAAATAACTACAGACGACATTATTTTTACAATATCAAAAATACAAGATAAAAATATAAATAGCCCTCTTTCTATATATTTTGAAGGTGTAACTTTAGAAAAAATAGATAATAAAAATATTGTATTTCATCTTAAAAAGCCTTATTTTTATTTTAATGAAATATTGACTTTTGGTATTTTGCCAAAACACATATTAGGAGAATTGGTAGCAGAAGAATTTTTATTGTCTGAATTTAATCTTAACCCAATAGGTTCTGGACCTTACAAAATAAAAAATATAAAAAAAGAAAATAATATAGCTAAAGAATATATATTTGAAGTAAATAAAAATTATTCTAACGGTAAACCTTTCATAGATAATTTAAATTTATTCATTTATCAAAATAATGAGAATTTATTAAATGCTATTAATTCTGGATTGTTAGATGGTACAGGATATCTAGATAATACATATTTTTCAAAAATAGAAAATAAAAACTATAATATATTAAAAAAAGATTTACCAAATATATATATGCTTTCTTTTAATATAAATAAAAATACTTTTTTGGCATCAAAAGAAAACAGATTATTTTTGAATAACTTAATAAACAAAGACGATTTAATAAACAATGTACTTGGAAATTATTATACTAAAGAAGATGTTTTTTTGCCTGCAGATACAAATAAATACTATATAAATACAGAAAATAAAAAAGATATTATAAAAAATACAGAAATTAATATATCAACAATAGATACAAATGAAACAAAAAAAGTTGCTGAAAAAATAAAAGAATATTTTGAAAATAATGGTATAATTACTAATATAAATTTGTATAGTATAAATGATTTAAATGATATAATAAAAAATAGAAACTTTGAAATATTATTATATGGGTCTATAATTGAAAAAGATATTGGTTTATATTCATTTTGGCATTCTTCTCAGAGGACTGCTCCAGGAATGAATATAACTAATTATGTTAGTAAAAAATTAGATGAAAATTTAATTCTATTAAAAGATGAAGTAAATAAAGAAAAAAGAAAACAATTACTTATAAACATAGAAGAAGAATTATTAAAAGAAATGCCTGCTATACCTCTTTATTCAAGTAATTTTAATTACATAATTAAAACAAAAAATATATTAAATGAAATAGAAAATAAAATACCAGAGAAATTAGATAATAAAAGTGAAAGATTTATCAATATAAACGAATGGTATAAAAAAGAAGAATCTGTGTGGAGTTTCTCTTATAATAAAAAATTAATAGAAAAATTATCAAATATAATAAAATAAAATATGAATAAATATAATAATAACAATAATAATAGGACTAATAATAAATCAGCAAGAAGTAGTTATTCTAAAATGAGTAGTAAAGTATCAAATTCAAGACCTCCTATTAGAAGTAGAAAAAATGGAACAAAATTTGAAACAAAAATATCAGAAGCGACAGAATTAGCACATATTCCAGAATTAAAAGAAGATTCTATAAGAATAATTAATTTAGGTGGAGTAGAAGAAGTCGGTAGAAATATGAGTTGTATAGAATATAAAGATTCTATAGTTATAGTAGACTGTGGTTTTCAATTTTCAGAAAGTTCTACACCAGGTGTAGAGTGCATATTACCAAATACAAGATATTTAGAAGAAAATAAACATAAAATAAAAGGAATGCTTATAACTCATGGTCACTTAGATCATATTGGAGCTATACCTTATATTTTACCTAGAATAGGTAATCCAAAAATATATTCAAGACAATTCACGGCTTTAATGATTAAAAAAAGACATGAGGAATTTCCTCATCTTGATCCATTAAATATAGAAATTGTAGAAACAGAAGATACTGTTTTTCTTGGAGATTTGAAAGCAAAATTTTTTGCCGTATCTCATGCTATTCCAGATTCTATGGGACTTATAATAGAAACTCCTTATGGAGATATTGTTCATACTGGAGATTTGAGACTTGACCACGACAATGGAGTTCCTACAGAAACTGAAGTTGAAAGATATAAAATATTTGAGAATAGAAAAATACTTTGCCTTATGACAGATTCTACAAATTGTGAAAATCCTGGATTTTCTATATCTGATAGAGTTGTTTTTGAAAATATTAGAAATATAATAAAAGACTCTAGAGGTAGATTGATTATAGCTACCTTCTCTTCTCAAGTAGAAAGAATGTTAGAAATATTAAAAATGATAGAAAGTTTTGGTAAAAAAGTTGCTGTAGAAGGAAGAAGTATAAAAACAAATATAGAAGTAGCAAAAGCTGCTGGATTATTAAAATCAGATCCAAAAATAATAATACCAATAGAAAGTATAGATGATTATCCTCAAGATAAAGTTGTAATTTTAGCAACAGGAGCACAAGGAGAAAGGTTTGCTGTGTTAAATAGAGCCGCAAACGGAATGCATAAATATGTAAAATTAGATAAAAATACAACTATTTTGATGTCATCTTCTGTTGTTCCAGGTAATGAAAGAGCGGTTCAAATGTTAAAAGATAAATTATCAAGAAAAGGTGCTAGAATAATACATTACAGAACTTCTGATGTTCATTCTTCTGGTCACGCTAATCATGATGAGCTCGTATGGATACATACAAAAATTAATCCTAAATTCTTTATCCCTGTTCATGGGTATCATTATATGCTACGAGTTCATGGTGATATACAAAGAGATTTAGGTATGAGAGAAGAAAATATAATAATACCAGATAATGGTATGATTATAGAGATACAAAATAAAGGAGAAAAAATAGTTTCTTTAAAGGAATATGTTCCTAATGAAATGCTTGTTGTAGATGGTATGAATGTTGGTAAAATTCAAGATGTTGTAATGAGAGATAGACAAGTATTGGCTGAAGATGGAATGTTTGTAGTAATTGGTATTATTGATGGATATTCTAAAAAACTTAAAAAATCACCAGATTTAATATCTAGAGGATTTGTTTATCTAAAAGAATCTCAAGAGCTTTTGTATCAAACAAGAACACTTTCTAAAAAAATAATAGAAAATAATTTAGAAAAAGGAAAAGAAATTGAAATAGATAAAATAAAAGAAGAATTAAATGAAAATGTATCAAAATTACTTTTACAAAATACAGCTAAAAGACCTGTTATAATTCCTGTTATAATAGTTATATAACTATTATTATGAATAAAGAACAAAAGAAAAAATTATTAACTATTTCTTATTTAGCTGTAATCGCCTACTCTATACATTATTATTCTTTGTATTATATATTATCTAATTTCTTGAATGAATATTTTAGTAGAGGTACATTAAGTATTTTGTTTGCAGTCGCATCTTTTTCTTGTATTGTATTATCAAATTTCTTTGGAAAAATTTTATCAAAATTTAGTAATAAAAAGAGTTTAAATTTTTTTATTTTATCACAAATATTGATAACATTTTCTTTATCTTTTGCAGGTAGTATTAATTTATATATAATAGCTTTATTATTCCTAACTCAATTTGTTCTTTATAGTGCTATATCTACTTCTATAAATATTTTTATAGATGAGTTTTCGGAAGATGAAAATGTTGGCTCCATAAGAGGAGCAATGCTTACAATAACAAATTTTGCTGCAATTTCTGCTCCTTTTATGTCATCACAGATTTTCAATATTATTGGATATTCTGGTATTTTTGTTATATCTGCTTTGTCTTTAATTCCTTTACTATTAATATCAAAAATATTTTTCAAATCAATTCAAGAACCAAAATATAAATTTATAAATTTATTTGATAGTATGAGAATTGTAATAAAAAATAGGAATATAAGAGGAGTTTTTGTTTCTTCTTTTGTACTTAACTCATTTTATGCTGCTCTAAATATTTATTTAGCCTTATATCTTATAAAAATACTTAATATACCAATGGTATTATATTTGGAAATATTAGTTCCAATAACACTTATTCCATTTATATTGATTCCTTATAAATTAGGTAAATATGCTGATGAAGTATTTGGAGAAAAGAGACCCATATTTTTTGGTATTATTTTAATGAGTATTATAATGTCTTCTATATATATATTTAATATAAGTACAACAAATATTTTTATTTGGGTAGCCTTAATATTTATAGCAAGAACAGGTGCAACAATAACAGAAACTGGAAATTATACATATTTTTATAAAGGTGTGGACTCAAGAAATGCTGGGCTAATAGCTTTTTTCCAAAATATTGTAAATTTAGGATCTTTATTTATAACTATTTTAGGTGTTATATTATTAGATTTATTAAATCTTGATATAAAATTAATCTTTTTATTTGTTGGTTTACTAGGATTTTTGTCTTTATTTATTATAATAAAAATTAAAGATAGAGAAATAAAAAGAAGAAAAATAGAAAAAATAAATAAAGATTTAGAAAATTTATTAGAAAAAGAAAAAGAAGAGAAAAATGAATCTAAATATATATACGAAGAAGAAAAAAAGAAAAAAGTTGTTAATTTCCTACCATAATTATGAAAATAAAAGTTGATTTAAAAAAATATAATAAAAATGAAGTTATTAAAGGTATCCGTATAAATAAATATTTAGCTGATATTGGAATTCTTTCTCGTCGTGAAGCTGATAAACTTATAGAAAATAAAAAAATTCATATAAATGATAAAGTTGCATTACTTGGTGAAAAAATTAAAAACGGAGATAGTGTTTTTATAAATCAAAAATTTGAAACATTAAAATATTTTATCTTTTATAAAAAAAGAGGTGTGGAAACTGCTTTTAAAATAATAGACAAAGTGAGATATGAGCCTATTGGTAGACTAGATAAAGAAAGTGAAGGATTATTAATTTATAGTAATGATTATAGAATAGTAGAAAAATTACTTAATCCAGAAAATAAATTTGAAAGAGAATATAATGTATTAGTGAGAGAAAATGCAACACCAAGAGTTAAAACTTTACTTGAAAAAGGGATTGTAACTAAAGAAGGGACTTATTCTCCTGCTAAAAAAGTAACCCTAGATGAAGAAAATAGGCATTTAATAAATATTATTTTAACAGAAGGTAAAAAGCATGAAATAAGAAGAATGCTTAATGCATTAAATCTTACTATTAATTCTTTAAAAAGAGTGAGGTTTTTATTTTTAAATATAAAAGGTATGAAACCTGGTGAAATGAGAGAATTTAAAAAAGAAGAAAGAGAAAAGCTTTTAACTACTTTGAATATAGAAATAGAAAATTAAAAAATCTACACTTCTTTTTTCAATTTATTTATTCTATCAATTATAAATCTACCAATATCTACTCCTCCATTTTTTAAAATAAAATCCATTTTAGAATCTTCAAAAATATTTGGATTAATATGAATATCCACAACTATTGGAATATGAACTATTCCAGATTTTGATTTAAATTCTTTTAATACAAAGTCTACTAATATATATCTTTTTAAAAAAAGAGTTTCAAAAATAGTTTTAGAAGTATTTATTAAACTTTCTTTTAATTCTTTTTCTAGATTAATAAAAACTCTTTTTTCACAATCATGCCCTATTAAGCATCTTTCATATAATTTAACTCTTGAAGGATTTATTTCTCCTAATTTTATATTTATGTTTTCAATAAGTGGTGGTATATAAATATCTTGATTTCTATAATTAGGTATTACAGCAACTGATATTGCTTTTCCTTTTATATGTTCTTCTATTAAAACCTCCCTTCCTTCATCTAAAATTTCTTCTATTTTTTTGTATGCTTCAATAAAAGAATAAGTTAATAAACTTTTTTTATTAAAATTATGCTCTGTTTCTTTTATTGCTAAAGGAGTATGAAAAACATTCCAAATTGATTTTAATTCAAAAAGTAGATTTCTTTTTTCTCTTATAACTTTGTATTTAGGAGTATTGATATTTAATTGCTCTAATATTCTTTTTATTGTAAGTCTATTCAAATGAAGAGTTTCTTTTAAGGAAAATAAATCTTTAACACCTAAATCTTCCGCAAGAGTTTTGTATTTAACATTTTTATTATTTGTAAAATCAATATAAAAATCAGATTTTGAAAATATACTGTGAGGTTCTGATGGAATTCCTTTTTCAAACCAATTAAAATTATCATCTACTACTACATCAAGAACATTTATGTCTTCTAAGGCTTTTGATAAAGAAACTATAATATTAGCTCCGTTTTTCATAGATCTAATACTATCTTCTTTACCTCCTCTTATTATTGCTATAGTTTTTTTAAAACCATTATTCATACATAAAATTATATCATAAACTTTATCATGCTTCACATGATAGACATATATTAGTCTCTTCGTTAATTATATTTACTACTTCTTTTTTATTGTTTAATTCTTTCATTTTTTTTCTACTAAACTCTTGAGCAGCATTAAAACTATGCTGATAATATAAGGATTTTATACCTTTTTCCCATGCTTTTATATATAAAGCATTAATATCTTTTGTTGTCATATTGCTATCTATCATCAAATTAATAGATTGAGCTTGGTCAATAAATATTTGTCTATCTGCAGCTTGATCTATTATTATATTTTGATTTATTTCAGAAAAAGTTTTGAATATATTCTTTTCTTCAATTGATAAAAAATCTAAATGTTGAACTGAGCCGTCATTTTCTAAAATATTTTGCCAAATTTCTTCTGTGTTTTTATTTTTTTGTATAAGTAATTTTTCTAAATATTTATTTCTAAATGTTACTTTTATTTTTTCTAAATCTTTTACAAAACAATTAGAAAAGACAGGTTCTATACCTTGAGATATTTGTCCTAAAATAAAAGAAGATGAAGTTGTTGGAGCTATTGCCATTAGTGTAGTATTTCTTCTGCCATAACCTTTTAATATTTCTGGTTCTCCATATTCTTTTGATAATTGAGAAGAAGCTTTATATGTTTTTTCTTTTATTAAAGAAAAAATTTCTTTATTTATTTCTTTTGCTTTATAACTCTCAAATGCGATCATATTATCTTGTAAATATGAATGCCACCCCAAAACTCCTAATCCTAATGCTCTATTTTCTTTAGCAAAATTATATGCTCTTTCCATAAATAAAAATGTTTGTCTTTCTCTGTTGTTGTCGCTATTTTTCATTTTTTCTAATTTAATTAAAAAGTCTTCTATAACAGCATCTAAAAAATATGTCAATGTTTCAACTGCATCTCCATCTTTCCATTCATTGTAATGAAAAAGATTCATTGAAGATAAACAACATACAAATGACCAATTTTCATTACTTGGTAAAGCTATTTCACTACATAAATTACTTGCAAGTATTTTTAATTTTTTGTCTTTATAAACATCTACAGTGTTTTTATTCATAGTGTCAGAAAATAAAATATAAGGATAACCGATTTGACTCCTTTTTTCTAAAACTTTCGCCCAAATAGATCTACTCTCTTTATCTCCTTCTATCATTTTTTTGAACCAGTCATCTGATATTGTAACAGCATATGTGGACTCTTGAATTTTATCTCCATCGCCACCAATATTTAAAAACTCTTTTATATCTTTATGTTCTATTGGTAAATAAAGTGCAACATGTCCTCTTCTTGCTGATCCTTGTGATATTACATTTGTAGCAGTATCAAACATCTGCATAAAATGTACTGAACCATTAGAATAGCCATTATTTTTTATTTTCTCACCTCTTGATCTAATGTCTCCAAAATAAACAGAAGTTCCGCCTCCATACTTAGTCATCATACCTACTTCACTTAAAGTGAAAAGTATTTGCCCCATATCATCACCAGCATAAGAACCAAAACAACTTATCGGCAAACCTCTTTCAATTCCAAAATTAAGCCAAATTGGTGTAGCTAAAGAATAATAACCTTTTTCCATATAATCAAAAAACTTTTTTGCAAAACCTTCTTTTTTTAATAATTTTTCTGCATAATTTGCAATATCTCTTATTCTTTGTTCGGGAGAAACTCCTTCTAATAAGTAATCTTTTATTAAAAACTTTCTACTATATTCATTTAACCATTTCATATTTTTATAAATTATAATTATCAATTAATAAATTAAAACAAATCATCTTCTGTAATACTTTTACCTCTTTTGTTATAATTGATAGATTTTTTACCAAAAAAATCTACATGTTTTGTGACAATAACTTCTTCATTAAACCATTTAGTTTCTTCTAATAATTTTTTATCTTCTTTAAAAATCCTTTCCATACCTATTGCTTCTAAAGAATTATTAAATCTGTTTTTTATAAATTCTAAAATAGTATCTTTTGATAAAAACTCTAATTCTCCTTTTTCAAGTATCCAGTCAACAACATTTTTTTCTGATTCAAAAGCTTGAATACATGCATCTTTTATTTTTTCCTCAAATTCTTTATCAAACCAATTAGGATTTTCTTCTTTTATTATATTTATAAGATTAATACCAAATAGTCCATGTATTTGTTCTTCTTTTGATGTTGCTTCTATTGCATTTGAAATACCTTTAAATAAAAATCTCTTTTTATTAAAAGACATTATGATTAAAAATTGTGAAAAAAGTGATACATGTTCTATAAAAAGTGAAAATAATAATATAGATAGAGTATATTCTTTATTGTTTTCACTTTTAGCATTCTCTATTGATTTATTTAAGTATTTAACTCTTTCATTTAATGCGGATATTTCTTTTATTTTTTGAAATTCATTATTTAATCCAAGCAATTCCAAAAGATGAGCATAAGCATCTGTATGTCTTACTTCACTCTCAGCAAATGTTGCTCCAACAGCTCCTATTTCTGGTTTTGGCATTTTTTTGTAAATGTCACCCCAAAAAGATTTAACAGCTACTTCAATTTGAGCAATTGCAAGCATTGAGTTTTTAATTGCATTCTTTTCTTCTTTTGAAACTTCTATTTTGAAATCTTGTAAATCTTTTGTGAAATTAAACTCTGTGTGTAACCAATAAGAATGTCTTATAGCATTTACATATTCATATAATTCTGGATATTCATATGGTTTTAAATTTATTCTTTTTTCAAAAATATTTTTTCTTCTTAATTCTGCTCTTTTTTCTCTATATAATATATATGCCTTTGCTACATTGTGTTTTTTTGCTTCCATTAGAGAATTTTCTATGATATCTTGCAAGTCTTCTATCCAAATTATATTATTTAATAAATCTTTATCTTTATCATTAATGCTTAATTTATTTTCATTTGTATTTTTGTATTTCTTTTTTATTTCTAAAATCCTTTTTTTCAAAATATTAAGAACTTTATCAGATATTAATTCAGCTTCTTTTTTGTCTTGCAAATTTAAACTTTGCATAGCTTTATATATAGCTTCAATTATTTTTTTAATATTGAATTTTTGTATTGTAAAATCTCTTTTTTTTATAAACCATAATAAAGTATTGTCATTTTTGATCATATATTTTAAAAATATTAAAAGATTAATAAAATTAATAAAAAATGAAAAAATACAAAGATTAATTAAATGAGTTTAGGTGATAGTTAGATTTTATACTATAAAAAATAAAAAATATTCTTTATTTGACAAAACTTTATATTTATTTTATTTTTATATATCTATAAAAATTTTAATAAAAAGTTTTTTGAAAAATTAAAGTCTATTTTGTAATGATCTATGATAAGAAATAGCAAATCTGTGAGCTTCTTCATTTGCCAAGATTATAGTTTTATTGTAATCGACTTTATCCACAGGGTCAAATTTTAAAACTTCTTTTGCTTTATGCTTTTCATCTTTAACAACAGAAAATAACTTTATTTTAGATAAATCTTCTTTATTTAATATTGTTTTTAATTTTTTATAAACGAATTCTAAATGCACTTTTCCTCCATCTATAACAATGATATCTGGGTATTTCCATTCTTTGTGCTTAAATCTTCTTTCTAAAATCTCTGAAAAACCCATTAAGTCATTATTTTTATTTTCTATTAATTTAAATTTTTTATATTCTTTTTTATTAAATTCACCATCTTCAAAAACAACAAAAACTCCAACTCTATTCTTTCCTGATATATGAGATATGTCATAACTTTCTATTTTAAGAGAATTTATTTCATTATCAATATTTTTGTTTTTTATAAAATGTAAGTCTTTTATATTTTTGAACAAAAATAATTTATCTCTTATTTTTATAGCTTCTTCAAATTTTTTTTCTTTTATTAAAGTTTTTAATTCTTCATTTAATTTTTTAATTAATTTATAAACTCCTCCTTCTAAAATATTTTTTATATTTAAAATATTTTTTTTATAATCTTTTTTATTTATAAAATTAATACATGTTCCAGGACATAATCCTAATTGAAAATTAAAACAAGCTCTTTTTTCATTTAATTTACATTTATCTCTATATGGAAATATTTTTCTTATTAATTTCATTATTTCTACTAATTCACTTTTAGAAACAAAGGGGCCTATTTTATACAAAAATTGTATATTTAGTTTTTCTATTTCTCTTTCTCTTAATATCAAAACTTTTGGAAAATCTTCTTTTGTGAAAATAATATAAGAATAACTTTTATTATCTTTTTCTTTTGTATTAAAAAAGGGTTGAAATTTTTTTATATATTTTGATTCTAAAATAATGGCTTCCAAAACTGAATCTGTTTTTATATAAAAAACATCTTTAGCATTTTGTATCATGCTTTTTAATTTAATACCTCTTATTTTTTCTAAATCACTAGAAAAATAACTATATATTCTGTCTTTTAATATTGTAGCTTTACCTATATATAAAATGCTTTCTTTTTTTGGTAATGATTTAAAATTGTGTTTTTTATTTAAGAAAAAATAAACACCAGGAAATTCTGGTATATTTTTATTTCTAAAATCTATCTTATTCATTATTAAAATATAACAAAAAACAATTATATTTCCTATTCTGTTATTATATTAAATTCTTTAAAAACTGCCTTGAAAGCTTCTTTTGTTTGCCTAA
>WBZR01000751.1_pt1 | contig 16434 bp, 9 predicted proteins | sample 5204231 | NCBI WGS metagenome assembly WBZR01 (sample SAMN12412403, study PRJNA552823) | activated sludge metagenome | isolation source: activated sludge from anammox sidestream of wastewater treatment plant... | place: USA: Virginia | collected 2017-08 | reverse complement strand
CCGCGCTGTCTACCACGAAGATGGGGTGTGCCAACGACTGTCGACGATCGGATCCGGGAACGCGGCGCGGTTCCCGCGGGACGAAGCGGGGGACACGAGCCGTGCCCGTGTCCCCCGTGCGCTCTCCCTACGCGTCAGAGCGCGTGGTCGAACACCCAGCCGTTGTGGGCTTGCCGCCAGACCGCGCGCACCGTCCACTTCACGTCTCCGATCCCGATGTGGGTGATCATCTCCTCCTGCGCGCCGTCGACCATGCCGTAGGCGACGATGGTGACCTTGTAGGTCCCGATCGACGACCGCTTCGCGGACAGCTGGTAGATGCCGCCGTTCAGCTTGGCGTCCCTGTTCTTGTACTTGTACCCGCCGTTCGAACGCGGGACGAGCACGCCCGCTGGTAGGCTGGTCGAGAAGATCGCACCGCCTCCGGGCGCGCCGACGGTCGTCAACGACACGGAGACCCCGAGGCCGAAGTCGACCGGGGATTCGCTCATCGGTACGAGGATGCCGTGCGCCTTGAACTGGTCGAGGCCGCCGCTCTTCCCGTACCGGATGTTCGACGGATCCTTGCAGATCAACCCCTGGCACATGTTGTTGCAGGTGTCGCCGTTGTAGGGTTTCTGCGGATGGATCGGGTCGCACTCGAAGATGTTGCCGTCGTCGCACGACTCGCCGGCTTCGACCACGCCGTTGCCGCAGACGGGCGTCGAGGTCGGCGTCGGCGTGGGCGTCAGCGTCGTCGTGGCCGTGGCCGTGGCCGGTCCGGCAGTGAAGGTCGGGGTCGGCGTTTCGGTCGGGGTCGCCGTCGCCGTCGGGGTCGGCGTTTCGGTCGGGGTCGCCGTCGCCGTCGGGGTCGGACACACCTCGGGCTCGAAGTCGTACGTCGCGCCGCACGCCGTGAGGGCGTCGACGTTGCCGTCGAAGCCGGCCCACGCCGCGCCGCCGCCGCCGGCCTGGATACGGAGCGAGTTGTTGTCGGTCGCGACCTTCGCTCCGGGATACTGCGCGGCGTAGCCCGCGAGGGTCGTGAGCGGCGGGCCGCCCGCGCTGTCGTTGTCGGACCACCATCCGCCGGCCGCCGCATCCCAGAGCTGCCAGGTTCCGAGCGAGACGCAGCTCGGGTTCGCGCCGCACTGGTTCGGGACGAGACCGCTATAGGGCAACAAGCCGTAGGTGCCGTTCTGATAGACGGGCTCGAAGAAGAGCCGGTCGTCGGTCGACCCGTTGTTGTCGAGGTCGATGCGGAGCTGGATGTAGGTTGCCTGGCCGCCGCTGCCGAAGCTCGTCACGTAGCTCCAGTACGACAGCGGCATGTCGGCGATGTCCGACAGCAGCATGCCGTTGCAGGCGCCCGTGCGGATGCGGGTCGCGTCGTCGCCGCTTGGCGGATCGCCGGCGGTGCCGACGACCTGGTGCAGGCTGCCGGCTCCGAGCGGCGGCGTTGCGGGTCCGGTGACGAAGTCCGCGTCGGTGCCGCCCGCGGTCGTGGCGTCGCCGACGTCGCTGCCGAGCGTCTGGTCGAAGTTGACGATCTCCCACATGCCCATGCTGCACGGGGTGACCGTCGAGCCGACGCACGACGGGATCGCGGCGCTGAACGGCGTGAAATCGACGTTCGCCGTGACCGGATCGCCGGAGCCCGGGGCAACGCCGCTCGGGCCGTCGACGGCGCCCCAGTAGTTGCTCTCCGCGTCGAGCGTGCCGACGCCGATGCCGCTGCCGTCGACGCCGGTCGAGTTGCCGTCGATGACGTTGTCGTGGATCGTGTTCGCGGAGGCGTCGGTCGAGAAGCCGACCTCGTACGCGAACGCGTCGTTGGCGGCGACGACGTTGCACGTCGCGAGGTTGCCGGTGCTGTCGGCGGCGACGCACAAGCCGAACGACCCGCCCTCGAACACGATGCCGCTGTTATTGGCGGTCACCTGGTTCCCGGTGATGACGTTGTTTTTCGAGGAGAAGATCAGGATGCCGGCGCCGGTGCCGTTCGCGGGATCGCCCGTATAGCGGTGGCCGTTGCTCGAGTTGCCGGCGACCGTGATCGGGCCGCCGCCGAAGCCGACTTGGATGCCGTTCTGCGCGATCACCGGGACCGGACCCGCGCCGATCAGCGAGTTGCCGGTGGCGCTCCCCGTCACGGTGCCGAGGGGCGTGTCCGCGCAGCCGCAGCCGTTGAAGGTGAGGCCGTTCTTCTGGTAGCCGCTGATGGTCACGCCGGTCACGTCGACGTCGATCGCGTTGCCGGTGCTCGCCTGGATGTACACGCCGAGGCCGTTCTGCATGCCGTCGAGCGGATCGTTGCGGACGTGGTCGACCGAGCCGCCGTTGATCGCGCCGGACGCGTTTCGGTAGTAGAGCCCGATGAAGCGGGCCGGCATCGGGTTGATGAGCGCGCCGCTGATGTTCAGGTCGTTCATCGTGACGCCGGTCACGCCCGAGACCAGGACGATCGCCGTGCCGAGGCCGTTGCTGCATGGGCTCCCCTGGGTGTTGTCGGTGACGACCGCGCTCGGCTGGACGAGCGCGCCGTTGCCGTTCACCGTGATGCCGTTCTTGGCGATCGCGATCTGCTCGCCGTAGGTGCCGGGAGAGACCTCGATCGTGTCGCCCTCGCAGGCGACGTCGACGGCCTTCTGGATCGTCCGACAGGGGTCGGCGGCGTCACGGCAGTCGTTGTACGTGTCGTCGCCGGTGGTCGAGACGTAGCGCGTGGACGCGAAGCACGGCCCGCTCGTGTAGGTCAGGTCGTCGAAGAAGAAGCCCTCGCCGTCGTTGCCCTCGGCAGTGCCCGAGACACGAAAGAGCACGGAGTCGACCGGGCGGGTCGGGTTGAGCTCCGCGTTCCGGAAGTAGTCTTCCCAGGACGTGCCGCGGAAGACCGGCACGCCGTCCACGCTCACCCGCACGACGTCGTTCTGCGCGCCCTCGTAGAACTCGATCTCGAAGTCGATGCTGTGCCAATCGCTGCGGCTGAGATTCGTCGCGAGCAGGTTGAAGACGAAGTCGTCGGGGGGCACGCGGTAGTCGTAGAAGCTGACGGAGAGCCCCTGACGGCCGTCGCCGGGATCGACGACGTTGTCGCTCACCTGGATCCAGCTCATGCGCGCGCCGTCACCGCGGTCGAGGCTCATGACGACGTGGGAGTCCTGCGCCGCGCCGGTCGCCGACTTGAACCACACGCTGCCGACGAGCCGCGGCTGTAGGGCGCCGCCCGCCAGGCCGTCCGCGGCCGAGCTCACCTCACCCGCGCGATCGGTCAGCGACGGCGAGAAGGTCTGGTCGCCGAAGGAGCCGATCGTGTAATCGCTCGACTCGCGGAAGCTCTGCGTGCCCGAGTGCGCCTGAGCGCTCGAGACTTCCTGGTCGATGTTCGTGTTGATGGCGATGCCTGGAGGGTTCTGCCCGCCCCATCCGGCCTGACCATCGATGCTGCCGGTCGTGTACGGCGGGTTTTCGAAGTCGATCGCGATCGTATCCGCATACGCGCGCGGCGCTACGAGTAGCGCCAGCACCGCGATGGCGAGTTTCACCAGGTGCGTAGCATCGAGGACGGCAAGCCGACATCGTGACGTCGAGGCGGGCATGGGAGAACCTCCTAGGGTTATGGGATTCAGGACCTACGTGGCCGGCTCGCATGGCGACGCATTCGCGGTCAATGACAACCCACGGCGGACCTTGAGAAAAGCTGCGCCAGATCGGATCATTGTGGGCTCCGTCGACATCGGACGTTCGGATCGCTCCCGCCTCGCACGATGGCCGATCCAATGCTGCCGGTGGTCGCGGGCATGGCGCCTCGCCGGATCCCACGATGATCCGCTTGTATGATCTCGGTCATATGGGGTACCCCCTAAGCGCGTCTCGGTAGGCCGACCTTTTCGGGTAGCAGCTGCCGAGTTCCGCACATCCCAACCGAAGCGAACCGGAGGATCCCCATGTTGACTACCTCGAATCCGGCGTCATCGCGTGCCCCGTCTGGAAGCGCCCGGCGGCGATGGCGGCGACTGCCGTTCGTGGCCGCGGTCTCGTTCATGCTGCCCGCCGCGACGCTCGTCTTCGCCCCGGGCGCGCGGGCGGCGACCCTCTACGTCGATCTCGCGGCGGCATCAGCGCCGCCCGGAACGGGCTGCGGCGCCTCGGCCGCCTACACGCAGATTTGCGCGGCGCCGGGACCTGGGATCGGGACCCCGTGCGCGGCCGGCTCCGCGCTCGCGGCCGCGAGCCCGGGCGACACGATCGAGGTGTGCGCCGGCACGTACAACGAGAACATCGAGATCAGCCTCTCGAACGTCACGCTGCGGGGTGCGATGGCCGGCGTTCCGGCCGGACCCGCGGCGGTGCCCCCGGGCCGGGGAGTCGGCGAGTCGATCATCGTCGCGCTGACGACCTCGGCGATCCATCTCTCGGTAAGCGGCCTCACCGGCGTCGTGATCGACGGGTTCACCATTCAAAGCGGGAACAATCCGGCGATCCACGACAACCCGAACTTCGCCAGTACGTCGCACCTCTGGGTGAACAACATCATCCAGGCCGGAGCCGGCTGCGCCGGAGCGCTCGGCGCGATCAACCTGAACCGCTTCAGCGATACCCGGATCCTCAACAACAACATCACCGGCGGCTGCGGATGGCGCATCCAGAACCAGGCCGGTGTCGCCACGTCCCTTCCGAGCTTCATCGAGGACAACTACCTCGGCGGGGCGGGAAGCGGCCGCATCATCCTGGGTGCCAGTCACGCCCCGGGCAACGTCATCCGCGGCAACCTCTTCGATGGTGCCGGCTCCGGCATCATCGCGGGTTGTCCCGGACTCGTGATCACCGACAACACGTTCCAGGTCGCCGGCACGTCGATCTATTTCCACAGCAAGGCCACCGGCGCCACGATCACCGGTAACCAGATGACGGGCGGGACCAACGGCGTCCGCCAGCGGCTCGACTTCGGCCCGTACACGCTCGGTCCGACGAACGAGGTGCACTACAACAACATCACCGCGCACACGAACTTCGGCGCCGAGAACCAGTTGCCTCCTGGCGACCAGGACATCGACGCCACCTGCAACTGGTGGGGCTCCGCCGATGGTCCGATGCCGCCCGGCTCGGGCGACAAGGTCACGGCCGGCGTCCAGGTGGTGCCGTGGCTCGTGGCGCCCGCTCCCGGAGGCGCCTGCATCGGCGGCCTCCCCACGCCGACTCCGACCCCGACCGAGACGGCGACCCCGACGGAGACTCCGACCCCGACCGAGACGCCGACCCCGACCGTGACGGCGACCGCGACGGCTACCCCGACCGTGACGCAAACGCCGACGCCGACACCCACGAGCACGCCGGTATGCATCTGCATCCAGGGCGCGAACGCGGGCACGATCTGCGCCGCGGACTCCGAATGCCCCGGGGGCAGCTGCGTCTGCGGTTCGGGGCCCACGTGCGGCAACGACGTCGTCGATTTCGGCGAGACCTGCGACCCGCCGGGCTCGGTGGTGGGGCCGAACGGCAACGCATGCCAGCCGGACTGTACCTACTGTGGCGACGGGATCATCCAGACCCCTCGCGAATCGTGTGACGATGGCAACAGCGCGCAGTGCGATCCCGTGCACCCGCAGAAGCCCGTCCAGGGTGACAGCTGCAACAATCAATGCGCGGGTCTCATCTGCAAGGACCCGTCGACACTCAAGGTCGCGAGCGGCCTCGACATCTTCAAGGCCCACGGGATTCTGATCCCCATGAGCGACGGGGAGATCGACTTCCATGGCAACGAGGTCACGATCGGCCTCAGCGCGGAGCAGGGCTCCATCTTCACGACGAGTGTTCCGGCCGGGTTGATCGAGGCTCGGAGCAACGGCGGCTTCAAATATCGTAATCCGTTGGCGAGAGAGAGCGGCGGCGTCTACAAGCTGGTCGCTACCCGGACCCACGGCGGTACGTACAAGGTCACCGTGACCTCGTATGGCGAAGCCAACCAGCCGGGACCCGTGATGGTGACGCACATCCGCGTCGGTGACGTCGAGTGGAACGTTCGCGCCACGTGGAAACAGCGCGGTTCGGGCTGGAAGTTCGTGAATCCGATACCCTGAGCGCGCCTGACCGCTCGTCGTGGAGGGGGACGCGAGAACGACTCGCGTCCCCCTGCGCGATGCCGCGCTTGCCGCGCCCAAGACCGCCACCTTCCCCGGGATGTACGCGTAGCCATCGAGGCTCGGCGCCGCTGGTCCCAACCTCAGGGATGCGGCATAGTGCGACGCGTTCCGTGTCGCACCGCAGATCTTTGACGTCGATCTCGGCCTCTCGCCGCGCCCCTCGCGTGGGCGCGGCCGTGCGGGAGGCGTTCCGGAGCTACGACGGTGCGGCCTTCCGGGCCGACCTCCTCGCCGGCGGCGTCGTCGGAATCGTCGCCCTGCCGCTCTCGATGGCGCTCGCGATCGCCGTCGGCGTGCCGCCGCAGCACGGCCTGTACACGGCGATCGTCGCCGGCTTCGTCGTGGCGCTGACGGGCGGCTCGCGCTTCCAGGTCACGGGACCGACGGCAGCCTTCGTCGTCATCCTCGCCCCGATCGCGAGCCGCCACGGGCTCACGGGACTTCTCCTCGCGGGACTGATCGCCGGAGCCATCCTGCTCGTGATGGGGCTCGCCGGCGCGGGACGTCTCATTCAATTCATTCCCTATCCCGTCACGAGCGGGTTCACGGCCGGCATCGCCGTCGTGATCGCGACGTTACAGCTCAAGGACGTGCTCGGACTCGAGGTCGCGCACATGCCGGAGCACTTCCCGGCGAAGGTGGTGGCGCTGTGGGCGGCGCGCGGTACGGCGTCCGTCTCGGAGCTCGCGGTGGCCGTCGCGACCGTCACCGCGCTCCTCGCGCTCCCGCGTCTCACCCCGCGCGTCCCCGCACCGCTCGCGGCCATCGGCCTCGTGACGGTGGCGGCTGCCCTGACCCCGTACTGGTGGCCCGGGTTCCACGTCGCGACGCTGGCCGACCGGTTCAGCACGACCATCGACGGACGGGTCTACGCCGGGATCCCGCCCTTTCCCCCGCTTCCCCACCTGCCCTGGTCGCCGGAGCTGCTTCGTCTCGGCGTCCTCCGCGAGCTCGTGCCCGCGGCCTTCACCATCGCGGTGCTCGGCGCGATCGAATCGCTCCTCTCGGCCGTGATCGCCGACGGCATGACGGGGACTCGTCACGACCCCGATGCCGAGTTGATCGCCCTTGGCCTCGGCAACATGACGGTCCCATTCTTCGGCGGCGTCGCCGCCACCGGCGCGCTGGCGCGGACCGCGACGAACATCCGAGCCGGCGCGCGCACGCCGGTCGCCGCGATGACGCACGCCGTGGTCGTACTGCTCGCGGTGCTGCTGCTGGCGCCGCTCGTAGCCCGGATCCCGATAGCCGCGCTCGCGGGCCTGTTGCTCGTCGTCGCCTGGAACATGTCCGAGATCCACCACTTCCTCCACGTCGCGCGGGTCGCCCCGCGGAGCGATGCACTCGTGCTGCTCACGTGCTTCGCCCTGACGGTCGCTTTCGACATGGTGCTCGCGGTTTCGGTCGGCGTGGTCCTCGCGGCCATGCTCTTCATGAAGCGCATGGCGGAGCTGACCCGGGGTCGCCTGCTCGACGACGGGGACACCCTGACGTCGGGCGCGCCCGTCGCACTTCCACCGCACGTCGCCCTCTACAAGATCGCCGGCCCCCTCTTCTTCGGCGCCGCGCAGAGCGCCATGGCGGCGCTCGACGCGATCGGCGCCGACGTGCGGGTCGTGGTGCTCGCGCTCGGCCGGGTGCCGGCCATCGACGCGACTGGCGTGGTCGCGCTCGAAAGCGCCCTCGAGGATCTGCATCGCGACCACAAATTCGTGCTCATCGCCGGGCCGCTCCCCGAGCCGCGAAGCGTGTTCGACAAGGCGAGCCTACGCGCGCATCACGACCGGATCCTGATCGAGCCGACCGTCGAGTCGGCGCTCCGTACCGCCGCCGACCTCGTCCTGTTGAACCCGGAATGGCGCCGCCCGGCGGCGACGCTTCCTTCGGCTTCATCATTCCTCTGAGTTGGATGGTGACGCCCGCCGGCATGTGCAGGCGGAGGCTCGCGCCAACCGCGTTCATCACGCCGTTCACCAGCACCGAGCGCCATGTGCCGGCCGCGATCGCCTGCTGCCCGTCGCTTGCATGAGCGCGCGTTCCGTCGCACACCCCTCGCACCATGGCCGATCCCCTCGTCCTGAACTCCGGCGTCGAGTGCGGCGCCGTCCTCACCGCTCAGCACCGCGACGGCGTGCTCCGGCTCGCGCGCGCCTTCGAGGCCGGCGGCTTCGACTCCGTGTGGGCGGGCGACCACGTCTCCTTCTACGTGCCGATCCTCGAGGCGCTGACGCTGCTCTCGTTCGTCGCGGGCGCAACCGAGCGGGTGAAGATCGGGAGCAGCGTCTACCTGCTGCCGCTCCGCCACCCGACCACGACCGCGAAGGTCGCCTCGACGCTCGACGTGCTCTCGGGCGGGCGGCTGATCCTCGGGGTCGGCGTCGGCGGCGAGTTCCCGCCCGAGTTCGAGGCGAGCGGCGTGCCGGTGCGGGAGCGCGGCAGCCGCACCGACGAGGCGATCGGACTGCTCCGCCGACTCTGGTCGGAGGACGGCGTCGCGCACGAGGGGCGCCACTTCCGATTCGGTCCGATCTCGATGGATCCGAAGCCCGCGCGCCCCGGCGGCCCGCCGATCGTCGTCGGCGGCCGCAAGGCGCCGGCGCTCCGCCGCGCCGGTCGGCTCGGCGACGGCTACATCTCCCACATGTGCTCGGCCGCGCAGTACGCCGAGAACATGACCGCGATCCGCCGCCACGCCGCGGAGGCCGGCCGCCGCGACGTCCCGTTCGAGACCGCCGCCTTTCTCTTCACGATCCTCGACGACGACTACGAGCGCGCGCTCGACGGCGCCGCGAACCTGCTCCAGATGATCTACAACCGCCCGTTCCGCGACGCCGCCAAGAAGTACTGCCTCCTCGGGCGCCCCGCGGACTGCCTGGAGCAACTGCAGCGCTTCGCCGACGCCGGCTGCCGCCATTTCGTGCTGTCCCCGCTCATGGACCCCGACGAGTTCGCGGCGCGCGCGGGCGGGGAGCTGGTCGCGGCGATCCAGGGGATCGTGCCGAAGCGAGCGTCGTGACCGCGGTGCGGGCGGCGACCATCTCCTCGGAGCGATGCCGTCCTCGCGGGCCACGGCCATGGCCCTTGCGTGGCGGGTCTCCACGGCGGCGGCGCTGCTCCTCGTCGGCGCCCTCGGCCTGAAGGACGCCGACGGATCCCGCTGACCGCCTTGACCGCTCATTGTGTAACTTGTAGCACAAGTGGGTGGCGCGCTCGGCAGGTATTCGCGAGGCTCGACAGAATCTCTCTGGGCTGCTCGCTCAGGTGCGCAAGGGGCACGAGATCGTGATCACGGATCGCGGGCGTCCCGTGGCGCGTCTTCTGCCGCCGGTCGGCGAATCGGCAAAGGGCGTTTCGAGCCATCGCCGCTTTCGTGCAGGGATCAAGCTGCGGGGCGCGAAGTTGTCCGCGACCATCGAAGCGGACCGTGCGGATCGTCTCTAGCCCGGTTTATCTCGACGCGAGCGCGCTCGTGAAGTTATACGTCGAGGAGCCGGAGTCGGCGGAGCTCGAAGGTGCGCTCTTGGGCCGCCGTGACGTGCTTGTGTCGGAGCTCGCCGTGACGGAGGTCACGTCCGCGCTCGCCCGCCGTGTGCGCGCAGGAGATCTCTCGGCGCGGGACGCAGGACGCATCCAGCGACGGATATTGAGCGACGTGGCTCGGGGTGAGCTCCAGCGGATCGAGCTCTCCCCGGATAGCCATCGCGCTGCGGAGCGCCTGCTCCTCCACATCGGGAGCGTGATCCCGCTGCGCGCGGCTGACGCCCTTCACCTGGCACTCGCCAGCGGCATCCCGACGCGCGCGTTCGTGACGTTCGATCAGCAACTTCGCGCCGCCGCCCTGCGGATGGGGATCTTCGACGTGAACGAGTGACGCAGCGGTGCATCTTCCGGTGGCGAACGGACCACCGCCCAACGACTCCTCGGGTGGTTCCTCGCAACCTTCGGAGCCCCCGGAAGGGTGACGCTTCCTTGACGGTAGCGTCGCGGTTTGCTCGTGACCCGACCGCAGCGCTGCCGTAGAACCCGAGGGTTGCGGTCCGGCGCGCAAGTCGTTCCCGTGGCATCCGCTTTGCTTCGTGGCATCTGCGGAGGGCACTCCATGGGACTCGCGGGCTTCATCCGGAAGCAGTTCATCGACGTCATCGACTGGACGGAGGAGGGCGACGACGTCCTCGCGTGGCGCTTCCCGACCGCCGACCTCGAGATCCAGCAGGGCGCGGCGCTGATCGTCCGGGAGACGCAGGTCGCGGTCTTCGTCGACGAGGGCCGCGTCGCCGACCGCTTCGAGGCGGGACGCTACGTGCTGCGCACCAAGAACCTGCCCGTCCTCACCAACCTCCGGCACTGGGCGAAGCTCTTCGAGTCGCCGTTCAAGAGCGAAGTCTATTTCTTCTCCACGCGCCGGCGCGTCGGCCAGACCTTCGGGACTCCGAAGCCGCTGACGGTGCGCGATCGCGAACTCGGCACGGTGCAGGTGCAGGCGTTCGGCGTCTACAGCTTCCGTATCGTCGACGCCGGGCTCTTCTACCGGCAGATCTCCGGGACGCGGGACGTCTATCGGGTCGCCGACCTCGAAGGCCAGCTGCGCGCGATGCTGGTGAGCGCGCTCGCGGCCGAGCTCGGCCCGGGGACGGTGCCCTTCCTCGACCTCGCGGCGAATCAGCCCGCGCTCGCGGCCGCGGTCGCGGCGCGCACGAGCGCCGACTGCGCGCCGCTCGGCCTCGCGATCGCCGACGTGCGGCTCGAAGGGCTGACGCTCCCCGAGGAGCTGCAGCAGCGGCTCGAGGAGCGCATCGGCATGACGATGGTCGGCGACGACCTCGGCCGCTACGCGCAGTTCCAGACGGCGCGCTCGATTCCGCTCGCGGCGGTGAGCGAGGGCGGCGCCGCAGGCGCGGGCGTCGGTGTCGGTGCGGGCGTGGCGATGGGGCAGACGATGGCGCAGACGATCGGCGCGGTCGCCCCCGCGGGGGGCGCAGCGGGCGGCGCGCCGCCGCCGTCGGGTACGGGCGGGTCGAACACGCCGCGCGCTCCGCAGACCGGTCCCGCGCCCGCGGGGGCGGGACCGGCGGCGACGTGCCCACACTGCAACACGCCGCTCGCGCAGCCGGGCCGCTTCTGCTCGGCGTGCGGCGGCGCGCTCGGCTAACGCCTTGGACGCGGACGGCGAGCTCGCCTGTCCCGGTTGCAGCCGGCCGACGACGCCGCAGGCGCTGCTCGGGAAATACGGGCAGCCGCTCGGGCTCGACCTCTGCTTTCCGTGCTGCCTCCTCTGGTTCGACGGCTTCGAGAGCGTGCTGCTCGCGCCGGGCGCGATCCTCGCGCTCTTCACCCTGATCCACGAGCATCGCGACGAGCAGCAGGCGCGTCCGCTGTCGCGGCCCGCGTGTCCGCGCTGCCGGGTGACGCTCGTCGAGACCCACGACCGCCAGCGTCACGTCGCCTTCCGCTACTGGCGCTGTCCCACCGAGCACGGGCGGCTCACGACGTTCGTCGAGTTCTTGCGCGAGAAGGACTTCGTCCGTCCCCTGGCGCCCGCCGAGTTCGCCGACCTGAAGCAGCGCATCCGCACGATCCGCTGCGACGGCTGCGGCGCTGCGATCGACCTCGAGCGAGGCTCGGTCTGCGACTTCTGCCGCTCGCCGGTCTCGACGCTCGACCCCGCGCACGTCGACCGCGTGCTCCGCGAGCTCCGCATCGCCGAGCAGAAGCGCGACACGATCGACCCGGCGCTGCCGGCGCGGCTCGCGATGGACCGCCTGCGGGTCGACGACTTCTTCCGCCACGTCGAGCGCGAGTCCGGACGCGACGTCGAGCTCGGCGCCGCGCTCGGGCTCGTCGGCGCCGGCATCGGCGCCGTGCTCGGGATGCTGAGCGGACGCGGAAACTGAGCCGGCCGGGACGCCCGGCACGCGTCGCGTCCGCACGGAGGCCGACGGTGTCGCCGCGCCGCGCGCGCGTCGGATCCGCGACGGGCGTCGCGTCCGCCATGGCGCTTGCGCCGGTCGCGTTCCGCGTGCCAGGCTCGGGACCGTTCCCACGCCGTCGTCCGCCAGGAGGATCCCATGTCGTCGAAGTGCCGAGTCGTCCGCGTCGTCCTTGTTGCGACGGCGCTCGTCGCCTGTGCGGCGTCGTCCGCCGACGCGCTCACATGGACCTGCGAGGCCATCGCCCGCAAAGGGTCGCTCGACCCGACGGGCAGGGTGTTGGCCGGCAAGTTCGGTAAGAAGCGCCACGGCGGCCCCGCGATCAACAGCGACGGCGACGTCGCGTTCTTCGCAACGCCGAAGGGCGGTCCGCGCCGCCTCTATCTCTACCCGAACGGCGGTGCGCCGACGGTGCTCGCGGAGGCCGGCGGCGCGGCGCCCGGCGGCGGCGCCTTCGAGCAGTTCCGCCAACCCTCGATCAACGACGCGGGTGACGTCGCCTTCCTCGCGACGCTCGACACCGGCGCGGGGATCTTCGTCGATCCCGCCGCCGGCGCTCCCGTCGCGGTCGCGCGCCTCGGCGACGCCGCGCCGGGTGGCGGAACCTATGCGACGTTCGACGGCCTCGCGCGGATCGACGCGGCTGGCGCCGTCGCGTTCCTCGCGACCGTCGCCGGCGGCCCGAGCGGCGTGTTTCTGTGGGACGCGGGCTCGATGACCACGACGTCGATCGCGCGCGTCGGCGACGCCACGCTCGACGGCCGCGAGATCTGCTCGTTCGTCGCGCCGGCGGTCGGGCTCGGCGCGACGGCCACGGCGTTCCAGGTCGGCACCAAGGTGTCGTGCGCCGATGCCTTCGAGGCCGAGCTCGTCGGCGTCTATCGCGACACGGGCTTCGGTATCGACCGCGTCGCGCTCGCGGGCGACGCGACGCCGGTGCCGGGGACCACCTACGCCGGCTTCCTCGGCGATCCCGATCTGAACGCCTCCGATCAGATCCTCTTCCGCGCCACCCTGACGGGCGCGGCGAGCGGCACGGGTCTCTTCCTCTTCGATCCCGCCGGCCCGGCCACGACCACCCTCGCGCGTACCGGAGACGCCGCGCCGACCGGTGGCGGGCTCAGGACCATCACGGAGCCGAGCCTCACCGACGGCGCGCGCGCGGGCTTCCGCGCCAACGTCGCGCCCGATCCCGACCACGAGGGCATCTTCCTCTACGACGGCATCGACGAGGCGGTGGTCACGCGCCTCAGCGCCGTCCCGGCCGGGATCTTCCTGCCGGGATCGAAGTACCAGAAGATCTTCGAGGAGATCGGCGTGTCGCGGAGCGGCGCCTGGGTGACGTACAGCGCGACCGTGAAGCAGCCGCCGGGGAGCGGTGGATCGAAGGTCGGGCTCTTCCGCTGCGAGGGAAGCTGAACGCACGACTCGGGAGTCGCTCCACGAACGGCGCGCCCGCGCGCGCGTCGGGGTCGCGTCCGGCGACGGGCCGGCGCCATAGCCTTCGCGCGCTCGGGACTCCGCCGCCGCGATGCCGCCCAGCGTCATCGCGTGGATGAAAGTTTCTTGACCCGGACCGCGCGGTCAGAGTATTCCGATGCATCCGATCGGTTTCCTGGATCCGAGTGCCGTGCCTCGCATCTCGTTCTCACGTCGAATCGCGCTCCCCGTTTCGGGCGGCATCGCTCGCCCCGAAAGCTCCAGAAACAGCACGAACCCGCCGCAAGCGCGGGAATCCCAAGGAGAGGAAAAGTCATGAAGATTCTGAAGCAATTCGTTTTCATTGCCGCGGCGGTCGCCGTGTCGGCGGTACCGGCCCTCGCCGGCACCAAGTACGCGACCAACCTGGTCTCGAACTCGGCCATCGATCCGCCCGCCAACCCCACCCTGTCGCCCAAGAGCCAGATCAAGATGAGCGACAAGGGTGACGTCTCGGTCTCGCTTTCCGGTGTCACCGACGTGGGGGGCCTGCCGTTGACCACCTCCACGGTCTACACCGACAGCCTGAAGGACGCCGCGCCCGGTGCGATTCTCGACGGCAGCGAGTACGTCGTCATCATCAAGCTGTATCTTCCGGCGATCGCTGGACCCCCGCTCCTGATCCCAGGCGTGGAGGTTCCGGTTGCCGTCGGCCTCAAGAACGGCAAGGGGAAGACCAAGATGAGCCTGGCGGGTCTTTTGACATTGCTGCCGCCCGGCTATGGGCGCAGCATCGAAGTCGCCGGCGCCGAGGTCTGGGGCCAGCTCGGCGGAGCGCCGGAAGCCGCCAATTGCATGGCCGTCATCAACAACACGCTTCCCGCGACCCTCGGGTTCGGCGATCCGTCGTGCCGGGGCCTCGGGGCGCAGAGCGGCATGTCCGGGCTCGCCATTCCCTGAACCACTGATTCGCAGCCGCATCCAATCCTGACACGGCGTCGCCTCTCCCCGGAGGCGACGCCGTCGTTTTTTCCGGTGCCGCCGGCCGTCGAGGGGCCGCCGCCGAGCGTCGATCAGAGGAGCAGGCTGCCGAGCGCCGCGTCGCTCGCGATGAAACGCCGGCAGGCGCCGTCGCCGTCGCGCTCGAGGGCGGCCCGCGCCATCGCGGCCGCCTCGGCGCGGTTGCCGGAGAGCAGCGCCGCCCGGGCGAGGCCGGTGTAGGGGCCGCAGGCCTGGGGCTGGAGCGCGCGCATGCGCTCGAGGTGCGGGCGCGCCGCCGCGGCGTCGCCGCGGCCGAGCAGGCGGTTCGCCTCGTGCCCGTGTCCGATGAACACGAGCGTGAAGAGATCGGCGGACGCCGGCCAACGCACCAGCGCCGCCTCGAGCAGCGGAAGACGCGGCCCGACCGCGTTCGTCCGCGTCGCCGCGGCGCCGATCAGGACGGCGAGCGCTTCCGATGGAGCGTCGTTCCAGAGCGGCTCGGCCAGGACGAGCGCGAGATCGGGATGTCCGACGTTGAAGAGGAAGCCCGGCAGGTTCATGGCCGGATGGCCGAACGCCCTGCCGCCGAGCCAGGTCGGCAGCGCCGGCCGCTGGACCTCGCGAGCTGCGAGCTCGGCGACGCGTGCTTCGAGGTCGAGCGCCGTCGCCGCCGGCGCGGTCGTGAAGACGACCCCCCCGTGGTCGAGATGCACGAGCTTCCAGCGCGGGTCGGCGGCGAGCGCCGGGAGGATGTGCTGCGACGACGGCGAGGCGAGGTCCCAGACGACGGTCGCGAAGGGCCAGCGCGCGGCGATACGCGCGAGGTCCGGCGACGGGCCGGCCACCTGTTGCATGTACGCCTCGAAGAACTCGAGCGGGTACATCGAGGTGTTGCCCGCGATGAAGACGCGCCGCGCGGGATGGACGCGGTAGAGGAGGTAGCCGCCGACGTCGAAGCCGTTGAGGAGCGGTCCGGGGAAATCGGTGCGGAGGAGAAGATCGGCGCCGCCCACCGGAAAGCGATCGGCGTCGACGCCCCAGCCCGTCCGCGTCGGGGCGCGGACGAAGCCGTTCAGCCGGTCGCTCACCCGGAGCCAGACCACGAGAGTCGCGGTCGCGACGAGCGCCGCGCGCGCGAGCGTCCGCCCGCGCGCCCGCGCCGAGAGCGCCGCCTCGATCGCGGTCCATGCGGGCGCGAGGACGAGCAGGCCGGCGGGCGCCACGAGCGGGAGGTTCCGCACCGCGGGCAGCGCGAGCACGGTGAACCCGGCGAAGACGAGCGGGGCGAAGAGGCGGCGCGCCAGGAGCGCAGGTACGACCTCGACGCTCGCCATCACCCAGAGCGCCATCGTGGCGCGGTAGGGGATCGCGTCGGCCATGCCGGTGGGGGGCCAGACGAGCCATGGCAGCGCGGCGACGGCGGCGGCCGCCTGGCGCCGCGTCTCCGCGGCGCCGCGGCCACGGGCCGTCGAGGCGAGGCGGCCGGGGGCCGTACGGTCGGCGGCGAGCGCGAGCGCGACGGCGTACGGCACCGCGAACACGACCCACTGGACGGTCGATGCGCCCGTGAAGAGCCGCCCGATCGGCTCGAGCTCCTGGATTCCGCCGTGGAACGTCGCGCTCCGCATCAGCGTCAGCTGGACGACCGGCCCCGCGAGCGCCCGCCAGCCTTGCGGGTGGACGAAGCAGGCGGCGAGCGCCGCCGCGACGACGAGCGCACGCTGCGGCACCGTCGGCATGCTGGGCGCCCGAAGGTCGCGGTCGCCGAGCGCAGTCGCGACCGCCGCCGCGGCGAGCACGAGGAGCCCGTTCACGAAGTAGCCGTGCACGTTGATCCAGACGACGAACAGGGCCGCCGTGAGCGCGAGGAGGCGCGGGAAGGGCGCGGGCCGCGCGACCAGCGCGATCGTGAGCGCGAGGAGCACGTGGCTCGCGGTGTCGGGCCGCGGCTCCAGGCGGAAGGCGCAGACCAGGAGCGCCACCGC
>WBZR01000106.1_pt2 | contig 16438 bp, 15 predicted proteins | sample 5204231 | NCBI WGS metagenome assembly WBZR01 (sample SAMN12412403, study PRJNA552823) | activated sludge metagenome | isolation source: activated sludge from anammox sidestream of wastewater treatment plant... | place: USA: Virginia | collected 2017-08 | reverse complement strand
CGAATAACTTGACCGCTCGATCATCAAAATCTGTACTGCCTCAATGAAAACCATATCCGCTGTCCGATCTATCTGCGTGGTCAGCGCCTCTTCCCGTCCGCGGTGAAAGGACAGGCGAATCAGGTTTCGCGCTCGCGCCCCAAAAACAAGCGGCTGTCATCCAGCATTGCCATAAAGTGGGTCGCGGGGATCGTACTTTTGTTAGCTTTGGCGTTTGGCAGTTGGTGGCTTTTTTCCCACACCGATATTTTCACCCGTCCTGACCCGCCTGTGCAGGCTTTCGGCAGCCTTCCGCCTGGAATTACCCCTACGCTCACCCGTACTGTAGCGCTGTTCACACCCAACCTGACCCTTGTCCATGACCTGACAGAGATCCCAACGGATCCTGCCAGCCAGGAATTAGCCCAAAATATTCCAGTCACCGGGTTTGATCAGGAGACAGCAATCGTGACTGCGACGGCAACGCAAACGCGTACCCCTACCCGAATGGCATGCGCACTACCAGAAGGTTGGGTCGTCTATAATGTCAAGCTTTGGGATACGCTCTACTGGCTCAGTATGTCTGTTCGTGTAAGCGTGGATGAGTTAAAAGCAGTCAATTGCCTTAAATCAGATCTATTGGTGGTTGGTCAGCCAATTTTTCTGCCATACGATCCTCCCAAAGCCAGTTTTACAGCATCACTAACCGCGACATCACCACCAACCGATCGCCCTCCCACTGCCACTTCATCGCGAACATCTACTGCAACCTTCACCCGTACATTTACAGTAACCTTTACCCGTACCCAAACACCTACCTCTACTTATACCGCTTCACCCATCCCTCCCACCAACACATCTGTACCCCCAACAAACACTCTGGTTCCTCCCACAAACACCTCTGTACCTCCAACCGCTGAACCGACCGCGATACCAACTGAAGAACCTACCGAAAACTCAGAAGGCTAGGGTTTTCCTGGCAAATAAGGATGCCTGTTGAAGCAACTTGCGCATAACCGACATCTCCTCAATGCATTCAAATTAGCATTGGGATTATTATTGCTGTACCTCTCGATTAAAACAGTCGAGTGGGGCATTCTAACGGAAGCATTGGCAACGATTTCGCCGCTCTGGTTGTGGCTTGCCGTTCTGAGCGTTTTACTTAGTCTGGCGCTCAAAGTATGGCGCTGGGATGTGTTATTGCGAAATTATCAAATCTGGCTGCCCCTCGTCAAATTAATCTCCGCATTCTTTTTGGGTCAGGCTGCCAATATTCTGCTGATTATTCGTGGGGGTGAGGTTGTGCGCATTGGGGCTGCTCACCAACCTGAAGAGGATGATTGGCTCGCAATTACAGCTACGATCGCAATCGAAAAATATCTGGATCTCCTGATGCTGGTTGTATTGATGCTGATATCCGTGAATAACCTTCCTCCTTTGGCGGTGGAAAAATTAGGCAGTCTGCGCATTTTCATCATCTTGCTGACTTTAATTCTATTTTTAATGGTTGTTTTCGGACCATTTCTCTGGCAGAAATTCTCTACGGGAGGAAATCACCCCGATTGGTTTGAAAAAATTCAACCAAAAATTGATCGTTTCATTCAGGCCAGTCTCTGGTTGAAAGATCTGCAGCGTTTGTCGCCAATGCTGGTCTTTACCATCGCAATTTGGGTTGTAATGGCGGTGACCAATTTGCTGGTGTTTCAATCCCTTTCCATCCAACTCAATTGGGATGCTGCCGTTTTGGTGCTGATTCTCATTTATTTGGGAGTATTACCGGCTTTGATGCCTGGGAATATTGGCCCGTTTACTTTCTTTGCCCAATTGGCGCTGATCCCCTTTGCTGTAGAAAATGAGTTGGCGCTGGCTTTTGCAATCATCCTGTACGTTATTGTGACCCTGCCTCCATTACTCCTTGCGGGATTTATGATGTTATTGCCAACAAAGAAAAAACTGAGGGGCACAGGCTAATGTCTCGGTCATTTTATTTCTCAATTGTAATTCCAGCCAAAGATGCAGCTGATACCATTGCGAACTGTGTACGCGCTTTACTCAACCAACAAGACTATATCTGCCATCAAGATTATGAGATCATCGTGGTGGATGATGGCTCCAGCGATCAGACTGCCAGCATCGCGAGAGAGCTGGGGGTGCTGGTGATCAGCCAGGTGAATGCTGGTCCGGCTGCTGCCAGAAATGCCGGAGTTCAACAGGCTCAGGGAGAGATCATTCTCTTCACCGACGCCGATTGTATTCCCACCTCAAACTGGTTAGCTGAGATGGTAAAGCCTTTTAATGATTCGGATGTCGTTGGCGTCAAAGGTGCTTATCTCTGCCAGGAAACGAATTTAATTTCCAGATTTGTGCAACAGGAGTTTGAGTATAAATATCTCTTGCTCTCAAAACTGCCAAAAATTGACTTCATTGATACTTACTCAGCGGCTTATCGAAAAAATATTTTTAAAGACAATGGGGGCTTTGATATGCGCTTCCCGGTTCCATCGGTTGAAGACCAGGAGTTATCCTTTCGACTGGCACGCAAAGGTTACAAACTCGTTTTTCAGCCATCTGCTAAGGTTTATCATCAACATGATGTCTCCGTTTGGGAGTATTCCAGGCGTAAGTGGGGGATAGGTTATTGGAAGGCTTTTTTGCTGCGCTGGTTGCCGGAAAAGACACTTTCAGATACTTATACGCCAATTTCACAACGGCTGCAAATCTTTTTCCTCGCGCTTACATGGATGGGGTTGTTCGCTGCTCTTTTTTTCAAACCAATTATTTGGATTGGATTGGTGAGTCTTATGCTCTTCTTTCTGACTGCTTTTCCATTTCTAAAAATGGTCTGGAAAAATGATCGGAAGATCCTTGTACCTTCTTTATTTTTACTTTTTGTTCGCGCTGGCGCCCTGGGATTGGGGCTTGTTGCTGGATTCCTCTTCCCTCCTCGATCCAAACTTCCCCCAAGAGCCGGGCTTCGATTTTTGGAACGGCTGGCCAAACGAGTTCTGGATATATCAGCAGCCATCATTGCGCTGATTCTTTTTTTCCCAATCATGTTAATTTCAGCGCTATTGATCAAACTTGATTCACCCGGAAAAATCATTTTCTCCCAGGAACGATCCGGTGAAAATGGAAAACCCTTCCGAATCTATAAATTGCGTACCATGGTCACCGATGCAGAAGATAAATTACAGCAGGTATTGGAACAAAATAATATCACCTTCGACCAGCCTGTATTTAAACTTCAGAATGATCCCCGGGTAACTCGCGTGGGAAGATTCTTACGGCGCTGGAGTCTGGATGAAATCCCGCAATTTTGGAACATCCTGCGGAGTGATATGAGTCTGGTAGGCCCCAGGCCCGAAGAGAGCTGGGTGGTTGCGATGTATGATGACCGGCAGCGTCAGCGTCTTGCTGTAAAACCCGGACTCACCGGCCCCATGCAGGTCAGCGGCCGCGGCAATTTAGAATTCGAAGATCGCCTGGCTTTAGAATTGGAATATATCCAGCATTATTCTTTCTGGCTGGATTTGAAAATTATCTTTCAAACAATCACAATTATTATTTCCGGAAAAGGCGCATATTGATTCGACGCAGCAAAGATTTCAAAATTACCAGGAATTTTTGGTTGGTTCTCCTTCTATGTTCAATTGGAATTTTTTTTATTATTATGGGAATTGATGCATATATCCATCCCTCTGTGAAGGTGCAATGGACAACTGCAACTGAAGTTGATGTTCTGGGCTTTAATTTGATGCGCAGTGAATATCCGTCAAATGAGGGGATCGTTCAGGTCAATAAGGACTTGATTCTGGCAAAAGGCTCTTCGATTGAAGGTGCCCATTATCAATTTGTTGATAATGAAGTTTCTGCTGGGAAATCCTACACGTATTTATTACAAGAATTATCATATACGCTTGAAATTACAGATTTGGAAAAGATCAATGTTGAAATAAATCAGAAAGGCTTTCCTGCTATTTTAGCCGGATTAGCTTTTATGATTGGCTCATTTATCGTCCCAAACGTGAATAGACAAAAAACTTAAAATCTGATGGCTACATCATGATATTTTGAAAACTATCCGAATGAATAACTTCGAGTTTGAATTACCGATTGGCAATTATTTTATTCATGTGTTGCTGGATGAGAGAAACAGCTACGAAAGAATAAAAGGACATTATCGTTTTCACCAGAAAATGACGGACGATTGTATTGGGAAGATTACCATTCAAAATACGGGAAATCATCATTCAGAAACAAATCTGGAACCAAAGACTGTCTGGAGTGATAATACTTGTGAATTTATTGGCTATGACTGTAAAGGAATAGTAGGGAGTAATGTGGATGCCAGCCTGGAAATTGGTCCGGATACTACCATCCAATGTTTAGATTTCTTTTTTAGAGTCGCAACCTCAATTTTTATTTTTTCAAGAGGAGGTTTATTGGTTCATGCGGCTGGTATTGAAAAAGACAACCACGGTTATCTTTTTACCGGTTATTCCGGTGCTGGAAAATCAACAGTCTGTAAATTGTCTTCTGATTGCAAAACCCTGAATGATGACTTAATCGTTCTCATCCCTGAAAAAGGTGGTTGGCAGATTTGCTCAACACCTTTTACAAATCCTACGCAGGTTTCACCGATTCAGGGTTCGACAAATCTTCACAGGATATTTCTTTTAAAACAAGCAAAATATCACCAACTGGTTGATGTATCTGAAACAAGAGCTTTAGCAGAGTTAATTACACATGTTCCAGTTATTTCTCAGTCAGAAAAACTAATTCCTCCTTTGATCAATCGTTGTAATGACATCGTCAAGAAAATCCCGCCCCAAGAATTGAATTTTTTACCAGACAGGGGCTTCTGGAATTTAATTGAAAATAAACGTTAGCTAGTTTTGGTTTAAAAAAATAAAACAACCTCGATTTACTATGATCGGGGTTGTTTTTTATGAATTAAGCATTTTGACTGGTTGATTTACGTTTCAAAGCCGATTGAACCATCAAGAATTCACCAATGTTGTCCATGGTAACCAGCCCTACAAGTTTCTGGTTCTCAAAAATGGGCACAGTGTGGCAATGACAGGTTTGTAATCGTTCAGATACTCTTTCTAACATCTCATCGGATTCGGCAGTGACAAACGAACGATCCATGACACTGGCTATATTGGCGGTGGGACCATCGGTTGCCAGCCCCTTAATCAAAGCTCCCCGCGTCAGGATCCCAACCATCTCAGCCCCGCGCATCACTGGAAATTCGTGCTGATATCCAGAAAGTATGGCATCTACGCCATCGGACAATCTTTGGTTAACGTCCAGAGTTTGAAATTGGGTTAACATTGCCCGTTTGATTGGAATGCCAGAAATTGCTTCCTGAACCTGAACCGAGCTTGATTCCTGGCTGGCTCCAATCCAGACAAAGAGGGCAATAAAAATTAAGAATGGATTGGTCAACAATCCGATCAACCCAAAAATTAATGCAAAACCCTGTCCAACCATGGCAGCAGTATGCGTAGCTTGTGTATATTCCATTCGCATTGCTAAAATCGCTCGTAAAACCCTACCCCCATCCATTGGAAAAGCGGGCAATATATTAAAAAGGAGGAGTGTTAAGTTTACGATTGCCAACCTTTGAATCATTGTTCCATCGGTCACGGTAGCATTGCTTATCCCATTTAGATTGTGGGTTATGAACAAGTATCCAAGCATGATCGCTGCAAAAATAAAATTAACCAAAGGGCCTGCAAGTGCTACGATCAATTCCTGCTTAGGTTCTTTTGGCATGCGTTCTAATCTTGCCAGGCCGCCGATGGGCAATAAGGTGATATCCTTCGTAGTTATTCCATATTTCCTGGCTGCAATTGCATGTCCCAACTCATGTAACAACACGAATAGGAATAGTAAAATGATAAAAGCGATACCATTAAAGACTGCATATATAGAATGTTCGCTAATCCAGTATGAAAAACCAATCCAGGCGATTAAGATTAAAAAAGTGCTGTGAATAAAAACATCTATTCCAGCAATTCTTGCTATTTTCCAAGACCATTTCATATATCCTCCATTTCTCATTATTATTGAGAACTGAATGCTAGCTTAATCATACATTTTAAATAGTCAAATATTGAAAATTTGCAGAATGTTTATAGAATTCTTATAAATTGTTTATACAATGTTGATTGACAGATAGAAGTACTAAATAATATAATAATTAATATGATAAATATCTATTTTATCCCAAAGTGGGAGTAACAGGAAGAGGTGAAAAATGTCAGATAAATTTGTATTGCCGGAATTAGGGTTTGCTTATAATGCTTTGGAAGCAGCAATTGATGCTCAAACAATGGAAATTCATCATACCAAACATCATGCCGCTTATGTCAACAACTTGAATGCTGCACTCGAAAAAGCTCCAGGTTTCTTTTCACAATCGGTTGAAAGTGTCCTTCGCAATATTAATGATGTTCCCCAAGAGGTACGTCAGGCTGTGATTAACAATGGGGGCGGACATGCCAACCACTCTTTATTCTGGAAAGTACTTACACCCGGCGGAAGTAACAGCCCGGTGGGCGATGTTGCCCGCGAATTAAATGAAGTGTTTGGAAATTATGAAACCTTTGTTGATACTTTTTCTAAGGCAGCCACCACCAGATTTGGTTCGGGATGGGCCTGGCTGGTATTGAACGGCCAAAAGAAACTGGAAGTATACTCAACAGCGAATCAGGACAGCCCTTTTATGCAAGGTCATGTTCCAGTTCTGGGATTAGATGTATGGGAGCATGCCTACTACCTGCGCTACCAGAATCGTCGGCCTGATTATATTAAAGCCTTTTGGTCTGTTGTGAACTGGGATAAAGTCAATCAGTTTTACAGCGAAAATAAATAAATTCAGATTATGAAAAAAAGAGGAGCCTCTCGTTCATAAGATTGGCTCTTCTTTTAATTTGTTGAAATGATAATAGTCAAAAAACTTTAACTTACACTATAAAACATCAAATGTCCTTCGAAGTCAGTGACTAAAAGGATATCCCCATTAGGCGAAATTAATACATTAGAAATCTCCTGACCTTGAGGTGTTGATAAAGGTGTAAATTGTTGAAGGTTTAAATCCAGAATAGAGACGCTATTTCTGAGTGAAAGAGCGATTTTTGTTCCATCCGGAGAAATTGATATTGCATTTATTGCATCATCGGTATGGAATTTATTGAGAAGCGCTCCAGTTTTGAAATTATAAATAAAAAGGGTTGGTTTATAGTCATTACCAACTGTTTCAAAATCGGCAACAGCTAAATAGGTTGCGGCTGAGTCCATGTCTTTGCTGGTAATAAAATCTTCATGATACATTGCCGGGAAGATCTGGTTGGTGGTAATATTACTCACCTGGATAGTGGCTCTGGCTACCCAAATGGCATATTGGTTGTTTTGTCCAAAACTGACACTATATACAGGTGCAGCAGTCTCGAATCCCGTTAAAGTCGTTTCCAATTGACCAGTTTCAAGGTCATAGATTAAGGCTTTCCATTGATCTTCACTTGAAATCATGATCTTTTGACCATCAGGTGATATTTCACCAAACATGAAGGTAGTCCCTGTGGCGATTGTTTTTTCGGTTGAATTTGCCCAATTTCGAATAATCAGGTCCTGATTATTTTTCGTGATTACATAAATGTTGTCATCGGGTGAGATATCGATCGATATTTCATCTGGTGCAAGCGTGTACGAGAATAATACATTGAAATCGGGATATGACAAAACTTTAAAAACCCCGTTTCCGTCAACCGAGAAACAAGATTGATCAGAACACCATCGTACTTTTGCTGGATAGCCTAAATCGAATTGATTTATTAAGCTGTTTGCTGTTACAGTTGGAGATGGTGTTTTGGTTTCAGTAGGTTCAGGTGTGTTGGTTGGTGTTGACGTCTCAGTTACTGCAACTTCGGTAGTCACTTGCATTGGAGATGGAGATGCAACCGCAGGGGTATCAGTTGTATTAACTCCTTTGGGTGTTTTACTGGTTAATTTGCATGAGGAAAGCAAAACAATCCCAATGAGCAAAAGAATGGGGAGAGACATTTTTTTATTCATATTATTCTCTTTTCGTATATAGACGAATAAAATACTTTTTTAGTTCCTGGAAGTAATACTATCTTCCATTTTGTTGAAAGTTTTATGTAATAAATTATACATCTTGTCTTCAGCCCAATCAAAAGCTTGTTCAGTGATTTCTGCTATTTTTTTATTGATCCAGGAATCAACACGCCCTTTTTGACGGTCAATAGTTTTTGAAATTCCATCATTCATTCGGGCTGATAGGCTAGTGATTAAGTTGGGGTTTTGCTGAATGAGCACGACCGGAAATTCATTAACATAGATTGTCATGGAATGATCATCCGCGACTTCTATTTCCATCCCATGGTCTACGCTTAAGTCTGCGGTATCTGCTGCATAAGCCCGGTATTTCTTTCCTGGCAGATCAGAGAAAGTTACGGGATAAGGAGATTGTCCGCCTGAAGCGGTCCATGAGTAGATGATTAAGCGCCCTTCTTTCCGAAATCGGAATTCATAAATACCCAGATCCTGAGGGGTGGCGTAGCTACTTTTTTGCTGAAACTGTCCAAGAAATCTGGATCCGCCTAATAATCGGCCGATATTTTTTAACGTTTCTTGCCCTTCCGGCCCTAAAACAAAGCCAGGATCCTGAGGATTTTCATAAAGGGTGTACCAGAATATCTTTTCAACACCTTGTTCTGACATCAATGGCAGAATACTTCTTACTACATAATTAGCCTCTATCTGGTCAGTGGAAAGAAAATGTTGTTCTGCCGGGTATGATAACCATTCATCTTTCCATCCCAACTCTGTTATCCAGATCGGTTTTTTCCCGTTTTCATTTACGAAATCCCGGATATCCCGAATCTCGGATACCAGGTTTGATGATTCCTGTTCATCTGAACTACAGTTCATTGTTTCCAAATCAACTTTTGGCCCCCTTGGCATCCAAGCTTCGGGAGGATTATTATCCCAAAATGGGTTGATGCCCACCACATCAAAGTATTTCCAGGCACCTGACTTTTTTATTTCCGAAAGAAACATGATAGGAGTGGTGGAGCAAGTGTTACCTGAAGCGCTATATAACCCTCCCAGAATGACGGTGTCTCTGGAATTGTGCTTTTTAATAATCTTGTAGGCGGATGATAATAGTTGGGAATATAAAAATGGATTTGGTTCGCTTTCGGCATCCAGATTTGTTGGAAACATGACCTGCCCCCATACATGGGGATTGTTTGATTGAGGGAGGATTTCCCAATAATCGATCTGGTCCCCGAAGCGATCAACAACCGCTTGCACATAATTTTTCCAACGATCAGTCAGTTGATCAACATCAACAGTTTGTTCGGGATAAACGTGAGGTAAATACGCTGGGCCGGTTGAAAGAACTGCTACGACTCTTAAATCGTGTTTTTGGGCTTCTGCGAGCATAAAATGAAAATCCCGGGTAGTTGAACCATCCGAGTAATACCATTGAAATTGACCCGGGGTTTGCTCAACCTCCCGCCAGGGAATTTCCTCCCGAACCCAGTGAATGTTCATATCCTGTAATTGTTGATAAGCACCAGGCAGTCCTTCTGTTCCCACACGTAGGTGAATAGAATCTCCCATTCCAAGATTGTTGAGAGGCGCATTGGTAAGCTCTTTTTCCTTTGGTTTGAAAAAACCACTGATTAAGAAAAGAACAATTAGGACAGCAAGTAATTTAACCCAAAAGAAAGCGACTTTAAATCGGAAACCCATATCAACCTCACAGTTTTGATAAGGTTAATGGTGCAAGAAGGGGGCCAGATTACTTAATAATATCAATAATTAAGTTTTATTTTTATTAAAAATACATAATGGAGAAAGATTTTCAATTGACCAACCCCCTACCACTATAATAATCATCAAGGACAATTTTAGATAAAAAATTTATTTCTTTTTGTGATTTATTAAGAAATAAAGTTTCAATTATTGATTTAGCAACCAAAGTGGAAGGTTTAAAAGATGGAAATATATTATCACGTAACTTAACCGCATCTGAAGAAAAGTCAATGGCACCTTTTATAATTTCTTCTCTAATTGAATTAGCGTTAATTTCTGAGGGGGTAAGTAGGCGATAATTTGGGATGATTTCTCCTAGTTTATTAGTTTCATAATATTCAACTTGGGGATCAATTGAACCAAGCAGTTTCTCTAAATCAAAAATATCTTTGTAAAGAACAGGTAATTCTCCATTTTGATTAATATTTTCATAAAAACAACCTTTAATGAAAACATTAAAATTGTTTGAAACTTCATGTGAGCGATTATCTGTCATTAAATAATAACCATGAAATTTCTTTTCAACAATTTGATTAAGGTATCCTTGTATAGAACCTCCATAACCAACGTCAACAAGGGCTTGATTATCGTCTTCAAAAATTGGAAAATTTTGTAAATAAGTTTTTAAACCAGTCAGTTCATAATTGCTTCTATTATATATATCATCTTCAATTAATTTTAAAAAAGGGATTAAATGTTCTATTTTCTTATCGTAAACAAAAATTTCTTTGGTGGGAAGCCAATCAAGTTTTTGTAATATTCGCTTCCATCTTTTTTCGTTAAACTCTAAACCGAATCGGGTAATCAAAAAATTTTCTAACGTGTTAGGAAAATAGGTTATTTGGGCGATCTTTAATATGTCATCAAAATTTTTGATAGATGCTACTCCAGCACATCTTCTTGATATTTCTATATAATATGGTTTAATTTCTTCTTCTATACCATTAATCCATTGTTGAAAAATTTCTTTCATTATTTTTCCTTCTCTTGAAAGAAAAAATAATCTTTTAATCCCATTGCTTTTAGTTTGATCGACCAACCAGCTAGAAAAACTAATTAATAATGGTCCTATAAGACTATAACCATAATTGTAAGGAGTAACTTCTATCAACGAATTTATATCAAAAGGATTATCGAAATAAACATTAGAAAAATTCTTTTGAATAATTAAACCTAAAGTAAGTTCCACGTTAATATCGGTTGAGTACTTAAATTTATCTATTATTTTTGAGAACCGGGGAAGTCCGCTAGCTAAATCTACGGATTTTAGTATATGAAATATTGAAGATCCCATATCGCTTGGAATTTGGATATCTGATCTTTCATTATCACCAACCATTAAAAATTGATCTGGAGTAATAGAATAATGATTTAACATATATTCGAATAATTGTTTATTATCTTTTCTTAATCCTATATCAGATGACACTAAAAGTAAGTCCCAGCCAGCAATATTATTCTTGATTAATATTTTTTCAATAATGGCTTTGGATAAAAACATATCAGTTATGATGACAATTGGTTTTTTGGTTACTTTTGCTAAATTAAAAAGTTCGGTTCCTTCCTTCCGAGGCATTAATAATTTTTCTTCTATTTGTATCTCTAAATTTTTTAGTTCATCTGTAATTTGTTTTGGTAAACCTGATAGCTCCTGGAATTTAAGAAAAATTTCATCTATATCTACATCCATTCCCTTTGTCTCTCTTGCCAGAGTTTCTGCAGTTTCTCTAAATGATTGATAAGATTGCCCAATCTTTTTTTCCACTCGTAACGCAATAATTTTTTTTATCGAACCGGGTTCTAATAAAGGTCTAGTTAATAATGTGTCAAAGATGTCAAACCCAATAACTTTAATTTTGTTAGAATAAATTATATTTTGAAATAAACTACGATTTCGGGTTAAATATTGATCGAATCTCCAAGGAGACCAACTTTTAAAATTAGAATCTTTAATGATTACCGGAAGAAAACCGTTTTGTTGACAAATTAGTACAAACAAGCGTTCAATTGTGTGAGCCAATGTCCCATCATTTTGGCCATTTTCTTTCGGGAAGTCATTAATTGTAATATTGGAATTGAATAATGTAGATAACGCTTTACTTTTTGCCCAAAACATTGAACCTGCTGGAAAATTAAAATATCCTTTCGGAAATATTTGGATACCCAATTTGGGAAGCCATTTGGAAGCTAGACATTGGTTTGCCAACCAGGTATTTGCCATATAAGGTAAAAGATAAAAGTTTTGAGGGTAAACAATTCCATATTGCGTATCTTTTTTGAGAAAAGTAAAAATTTTTTTTATTTTTTCTTTACTGCCTAATAATGTGTTAAATAAATAATCTCGCCATCCTAATGTGGCATTTTCGTTGTAAAGTGATTTTTTAGTATGAAAATGCGCGATATATTCATAATTTTTAAGTTCACTTCCAAAAACACAAATAAACGGAGCAATATCTCTACCCCTATTAGGAACTATCTGAATATCAATCCGATTACATAAAGATAAATTAGAAAATTTATTTTGACAAATAAATTTAGTTTCTGCGCTTGTTACCGATATAAATAAATCAAATGGATATGGCATATTTGATAAATAATTAAATAAATCCTCTATTAAATCTTCATAATAAATATGTAAATGAATTGCGATGCTTCCTTGAATTTTTTTTGTTGGATTGACTAAATCAAAATCTTTCAAATAGTCACAGTTAATATTGGTGATAGGAAAACTTGTATTCTTTTGTGTTAAATGAAAATGAATAATTTTTAAATATTGTTGGTAAAAATGCGTATAAATAAAATTTTGGATATATTTTTGAAAAATTTTAGGGAATGCTTTATAAAATCTTAATCCATGTCTTAATAACCAACCCTGAATTCTTCTGGTTAAATTATTAAAATAATAATCATTTACACTTTCTGAATTGCTTTCTAAAGAATTATTAATTGCTCGTCCTTCTTTGAAACCGAACCTAATATAATGAACTAAAGGATTCCTTTTAGAATTTTTTACATCAGGATACCGATTTAAATAATATTGGGTATCGAATTTATTTGATGGATTCCGTCCCTCTTTCCAACCATGTCGAATGAAATGAAAAAGTGGATCAACATCTTCATAGCGACAATCAGGATATTCGTTAATATAGTAGATTGCGTCAAAATAATTACTTTTTTTAATAATAAAATAATCTCTAAAAAGCCTTAGCATTTGTTTCTCTGAAAATATTTTTTTATTTTACGAAAAGGTCGTGTAATTCTCCAACTTCTACTCAAGTAATACAAAGCGATTTCATTTTGTAGGTTTCTAATTTTATCGTTTTTATCTTGAACTTCATTTCGTAAACGATAAATTTCTTCCTTGGCATCTACTAAATAATTCTCTAGTTGGTGGTTTGTTGAATTTAATTGATTAATAACATTTTCATTATTAATTAATTTATCTTGAATATATCGAAAATAATCAAAATTCTGCTGATTGATTGATTCAATCACATTAATATTTTTAGTGAGTTTTCTTTTGGGATAATCATTTACCTTTTCCAAAAAATTATTGATTGTATTTCTATTTTCAGAAAGCAACCAATTACCTTTTACGTAATTTTGCGCATTTACGGCTAATTGATACCTAAGCTTTGGATCCTGAATGAGTGTTGTCAAGTTCCTTTCCCAATCTTCTATAGATTCTGCTAACACTCCCGTTACATTATTTTTGATTATGCCTGAATATGGTTCGATAGAACTATAAATGCCTGGTACACCCAGCGATGTGTATTCAAAAAATTTAATTGGGCTTTTACATTTATTAAACTCATTCTCTATTAATGGCGATATAAAAATATCTGCACTTTGAGTTTGAAAGAATTGAGCAAATTCCCGATAATTCATCGAATAAAAAGGGGACCATTCTATTTTCCCACCAATCAAAAATTCATCTGGAGGTTTTAATCCCCATATTCGAAATTTTAGTTTTTTTGGATAATTATTGATTAATTTTTTTATAATAGGTAATATGGGTAATAAGTCAGGTTGGTGAGAATTTGTACCCATATAACCGATAATTAATTCTTGGTCATTATTATCTTTCAAGATAGGTGTTTTTAATTTCCACAGTTTGTCATCAAAAAAATTCGGAATAATAAAGATATTGGGATTTGTATCAAAAAGATTATCTTTTAATCTTTTTGTACTTACCGTAACAAAATCAGCCTCGTGAACTGCTTGCCAAATTGGAAGTAATGAAGAGGAAAAATTATGAGTTAATCTATCCGGATGATTTTTCGGTAAGAAAAATAATAAATCATCAATTTCATAAATTACAGGTTTTTGGTATTTTTGAGCATTTTGAATAATTTGTTTATAAGCAGGGAAATATGCTGGAAATTCTCTTTGGATTATCACATAATCAACCAACCTAATCACATCAACATTCAATTGATTATTGACGAAGCCAGAAATAATTTCATATCCAGCCAGGGTATATGGAGCAATAATTCTTAAATAACCCATTGCGTCTTCTTCGGTTAGATTATTCACTGAATATGAATAGCAGGCAATTTTTTTTGTTATCATTGTAAGAATTTTTGGATAAATGTTTTAAGCTTTCTATAAAAAAGTAAATAATATTATTAAGTAAACAAATTTCTTTGGTTCGATCTATTATAATGGATATTAAAACGTATACATTTCAAATAGTGGTGTAATTTTATTATGTGCATTTTTTGAAGTTGCTAATTTTTAATGGACTGGTCCAGGGTAAATGACATTGGTTCAGCCTCTATTAGTGGTTTGGGTTCAAACAATGTTCTCATAGATTCTAAACTAAATTAACGATTTGCGACCTGCCAATCATCTGCTTGTTCTTGTATTATACAACCCACTAATCGAATTACGAATGCTTCGTCTGGAAATACACCAACCACATTTGTTCTTCTTTTCACCTCCTTATTGAAACGTTCCAATACATTATTTGAGTAAATTCTCTTCCTCATCTTGTGGATATACCCGAAGCTAAAATATCATTTTCAGCATTTAGCAGGATGTCGGCTGCTTTTGGCCATCGATCTGCCATAACATCACACACTGCAGATAACTGACGATAAGCTGACCCTTGATCAGATTGCGCAAAGATAGTTCTCAAAGTAGCAGCCACCATGGCTTGATTGCCCCTTGGAATATGAGAGAAAATGTTTCTCATGAATAGGGATCTTCTGCTTCCAATCTCCTATTCCGAAATGATGAAACCGTTTCAACTAATGATTGGAAAATTCTTGACACTCTGCTTTTATCAATGCCTGTCAACCCCATTGCCTGCAGGAGATCATCTACTTTCCGGGTGCTAACTCCTTCTATGTATGCTTGTTGAACAACTGCCAATAAGGCATGTTCAGCTTTTCTGCGAGGTTCCAATAAACTCGGGAAATAACTTCCTGTTCGTAGTTTTGGGATCCGTAAAGCAATATCGCCTACCCGTGTTTCCCATTTCCGTTCTCAATAGCCATTGCGGTGTGTTTGTCTTCCTGGATTTCTTTTGTATTTCTGGGCTCCGGTTTGTTCTTGTACCTCCAGCTCCATTACCATTTGGCTCATTAATCTTATGCTTTCTTGTAAATAATCCTTATCTTGATCTAATCTCATATTGTGCAGATATTCCATTCGAGCTATAGTCTTTGTAGTCATCGAGTTTTATCAACCTTTTTTACGCAACTTCTAGAGACGTGATAATTTTTTAAAAATAATGTTAAGCTCATTTGTGATAAAATCGATATTGTGTTTGTACACATACACAGAATTCACTAGTTCCTTTTTTATTAACTTCTTGCCCTAAAATTATTTTAATTAAACTTAAAAAAAATGATTAGTTTTAAAAGAAATAAATTATCGATAATTCTCACTTCATTTCGTTTTTTTTACAATAATATTTTCAAACAGATAATTTTTTCATTATTCACTATTTTAGTTGTACTAATTTACCCAATTTCTTTTATATATTTTCGAAACCTTGATCATGCAACTTTTCATGAATTTTTACAAATTTTCGGTCAGTTTGTTGTCTTAGCTTGTTTTTTTTCAGTGATTTCATTTTCTATTGAGAGGGAAACAAAAAAAGCAACTTTGCTCACTGTAATCTTTTTATTATTTTCATTTTATTTTAGATTTTTTGAAAAAGCGTTAATTATTATTTTTCCAATGTTTTATTATTGGCATGTCCTAATGATTGTTTTAACCATTATTGTTATTATGGCTTTTGTTATTAAAAAAAAATTCAATTGTGATATTGCTCATAAAATCAATAAAATCATATTAATAATTTTTTCTTTTTTAATTATCTACAATTTTGGTTTATCAATACCAAAAATTATTCAAACCATCAAAAATTCCTCTAAAGAAAAGTTACCTTTGCTTATAGAAAATAAAAGCACTTTCGATTCCAATATATATTATCTAATTTTTGATGAATTTGGTGGGTATGATAATGTAGAGCGTTATTGCAATTATGATAATTCTCTTTTTTATAACTCCCTTCAATCACTAGGATTTAATGTTTCAAAACATTCTCGAAATCTTACAATATATACAGATGTAGAAATTCCAAATTTATTAAATT
>WBZR01002953.1_pt1 | contig 16439 bp, 16 predicted proteins | sample 5204231 | NCBI WGS metagenome assembly WBZR01 (sample SAMN12412403, study PRJNA552823) | activated sludge metagenome | isolation source: activated sludge from anammox sidestream of wastewater treatment plant... | place: USA: Virginia | collected 2017-08 | reverse complement strand
GTGCCGTGACGCGCTTGCCTTCCTCGACAATGACCCGCGTGCCCACCTTGATTTCGAAGGCCGCAGTCTCGCCTTTGAGACGCTGGGCCACCAAGCCCATCTTGATTTCCTTCTTCGAGAGGAAGAAGTCCACCTTGTCAAAGAAGATATCGAGCATCTCCTGGTTGCTGTAGCCCAGGGCGCGCAGGATCACGCTCACCGGCAGCTTGCGCCGCCGGTCGATGCGCGCGAAGACGCAGTCCTTCGGATCGAACTCGAAATCCAGCCAGGAACCCCGATACGGGATCACACGGGCGGAGAACAGCAGCTTGCCGGAGGAGTGGGTCTTGCCCTTGTCGTGGTCGTAGAAGACACCCGGCGAGCGGTGCAACTGCGAGACGATGACCCGTTCCGTGCCGTTGATCACGAAGGTGCCGTGATCGGTCATCAGCGGCATCTCGCCGAGATAGACCTCCTGCTCACGGACCTCCTTGACGGCTTTCTTGGGGCCGGTGACCTCGCGATCGAAAATCACCAGGCGGACCTTCACCCGCAGCGGGGCGGCGTAGGTCAGTCCACGGAGCTGACACTCCTTGACGTCGAAGACCGGTTCACCGAGCCGGTAATTCAGGTACTCGAGCGCGGCATTCCCCGAGTAGCTGATGATCGGGAACACGCTCTTGAAGGCGGCATGCAGCCCGAGGTCCTGCCGGTTGTCCAGGTCGGCGCCTTCCTGCAGGAATTGCCGGTAGGAGTCCAGCTGGATCGACAGGAGGTAGGGCACCTCCAGGATGCTGGGCCGCTTGCCGAAATCCTTGCGGATCCGCTTCTTCTCGGTGAAGGAGTACGCCATGTAGTTGTACCTCTACGAAAGCTGCATCCGGGCCGGGGTCACCGCCCGGGAATAGGTCGATGCGGGCCGGCAGCAACACGCCACCGGCCCCTGCATCGGCGCGAACAGGCGAAAGCCGCCTGCGCCTGCTCTCCTCGCGCTGGGCGAGAGGTCCACGACAGCCTTGCGGCTACTTGACCTCTACCTTGGCGCCGGCGTCCTCGAGTTCCTTCTTGATCTTGGCGGCGTCATCCTTGGAAACGCCTTCCTTGACCGTCGAGGGCACGCCCTCCACCAGGTCCTTGGCCTCCTTGAGGCCCAGGCCGGTGATGGCGCGGATCGCCTTGATCACGCCCACCTTGTTCTCGCCGAACGCGGTCATGATCACGTTGAACTCGGTCTTCTCCTCAGCGGCCGGAGCGGCAGCGCCACCGGCAGCCACGGCTGCCACGGCAACCGGAGCGGCGGCGGATACGCCCCATTCCTCTTCGAGCTCCTTGATGAGGCCGACCAGCTCCATGACGGGCATCTTGCCCAGCGCTTCCTTGATTTCCTGACGTGAAACTGACATTTCATGTTCTCCTGAAAAGCTATAACCGAATCATGTTGGGAATGCGGCTTCAGGCTTCGCCGCCCTGCCTGTCGCGGTAGGCCGCGAGCAGGCGGGCAAACTTCGCCTGAGGCTCGGCGATGGTGCGCACGAACTGCGACATCGGTGCCTGCAACAGCCCCAGCAGTTGTGCCCGCGCCTCGTTCAGCGTCGGCAGGCTTGCAACGCGGCCAAGTTCGCTGCCCGGATAGACCTGGCCGCCAATGGCAACAGCCACCGGTACCAGTTTCTCGTTATCCTTGGCAAACTCCTTGATGACACGCGCTGCGGCACCGGGCTCCTCGCGGGAAAACGCGAGGACCGTCGGCCCCTTGAGCGAGTCATGCAGGCACGCAAAGTCCGTGCCTTCCACCGCCTTGCGGGCCAGCGTGTTCTTGACGACCCGCATGTAGACACCCTGCTTGCGCGCCCTGGCGCGCAGGCTGGTGATCTGCGTGACGCTAAGTCCGCGATAATGCGCGGCCACGGCCGACTGTGCCGACGCGGCAACAGCGTTGACTTCCGCCACCACCGTCTTCTTGTCGTCCAGCTTTAAGCCCATTTCTCCTCCTGGCAGTCATCCAATCCGCGGCTGCCCGGCACTCCTGCGCCCGGCAACCACGCCACCCCTGGCGGGATGGAACCTCGACGGGCGACCGCACCAGAAAGATCTGACTCGGCATGCACCGTCTGCGCTGGCAGGCTGCGGGTGCAGCCCATTAAGTCCCGGCCTGCATGGCTGGCAGGGACACCGGCGGTCTTCGACGCCGGCCGCTCACGCGGCCGTCTCCTGTGTTACCGGTGCCGCATCCTGCGGCACCGGCAGCATTCGTCCTGGCTACTACTGCACCTCGCCCTCGATGGATGCCTGGTCGACACCGACCCCGGGCCCCATCGTGGATGAAAGCGTGAGCCGCTTGATGTACTGGCCCTTCGCCTGAGCCGGGCGCGCCCTGCGGATGTCCGTGAGCAGCGCCATGAGGTTCTCGCGCAATGCGCCAACCTCGAAATCGGCCTTGCCGATCGTGCAGTGCACGATCCCGGCCTTGTCCGTGCGATAGCGTACCTGGCCGGACTTGGCGTTCTTCACCGCCGCCTCCACGTCCGTGGTCACGGTGCCGACCTTCGGGTTCGGCATCAGACCGCGCGGCCCGAGCACGCGGCCGAGCTGGCCAACGATGCGCATGGCATCGGGGGTGGCGATGACGGTGTCGTAGTTGGTTTCGCCACCTTTCATGCGCTCGGCGAGGTCATCGAAACCCACGGTGTCCGCGCCGGCTGCCTTGGCCTTGGCGGCATTGTCACCCTGCGCGAAGACGGCGACCCGCACCTGCTTGCCGATGCCGTTCGGCAGCACAGTCGAACCGCGCACTGCCTGATCGGACTTGGATGCGTCGATGCCAAGGTTGATGGCGACATCAACCGATTCGCGGAATTTGGCGCTGGCCATCTGCTTGACCATGCCGATCGCATCGTCCAGCGGCCGCAGGTTGGTTCGCGTCACGCTCTCGCGGTGGCGCTTGATGCGCTTGGATTCGGTAGCCATGCTCTAGAGTCCTTCCACGTCCACGCCCATGCTGCGGGCGCTACCGGCAATGGTGCGCACCGCGGCGTCCATGTCCGCAGCCGTCAGGTCCGGCATCTTCGTCCTGGCGATGTCCTCGACCTGCTGGCGGGTCACCTTGCCGACCTTGTTCTTGTTCGGCACGCCACTGCCCTTGTCGATGCGCGCGGCCTTGCGCAGCAGCACCGACGCCGGTGGTGTCTTGGTGACGAAAGTGAAACTGCGGTCGTTGTAAACGGTGATCACCACCGGAATCGGCGTGCCGGCCTCCAGACCCTGGGTCTGGGCGTTGAACGCCTTGCAGAACTCCATGATGTTGACGCCAGCCTGGCCCAGCGCCGGACCCACCGGTGGCGCCGGATTCGCCTGGCCTGCCGAAACCTGCAGCTTGATGTATTTGTCGACTTTCTTGGCCATTTCAGTTTCCCGTAGGCCGCACCACCGCCGGGCGGTGATGCGCCGTTAAACCCTCAGCTCTTCTCGACCTGGCTGAAATCCAGCTCCACCGGCGTGGACCGGCCCAGGATCTGCACGGCAACCCGCAACTTGTTCTTCTCGTAGTTGACGTTCTCGACCACGCCACTGAAGTCGTTGAACGGCCCGTCGACCACCCGCACAACTTCACCGGGCTCGAACAGCACCTTGGGCCGCGGCTTGTCGGCGCCTTCCTCGACCCTTTGCAGGATGAACTCCGCTTCCTGATCCGTGATGGGCGCCGGGCGGTCACTGGAGCCGCCGATGAACCCAAGCACCTTCGGCACTTCCTTGACCAGGTGCCATGTCTCCTCGTCGAGTTCCATCTGCACCAGGACATAGCCGGGGAAGAACTTGCGCTCGCTTCGGCGCTTCTGCCCTTCCTTCATCTCCACGACTTCTTCGGTCGGCACCATGATCTTGCCGAACTTGTCCTGAAGGCCCTTGAGCTTGATCCGCTCCTCGAGCGAGGTCTTCACCTTGTTCTCGAAATTCGAGTAGGCATGAACCACGTACCATCTCAGCGCCATGGCTCAGCCTCCCTGCCCGGTGACGAACTGGGTGAGCTTCAGCAGGATGGCGTCCACCGCGAGGAAGAAAATCGCCACCACCGCCGTCAGCCCCAGCACGATCAGTGTCGTATTCAGTGTTTCCCTGCTGTCCGGCCAGACGACCTTGCGAAGCTCGACCTGCGAGCCCTGGATGAACTCCCAGACCTGGCGTCCCTGCACGGTCATGAACGCGATGCCCAGGCCCGCGAACAGGCACACCAGCAGCCCAAGGACGCGCAACAGCAGCGACACATCCTCGAAAAGGTAATAGCCAACGATGCCGCCGACGAAGACCGCAACGGCGGCAACGAGCTTGACCGTGTCCAGGATGCCTGGACTCGCCTCTGCCTTGGTGTTCATCCCGCCTGTAACCGTCTAGTCCGATGCTCTGGCAGGCCAGGAGGGTCTCGAACCCCCAACCTTCGGTTTTGGAGACCGACGCTCTGCCAATTGAGCTACTGGCCTGTGCTGCTGTTGCACTTCATCCGTGCCGCAACCACGGCACAGGCGAAGCGCAACCCAACGTGAAACTGCTTGCCGCTAGCCTTACTCGATGATCTTCGCCACCACGCCGGCGCCCACGGTGCGGCCGCCCTCGCGGATGGCAAACCTCAGCCCGTTCTCCATCGCGATCGGGCTGATCAGCTTGACCTTCATCTTGATGTTGTCCCCGGGCATCACCATCTCGGTGCCCTCAGGCAACTCCACCGCACCGGTCACGTCCGTGGTGCGGAAATAAAACTGCGGGCGGTAGCCCTTGAAGAACGGCGTGTGCCGACCACCCTCTTCCTTCGTCAGGATGTACACCTCCGCCTCGAAGTGCGTGTGCGGCGTGATCGAACCGGGCTTCGCCAGCACCTGGCCACGCTCCACTTCCTCACGCTTCGTGCCGCGCAGCAGGATGCCGACGTTGTCACCCGCCTGACCCTCGTCAAGCAGCTTCCTGAACATCTCCACACCCGTGCAGATCGTCTTCGTCGTCGCCTTGATGCCGACGATCTCGATCTCGTCACCCACCTTGACCTTGCCCCGCTCGGCACGCCCCGTGACCACCGTGCCACGGCCGGAAATCGAGAACACGTCCTCGATCGGCATCAGAAACGGCCCGTCAATGGCACGCACCGGCTCGGGAATGTACTCGTCGAGCGCCGCCACCAGCTTCTCGATCGACGGCACCCCGATGTCGCTCTTGTCGCCTTCCAGCGCCTTGAGCGCCGAACCAATGATGATCGGCGTCTTGTCTCCCGGAAACTCGTAGGTCGACAGCAGGTCGCGTACCTCCATCTCCACCAGCTCCAGCAGCTCCTTGTCATCCACCATGTCCGCCTTGTTCAGGTAGGCCACGATGTAGGGAACACCCACCTGGCGCGCCAGCAAAATGTGCTCGCGCGTCTGCGGCATCGGGCCGTCGGCCGCCGATACCACCAGAATCGCGCCGTCCATCTGCGCCGCGCCCGTGATCATGTTCTTGATGTAGTCCGCGTGCCCGGGGCAGTCCACGTGCGCGTAGTGCCGCTTCGGGCTCTCGTACTCCACGTGCGCCGTCGCAATCGTGATGCCGCGCGCCTTCTCCTCCGGCGCCGCGTCAATCTGGTCGTACGCCCGGTACTCGCCGCCGAACTTCTCACCCATCACCTTCGTCAGCGCAGACGTCAGCGTCGTCTTGCCGTGGTCAACGTGGCCAATCGTCCCAACGTTCACGTGCGGCTTCTTGCGTTCAAATTTGGCTTTTGACATCAGCTTCTCCGCTTCCCAACCTGCGACTTCTGGAGCCCACAACCGGAGTTGAACCGGTGACCTCTTCCTTACCAAGGAAGTGCTCTACCTACTGAGCTATGTGGGCGGAAACCTCGGGACTCCGCCCCCGCGCGACACAGCCATCGCCACCCCGATTCCGTGGCTCCCGGTTCCGCACCCTTCTGGAGCGGGTGATGGGAATCGAACCCACGTCATCAGCTTGGAAGGCTGAGGTTCTACCATTGAACTACACCCGCCAGCTCGCTCGACTCCGGTCACCGGGCCTGAAAACCGCGGCGCGCAAAAACCCGTGCACCATACGCCGCTCCAGCGATGGGGCCCGGGCCTATCCAATTCCTCATTCGTACTCTGTCCGCGTTTGCGGGTCGTGCATCCACCCCGCCCGCCAGCCGAAACTGGTGGAGGGGGAAGGATTCGAACCTTCGAAGGTATAAACCAGCAGATTTACAGTCTGCCCCCGTTGGCCGCTTGGGTACCCCTCCGCGGACGGAAGCCGGTCATTGTCCGATCCATGCCGATCAGTGTCAACAAGAAAGGCCGTCGGGAAAGGGACTGCTGCGGGGCATGCGGCGGCTGGCACCAGCCGGCAGCTGCCATGTTCTGGTGCCGGAAGCGGGACTTGAACCCACAACCTACCGCTTACAAGGCGGTTGCTCTGCCAGTTGAGCTATTCCGGCAGGGAAGTGACTGCCCGGCAACCCGGGCCGCCGGGACCGGGCCCGGATCCGGCCTGGATTCTAGTTAATCATCGGAGTCCCGCCAACCGGCATGGTGCTGCATGGCACCGACTCAGCCTGCAGCCCAGGCCCTGGTTCCGCCGGGAGCTCCCCGAGAGGCAGCGCATCGGACGCAACCTGCAGGTATAGCCAGTACAGCGCACCCGACCGGTACCGATCCGTCAGCTGGGGATGGAATCCCAGGGCCGCCGCCGCCGCGGCTACCTTGTCAGCCCGGTCCTTGTCGCGAAAAACGCCGAGCGACACCGAAAAGGGCGGCGCGCTCTGGAAAACATAGGCATCCGGCAGCCCGCCCGCGGCCAGCCTCGCCACCATGCGATCAGCAGCCTCCCGGGTCGGCACGCTTTCGAGCTGCACCCAATGACCCACCCAGATCTGCCCTGCCTCCACCATCGTCGTGGCCCGAAGGCCCCGGGCCGCCAGTGCGGCACGCAGCGCATCGGCCACCTGACCGTCGCCGATGGGACCAATCCGTGAACAGGAAGAGCCAGCCGCAGCCGGGGTGGCACTGGCATCGGCGCCGGCCAGCCCGGTGGTCGGGGTGCCTCCCGCAGTCTGGCCGGCCGCATCGCGCCCCGGACGGACCGTTCGTTCCAGTGTGGCTACGCGGATCCTGGCCTCCTTGCCTGGCTCCTCGAGCTGGTGCGGCGGCAGCTCGGGCGGTGCGACCCACAGGCGCCAGCCAGCGAACAGCAGGTTGGCCAGCAGCAGCACGAGGAACAGGCTTCTCACGACCATCCCTCCGATGACGGCCACAGGGACCGCTCAGTCCGCATGGGCGGCCTCCGCCAGGGCCAGGCCTTCCAGAACGAGCCATGGACGGTACTGCGCCGGCACGGCCAGGCGCTTCAGCAACTCCGGGGCATCACCACCGGTCAGCACCAGCGCGGGGACAGGCCCCACCTGCCGGCTGAAGGTCCTCGCACAGGATTCCACCAGGCTGACGCCTGCCCGCAGCGCCCCGTTGCGCATGCAGGCCTCGGTATCCCGGCCCCAGTCCATCGCGAGATCAGGGGGGTCCTGCAGCAGCCGGGCTGCCGTGTCGATACCGCCCGTTGCGCCCACCAGCGAGCGTCGCATCAGCACCGGTCCCGGCACGATGAAGCCGCCCAGATGCTCGCCGTTCGCCGCCACCACATCGACGGTCCACGCCGTGCCCGCGTCCACCACACACACGGCGCCCCGCAGCCGCGAATAGGCCGCCATCATCACCAGCCACCGATCGACGCCAAGCTGTCGCGGCTCCGTATAGCCGTTGCGGACTCCGGCAGCGACCCGCCCTGTCCGGATCTCGCGGACCGGGACGCCGGTCACGCGCCCCAGCGCCGAAACCAGCGCCGCAGTCATCTGCGCTCCGGCCACACTGGACAGGCGCACCTCATCGGCGACCCGGCCTCCGGTCATCCGCTCTGCCAGCTGACCCGGCTGCATGGCGGCATGTGCCATCGCCCCCGGATCGAGCAGATCGTCGCCATGCAGCCACGCCCACTTGACCCGCGTATTGCCGATATCGACCAGGAGCTTCACGGGCTTTTCCGCAGCGTCACATCACCGGCGAAGACGGCGGTGATCCCCTCAGGCCCATCGAGCAGCAGCGCGCCGTCAGCGGCAATGCCGCGGGCCATGCCATTGGCCTCGGCCGCCCCGGTCCGGACGGTCACCGGCTGGCCGCAAAGATAGTCGTGTCGGCGCCATTCGTCGGCCAGCGGCGCAAAGCCGTGCCTGGCGAATGCTGCCAGCAGGCCGTGCACTGACTCCAGGAGCGCTGCCGCCAGGCCGTTACGGCCGCCAGCCTGCCCCAGGACGGCAGCATCGAGGCCTCCGGGAGGGAGGCCGCCCTCCGCCACCACCACCTGCAACAGGCTGGCTGGTACGGCCAGGTTCAGGCCGAGACCGACGACGGCGCGCAACGGCCCACGCGCATCGCCATCCACATCCACGAGGATGCCGCCCAGCTTGGCGCCCCCGAGCACGATGTCATTCGGCCACTTCAGCTGCACCGAACCCGCACCGCATGCAGCCAAGGTGCGCCGCACTGCCACACCCACTCCCAACGACAAGGCGGGCAGGTCCCGTGGTGCCGTGGCAAACGACCATGCAAGGGACAGGCACAAGCCACTGCCGTAAGGGGACAGCCATCGCCGGCCGCGGCGTCCCCGGCCGGCGCTCTGGAACTCGGCGAGCAAGGCACGCCACCGGCCGACCGCTGGCGGCGCAGCCGCGATCAGTGCCGCGCTCGTCGAGCTGGTGATGCCGGTGACTTCCAGGGACTCGCAGCCGGCCATCGCCACCGGCCCGATGGCCGCCTGGATGCGCGCCTGGTCCAGCAGATCCAGCGGATGCCGCAACCGATAGCCCCGCCCGGGGACTACCTCGATCTCCAGGCCGAGTTCGCCGAGCCGGTGCACCTGCTTCCATACGGCGCTGCGGGACAGCCCGAGCAGCTGCGCCAGCGAACTGCCGGAGTGGATGCAGCCATCGGCAAGCGCGCCGATCAGGGTGTCACGGGTGGCCATCAGTGCGTCAACGCGGACGCCGCAACAGCATCAGGCCCGTCATGCGGTTCTCCTGCCGTCGAAGCATCCGCACCACATTGCCGCGATGGGTATAGATGATGAAGCCGGCGAGCAATACCAGGAACACCAGCAGCGGCACCTCCGCTGGCCAGGCAACCAGAGCCACATACGCGGGCAGGACGAGCGCCGCGGCCATGGTCGACAGACCGACGAAACCCGTGGTGGTGGCGACCAGCAACCAGACAGCCAGGGCTGGCAGCAACAATCCCGGCGCCAGTGCGCCAAGGGTACCCACGGCCGTTGCCGCACCCTTCCCGCCAGCGAAATCGAACCATATCGGGTAGCAATGGCCGACCACGGCAGCCGCCCCGCAGGCAAGAGGCAGCCAGTGCACGGCAATCCCGGGCGCACCCAGGCCGAGGTCCACTCCGGGCAGCAGCGCCGCGGCGATGTACCCCTTGCCGACATCGATCACCATGACGCCCAGCGCGAACCACTTGCCCCGCGCCCGCAAGGCGTTCGTGCCGCCGGCGTTGCCGCTGCCCACCGTGCGTATGTCAGGCCCGCCGAGAATCCGGCCGAGAAACAGGCTGCCGTTGAGCGACCCCAGCAGGTAGCCAAGGAGGACCTTCGTGCCGAGTTCGAGCATGCCCCACGCCACAAACGATGAATGCATGGAATCTTAGCACCGCGGCTGGGCGTGCCTGCCGGCCAAGGTCACCGCAACCTCACCCCGGCGGTGCACCCAGCCAGGCCTGTCGCCGGCCCAATGCCGGCTCACCAGGATCGGCCTCGATGGTCAGGTAGCAGGTATCCTTCGGCGCATCGCCGACCTGGAGCCGGATCTGCAGCAGTTCGTCGCGGCGGAAGACGTGCAGCTCCACGGCCTGACCCGTGGTCAGCAAGTCGGTGACCGAGTCGACGCCGTCGGCTTCCAGCCGTACGCCGTTCAGCGCCACCAGTTCATCGTCGGCCATCACGCCTGCAGCCTGCGCTGGCCCGCCATCGAGCACGTGACTGACACGGCAGCGCCCGCTCACCGTCCGTGTCCGCAGCCCCAGCCAGGGCCGTGGCCGCCCGGCACGCTGGCCTGCGGTGCCACCCGCATCGGCAGCACCCTCGGCGCAACGCAGCTGCAGGCGTATGCCGAACTGGGCAAGCAGGATGCCAACCGGCGGATCCACGGTGCTGCGCAGGCTGGTGCGGAAGAACTCGGTCAGGTCGAGGCCGGTCACCTCGGCAGCCAGTTCCTCGAACGTACCCTCCTGAATCGACAGCTCGCGGCGGCCATGATTTTCCCAGAGCACCCGCATGATATCGTCCAGCGAGACGCGGCCACCGGTGCGCAGCCGCACCTCGAGATCCAGCGCCAGCGCCACCATGGCGCCCTTGGCGTAGTAGCTCACCTGGGCATTGGGCGTGTTCTCGTCCGGCCGGTAGAACTTGATCCAGGCGTCGAAACTTGCCTCCTCCAGCGTCTGGCGCCGGCGGCCCCCCGCGCGGTACACGGCAGTGAGAGTGCGGCCCAGCAATTCGAGGTAGGTCTCCGTGCTGACCAACCCGCTGCGCAGCAGGGCAAGGTCGTCGTAATAGGAAGTGATGCCCTCGAAGATCCAGAGCTGTCGCGTGTAGGCCTCACGATCCAGGCTGCCCGAGGCCAGCTCCGCTGGACGTATGCGCTTGACGTTCCAGGCATGGAAGTACTCATGGCTCGCCAGACCAAGGAAGCCACGGTAATCGCGGCTCATTGCCGGCTGGCCGCGGCGTGGCAGGTGGTTGCGGTGGCAGACCAGGGCCGAGGAGGCCCGATGCTCGAGACCGCCGACAGCATCGCCGGTGAGCCGCACCAGGAACAGATAGCGATCCATGGGAGCCGATCCGCCGAAGAATCCGACCTGCCAAGCGCACAAGCGGCCGAGGTCAGTCCCCAGCCGGGACAGGTCGGCATCGTGGCGCCCCGCGAGCACAAGCGCATGGGGCACACCAGCCACCTCGAACTCGGTCACGGTCAGGGGGCCCATCATCACGGGATGGTCTATGAGCTCCGCATAGCTTCCGGCCTCGAAGGCCCCAAACTCCCACGCGGCACCGGTGAGACGCGTCATGCTGGTCGCCACCTGCCAGGCTGCGGTCGTGGCCTCCTCGCCCGGGCTCAGGTGGACCAGGTGCCTGACATCCTCGCGGCCATGCACCTTCAGGAATACGCTCGACCCGTTGAAGAATGCACCGGACGCATCGAGGTGAGCGCCTCGTACCGAGAGATCGCTGGCGTATATCTCCGCCCGCAGCATCAGCTCACCCTCGACCGGTGCCGCACGCCAGGTCGATTTATCCAGCTTGCGCAGGGCTACCGGCTCGCCGTTGCAGCTCGCCTCCATGGATACCACGTGTCGGGCGAAGTCCCGGATCAGGTAGCTGCCGGGAATCCAGGCAGGCAGCGAGACGACCTGTCCTTCGCGCTCCGGATCATGCAGCTTGCACGCCACCTCCAGGATGCGCGTGCCCGGGGCACGCGGCCTGAGGTGATAGGTGACAGTGGAATCGCTCATGCCGGGACTCTAGCAGTTTGGCGTATCGATCTGGGACTGGCAGCGGCCTGGTCCATCACGGATGGCGCGGCAGGAAAACCTCCGCGAGCATGCAGCGAACGCTGCCGCCACCCAGCTGCTCGATGGTCGGTACCCGCAGCGGGACAAGCCTGGCATGGTACTCGAGCGCTGCGAGCTGCGCCGGCAGCAGTGCCTCCATGGCAGTCTCCGGAAGAGCCAGCAGGTGGCTGCCATCCGCAGCGACGAGCTCCAGCACGTTGCCGGCGAATGCACGGGCCTGCATGGCACTGATGAGCACAATCTCGCGCCCGCTGGCGCCAAGGCGCCCCAGCACCGAAGCCCGGACTGCCTCCGGCTCGATGACTTCGGCACAGACGACGGCAAAGCCGCTGCCGATGCTGAGCATGACATTGGTATGGTAGACCGGCAGCCGGAAGGGGCCGACCGTGGGGAAGGCCACCGTGTCGAAGCCCAGCTCGCGGCCAAATTCGGCCAAGGCCCGCGGATGCGTACGGGAGGACAACGCCGCGTAGGCGACGCCATGTGCCCTGTCGAGTACCAGGCTGCCCGTGCCCTCCAGGTACCAGCCGCGCGCCTCCATCGGAGCAAGGTCCACGACCCTGTCGATGCGGAAACCATGCTGGCGCAGCAAGACTGCCAGAGCTCCGGGGCGGCGCTCGGCGCGTCGATTGGGCGCCAGCAGCGGATACAGGACCATGGTGCCGTCCGCGTGGAACGACACCCAGTTGTTCGGAAACACCGCATCCGGCTTGCGCGGGCTGGTGCTGTCCTCCAGCACCAGGACCTCGATGCCGGCGCCCTTCAGACAACCCACGGCTGCATCGAATTCGGCGCAGGCCGCGATGGCCGTGCCTACCCTGCCATCATCAGGTCGGGCCTGGAAGGCGTTGGAGCTCGCGGTCTGCGGATTGGCCGCGAAGTTCTGCGGCCGTACCATCAGCACGGTACTGGCTGCCTGCGCGGGCAGGGCATGGCCTGTCGTCATTGACATATATTACGGTGTGGCGCGCCCGCGGACGGCATGCACAGGTCACCACTCCCCTCAGGCAAGGAGCACCCGGCAATGAGCGACACCCGCAGGCGCGCCCTCCCCGGACCAAGAGCCCGGGCCCTCATCGCACGGGATCAGGCCGTGGTCGCGCGCTCCTACGTCAGGGACTACCCATTCGTCATGGATCACGGCCGCGGCGCCGAGGTCTGGGATGTGGATGGCAATCGCTACGTCGATTTCGCTGCCGGAATAGCCGTCTGTTCCACCGGCCATGCACACCCGGAAGTCGTGGCCGCTATCCGCGACGCCGCCGGGCGCTTCCTCCACGTCTCCCCGGACTTCTGGCATGAAGGCCAGACGCAGCTCGCCGAGATGATCGACGGCCTCGCTCCGGTGAGCGGGCCGGCGATGAGTTTCTTCGCCAACTCTGGAACCGAGGCCGTGGAAGCCGCGATCAAACTGGCACGATTCGCCAGCGGCCGACCGCGGTTCATCGGCTTCCTCGGTGGCTTCCACGGGCGCAGCATGGGCTCCCTCGCCTTCACGGCAAGCCGCGCGACCCAGCAACGCGGATTCTTTCCCACCATGCCCGGGGTCACGCATGTTCCCTACCCCGACAGCTACCGCCCGCTGCTGGCGGGACCGGATCAGGGTACGGCGGTGCTGAATTACATCGAGAAACTGTTCCGCAGCAACCTGCCCGCCGAGGAAGTCGCCGCCGTGCTCGTAGAACCGATCCAGGGCGAGGGCGGTTACCTGGTGCCGCCAGACGGCTTCCTCCACGGCCTGCGCGAGCTCTGTGACCGGCACGGCATCCTGCTGATCTTCGATGAGGTTCAGAGCGGCATCGGGCGGACGGGAGAGATGTTTGCCTGGCAGCACTGGAACGTGCGACCCGACATCATCACCCTGGCCAAGGGCCTCGCATCGGGCATGCCGCTTGGCCTGGCGGTCGCAAGACGCGATCTCATGGAACGCTGGCCCGCGGGTGCGCATGCCAACACCTTCGGCGGCAATCCGCTGGCCTGCGCGGCCGCGGCGACCACGCTCAGGCTCGTTGCCGGCCAGTACCTGGAAAACGCCAGGTTGGCGGGAGAGCGGCTGGCTGCGGGTCTGCGGGCGCTGGCTGGCGACTTTCCCTGCATCGGTGACATCCGGGGCCGCGGCCTGATGCTGGCCATCGACCTCGTCACCGATCGGGCCAGCCGGCAGCCGCACGCTGACCTGGCCCGCGAGACCGTGCAACGCGCGTTCGGCAATGGCCTGCTGCTGCTGACCTGTGGCAGCAGCGGAATTCGCCTGATACCGCCGCTGATGATCGACACCGCCCTGGTGGACGAGGGCCTGGAGATCCTTCGTTGCTCGCTGGCCGAGGCGGTACGGGCCACCTGATGCGCGTCCTTTTCATCACCTCGCATCGCGATGCGCTCAACAGCATACGGCCGGAAGCGGAAATGTTCATTGGGCTGGCGAAGGCTGGCGTAGAACTGACGGTGATGACGCAGGATGACTCCGTCTACGCCGAACCGATGCGCCAGGCGGGCATCCGGCTCATCGGCTACCACCCCGCCCGCAAGCTGGGGCCTCGCGCCATCCTGCGCATCCGCCGCGAACTGCGCCGTGGTGCTTTCGACATCGTGCAGATGTTCAACAACAAGGCCATCGCCAATGGCCTGCTGGCCGCCGTGGGCCTCCCGGTGAAGGCCATCACCTATCGTGGCCAGACCGGCAACATCTCGAGACGGGATCCGTCCTGCTATCTCACCCACCTGAGCCCGCGCGTCGACCGGATAGTATGTGTCGCCGAAGCCGTGCGGCGTGACCTGGCGACCCATGTCCGTCATCCGGAAATGCTGGTGACGATATACAAGGGCCACGACCTGGCCTGGTACGAAGGCGTCTCCCCCGCGACCCGCTCCGGGCTCGGCGTGCCGGAAGACGCGGTGCTGATTGTCTGCGTGGCAAACAACCGGCCGCGCAAGGGCGTTCCGGTGCTGATCAGGGCGGCCGCCCTGCTGCCGTCGGACTGCAACGCCTGCATCGTGCTCGTGGGCCGCGGCATGACCTCGCCGGAGATTCGCCAGCAGATCAACGACAGCGGTTGCCCGGAGCGCTTCCGTTGCTTCGAGTTCCGCAGCGATGCACTGGCAGTCACCGCAGCCTGCGACATCGCGGTGCTGCCATCCGTGCGTCGCGAGGGGCTGCCCAAGACGGTCATCGAAGCCATGGCGCTGGGCGTTGCACCCATCGTCTCGGATACCGGAGGCAGTGCCGAACTCGTTGTCGATGGCGAGTCGGGACTGGTGGTCCCGCCAGGCGACCCGGCAGCCCTGGCGCAAGCCATTGCCGCGCTCTGCGCGAATCCCTCCCGACGCCGGGCAATGGGCGCTGCCGCCCGCCTGCGGCTGGGCACCTCGTTCCGCGTCGAGGACGCCGTGGCGGCTCACCTGGCGCTGTTTCGCCAGGTTCTTGCGACAACCTGAGCAGGCGAGGGTCCGGCTAGGGCCCGCCCCGCTCTTCGTGCCGGACACGCTCGTCCGCATACGGCTTCATGAGTTTGAAGAACACGCCGTTCGCATCGGATACGGCTATGACGACGCCACGCCAGCCGTCGAGGAAGCCGCGCCGAAGAACCAGGGTCCGGAAGAATGCCCAGGCAGCCCGCAGCACGATGGCGGCGGCAGATCGGCTCCGTGGCGCATCGCCACGGCGTATCTCGGAGTAGCGATTGACCTTGACGAGGAAGTCGCCCAGTTCGGCGACAGCCTGATGGTGCAACGGTCCACACAGCCTTACGGTGGTCCCGCCGGGCACAGGGCGTACTTTCTCGTGAACCCTGGCATCGTCATAGCCGGTGTGGCGTCGGTTGAACAGCCGCAGCAGCCAGTCATCGTCCCAGCCGGAATGGCGCACCGCGCGGCCCATGAAATGGTTCACCCGCCGCACCGCGTAGGTGGTGCGTCCATCATCGAGGACAGCGGCAAAGATGCTGGCGCGAAGTTCTTCGGAGACGACCTCGTCGGCGTCGAGGGCCAGGACCCAATCATGGGCCGCCAGGGAGACGGCCAGCTGCTTCGTCGGGCCGAATCCGTGGAAGCCGCCGGTATGAATCACCACGTTGGGAAATTCTCGTGCGATGTCGAGGGTTCTGTCGATGGAGCCGTTGTCATACAGCACCACCTCGGGAAAGGCGGCAAGGCTCGCCAGGGTCCCGGCGATGCTGCGCGCAGCGTCGCGGACGATGATGACTGCGGAGATTGGCGGTACGGCGGCCACGGCTTATCCGGCTGGACGATCCAGAGCATGGTAGAAACCAGTACTCGCAGCCGTCAATTTGCGCACAGTCGACGCCGGAAAGAAGACCCGGATACAGAAAAGCCGCCCCGGCATGACCGGGGCGGCTTCCTGGGAAAAGATGCCTGGCAGTGACCTACTCTCACATGGGGAAGCCCCACACTACCATCGGCGCTGGACGTTTTCACTTCTGAGTTCGGAATGGGATCAGGTGGTTCCCGCCCGCTATGGCCGCCAGGCAATTCGGTTTGACCCGCCGCTGCAGGAGCGCAGCGGGCCCAATCTGGATGGTTTTGACGTGAACTGCAGTCGTGTCAGGCTGCTTGGGTGTTATATGGCCAAGCCGCACGGGCAATTAGTATCGGTTAGCTGAACCCATTACTGGGCTTACACACCCGACCTATCAACCTCGTAGTCTTCGAGGGCCCTTCAGAGGGATCAAGTCCCTGGGGAAATCTAATCTTGGGGGGGGTTTCCCGCTTAGATGCTTTCAGCGGTTATCCCGTCCGCACATAGCTACCCGGCAGTGCCACTGGCGTGACAACCGGAACACCAGAGGTGCGTCCATCCCGGTCCTCTCGTAC
>WBZR01002950.1_pt1 | contig 16463 bp, 12 predicted proteins | sample 5204231 | NCBI WGS metagenome assembly WBZR01 (sample SAMN12412403, study PRJNA552823) | activated sludge metagenome | isolation source: activated sludge from anammox sidestream of wastewater treatment plant... | place: USA: Virginia | collected 2017-08 | reverse complement strand
GCTCCGGCTCTGACGCGAATCGTCAGGCTCGGGCGGGCGCGACCTCGACGCGTTCCCGTTCCCCTGACGTCCATCTCGGTTCCGTGATCGTGGTTCCGCCGCGACCCGCCGGCGCCGCGGCGGCGTCAGGGTCGCGCCGGCTCGGGAACGGCTCGCAACTTCTCGAGCAAGGCCGCACCGGCATAGCCGTCGGCGGGCGTCATGCCGGCCCGCTGCTGGAAGCGTTGCACGGCACGGCGGGTATCGCTCCCGACGCGGCCGTCGGCGCCGCCGGTGTCGTAGCCGAGCACGGTCAAGCGGCGCTGGATCTCCTGGATCTCGGCGAGCGTCGGCGGGCGCTCGCCGCCGGGGAACGCCTGCACGAAGGGCGCGCCGCCCGTGACGCGGTCGCCGAGGTGGAGGAGGGCCAGGACGTAGCTCCGCGATGGATTGTAGGCATAGAGGGCGTCGAAGTTGGCGCCGACGAGGAAGGCGGGGCCGCCGTCGACCGGAATCCAGAGGCGCGCCGTCGCCTCTGGGACCGCGAACGGGGCGCCGTCGGCGCGCGCGACGCCGTCGTCCGCCCAGGCGCGATAGGCGCGCGCGCCGGTCGGCCGCTTCGCGCCGGCCGGCAGGCGTACCTCGCAGCCCCACGGCTCGCCGCGCCGATACTTGCCGCGTCGGACCAGAAAGCGCGCGCTCGAGCCGAGCGCGTCGTCAGGGGCGCCGAAGGGCGACACCCGGCCGTCGCCGTCGTAGTCCATGCCGAGCGCGAGCCAGGTGTCCGGCATCCATTGCGTATGGCCCATGGCGCCCGCCCACGAGCCGCGCAGGTCGTCGGGCGTTCCCCAGCCGCGCTCGACGATGACGAAGGCGTTTACGAGCTCGCGCTCCCAGTAGTCGCGGCGGCGCGGCTCGCCCCAGGCGAGCGCCGCGAGCGACGGGAGCACGGGACGGGCGTGATGGCGGTGCACGGCCGGATCGCCGTAGGCGGACTCGATGCCCCAGAGACCCAGCATCACGGCCGGCGGCACGCCGTAGTCGCGCTCGATGCGGGCGAAGAGCGCGGCGTACTCGGCGAGCTTCGCCTTGCCGGTGACGAGGCGCCATTCGGAGACCCGGCGGTTGAGATACTGCCAGAGCTCTTCCTTGAACTCGGGCTGGTTGCCGATGTCGTCGAACACGCGCGCATCGGGCACGAGGCCGGCGGTCGCGCGCTCGAACGTCGCGGCCGAGACGCCGCGCGCGAGGACGCGCGGGCGGAAGCCGGCAAGCCACCGATCGAACGGCGGACGCGCGGCCGCCGGGTCGGGGCCCATCGCCGACGCGAGCATCGCTCCGATCGCGAGCACCGCCGCCCGTACGCCCCGCCGCCACGCCACGCGATTCGCATATCCCAGAGGATGCGCCGAGATCCATCTCCGCCGACGCGGCTCACGCCGGCCTCCGCTGGCGCGACTCGATCGCGCGACCGCCAACGCCGGCGGTGTAGCGGCGCCCGCGCTTGACTCTCCGCGCCACGCCGTCGAAAGTCGCCGCCGACCCTCATGTCGACCGAACGCCAGTACGCACTGGGCGCCCTCTTCGGGCCCGCCAGGTTCGACATCGGACAGTTCACGCCCTACGCCGGCCGGCTCCGGATGCGAGTCGTCGAGGTCGGACCGGGGTTCGCCATCCTCGCCCTGCCCTACGACGAAGATCTCGTCGGCGATCCGCAGCGGAAGGTCGTCTTCGGCGGCGCCGTGACGGCGCTGATCGACCAGGCGTCGGGGCTCGCGGTCGCGTGCGCCATGGACGCACTGCTCGCGATCGCCACCATCGACCTCCGGGTGGACTACCTCCGCGCCGCCGCGCCGGGGCGCGAGATCGTCGCCCGCGCCGACTGCTACAAGCTCGGCCACAACGTCGCTTTCGTGCGCGCGACCGCGTGGGACACGGACCCGCACGATCCCTTCGCGAGCTGCCTCGGCACCTTCATGGTCGGCGCCGGCATCGGCGGCAGTCCCTTCGGCGGCGTCAAGCGCCCGGAGGGCGGGCAGCCATGAACCGGCTCGTCGCGGCGATCCCCTACGCGCGCCTCCTCGGCATCGACGTCGAGGAGACGCGAGACGGCCCCGAGTGCGTGCTCCCCTTCCACGGCGATCTCATCGGCAACACCCGGCTGCCGGCGATCCACGGCGGCGTCATCGGCTCGTTCCTCGAGCTGACCGCGATCCTGCGCCTCGTCGCCGAGAGCGGGCTCGACAGCGTCCCGCGTCCGATCAGCGTCACGATCGACTACCTGCGCTCGGCTGGCCCGCGTGAGACCAGGGCGCGCGGCGAGATCTTCAAGCTCGGCCGCCGCATAGCACACGTCCGCGTGATCGCCTGGCAGGACGCGCGCGACCGCCCGGTCGCCGCCGCGAACGGCAAGTTCCTCATGGCCTGAACCCTCCCGGGGGCACTGGCGTTTTGGCCCTGTCCGCCATAGGACATCCGCCTTCCCGCATGACGACGCCCAAGCTCGCGCCTTCCTACGACGACAACCCGATGGTGCGCCGCGACCGCCGCCTCGGCCGCGCCGGCTCCGCCTGGACCCGGTCGTTCGCCTGCGACGACATGAGCGTGCTGATCGTCTGCCGCGGCCCGATCCGCAAGGAAGCCGTCGACGTCTTCCGCGAGATGGGCATCACCCAGGTCGGCATCCTGCTCTCGGAACGCGACAGCATCGTGTTCCCGCGCGCCCTCTCGCCCGAGCTCCGCATGATGGACCCGCGCAACGTCCACGCGGTGCCGGACTACACCGGCGCCACGAAGGAGGAGCGGGGCCAGCGCATCGACCAGATGATCGCGATCTGCCGGGAGCACGGATACGGCTACGTCTTCGCGGGCTACGGCTTCATGGCCGAGGACGCCGAGTTCGTGCGGCGGCTGGAAGCAGCCGGCCTCGCGTTCATCGGCCCGTGCTCGTACACGCAGACGGCGGCGGGCGCGAAGGACGAGGCCAAGCGCACCGCGATCGCGAACGACGTCTCGGTGACGCCGGGCATGAACGACGCGACGACGCGCACGCTGCTGCGCCTCCACCCGGACCGGAAGGCGCTCCAGCGCCTCGCCGCGACGCACCGGCTCGACGTGCCGGCGCTCGCCGACGAGACGACGCCGCTCGCCGACGCGGTCGAGGCGCTCCTCGACGCGTCGTACCGGAGTCACGTCGATCTCTACACCATCGACGAGCTCGCCGAGACGCTCCGCCTCGAGGCCGTGAAGCTCTGCGCCGCGCAGCCCGGCCGGCGCTTCCGGCTGAAGGCGATCGGCGGCGGCGGCGGCAAGGGCCAGCGCATCTTCGACGCGGCGGCGCAGGTGCCGACGCTCGCCCGCGAAGTGCTGGCGGAGGTCAAGGCGACCGGTGTCGGCGACAACAAGAACCTCCTGCTCGAGCTCAACATCGAGCAGACCCGCCACAACGAGATCCAGATCCTCGGCAACGGCGCGTGGTGCATTGCGCTCGGCGGCCGCGACTGCTCCCTGCAGATGCACGAACAGAAGCTCGTCGAGGTGTCGGTGACGCGCGAGGGCCTGGAGGACGCGATCGCCGAGGCGCGGGCGGCCGGCCTCGAGGCCAAGGCCCGGGCGCTCGCGACCGATCTCGCGACGCTCGGCCGCATGGAAGAGGAGGCCGAGCGCTTCGGCCGCGCGGTGAAGCTCGACTCGGCCTCCACCTTCGAGTGCATCGTCGACGGCGACCGACACTACTTCATGGAGGTCAACACCCGCATCCAGGTCGAGCACCGGGTCTCCGAGCTCTGCTACGCGCTGCGCTTCACCAACCCCGACGTCCCGCAGGAATCCTTCGACGTCGAATCGCTGGTCGAGGCGATGGCACTGATCGCGCGCCACAAGGACCGCCTCCCGAAGCCCGTCCGGATCGTGCGCGAGCGCGCCGCCATCGAGGCGCGCCTGAACGCCACCGACCGGGCCCTCAATCCCGCCGCCGGCGGCGTCATCGTCTCGTGGTCGGACCCGATCGAGGGCGAGATCCGCGACGACCAGGGCATCTGCATCAAGAACCCCGACACCGGGCTCTTCATGCGCTATCGCCTCGCCGGCGCGTACGACTCGAACATCGCCCTACTGCTGGCGACCGGCGCGAGCCGGCGCGAGAGCTGGGAGCGCCTGGTCGAGATCTTCCGCCGCAGCGCGCTCCGCGGCATCGATCTCGCGACCAACCTCGAGTTCCACTACGGCATCCTCACCTGGTTCCTGGAGCGCGACCCCTGGGCGAAGCCGACGACGAAGTTCGTCGTGCCGTACCTCACGCTGGTCGGGCAGCTCGCGCAGGAGGCGCAGTCGATCGACCTCGACTACGCCTTCCGGCGCATCGCACGCGCGGCGACCGGCGGCGCCGCGCCCGACACCGTCGACGCCACGCGCCGCGTGCTCGATCTCAAGGAGACCCTCCTCGAGCGGCCGATGCAGCGCCTCGTCGAGGAGCCGCACTTCCTCTCGGCTTGGCTGAGCCGACACCACCGCGACTTCGCGATCGTCGATGGTCGCGTGGTCTGGCAGCGGAATCCCGTCCGCATCCTCGCGGAGACCTACCGCCTGCTCCACCTCGACACCCCGACCGCCGCCGCGGCGCACCGCATCTGGGACCACGATCGCGACCTGCTCGAGACCGCGCTCGGCTTCTACGACAAGGTCAAGGCGCGGGCGGGCGGCCTCCCGTGGCCCGAGATCGACGCCGTGCTGCGGGGCGGCGAGCCGAGCTTCGGATTCGACGCCGCGAGCTGGACCCGCATCCGGGCCGCCCACGCCGGCCACCAGCTCGGGCTCGAGATCCTGGAGCTCCTGCCGATGATCGCGGCCAAGGTCGGCTTCTACGACCTGACGCTCGCGGACGACCTCACCGTCACGATCCCGGAGCGCCTCCTCGACCCGAAGCTCCAGGACGCGATGCGCAAAGTGCTCGTGCCGCCGCCGGTCACCAAGGCCGACGAGATCGTCGCCGCCATGGGCGGCACCTTCTACGCGCAGGAGGCGCCGACGCTGCCGCCCTTCGTCGTCAAGGGTGCGCACTTCGACAAGGGCCAGCCGCTCTACATCATCGAGGTCATGAAGATGTTCAACAAGGTGCACGCGCCCTTCGCCGGCATCGTCACCGACGTGCTCATGCCGACGAGCGGCGTCGTCGTGCGCAAGGGCCAGCCGCTCTTCAAGGTGACGCCCGACGAGATCGTCGTCGAGGAAGACCCGCAGGCGAAGGCCGCGCGCGTCCAGACCAACACCGAAGACTACCTGAGGAGGCTCCTGTGATCGTCGTCCAAGTCGAAGTGATCGTCGAGCCGGGATCCGCGAGTCGGGTCATCGACGCCGTGAAGAAGATGGAGACCGCGACCCGCCAGGAGAAGGGCTGTCTCAAGTATGCGTTCGCCGTGGACATCAGCGACCCCGGCATGGTGCGCGTGATCGAGCGCTGGGAGTCGATGGACGCCATCAAGGCGCACCTTGCGAGCCCGCACATGGCGGAGTTCAACATGGCCGTCGCCGCCCTCCAGCCGAAGGGTCTCGACATCAAGGCGTTCGAGGTCGCGCGGGAGGTCGCGCTCGGGTAGCGCGGCGGCCGACCCGGGCGATCGGCTACGATCGCCTCCTCCCCGCCGGGCCTCCGGAGCTCAGCTCGACGCGGACTCGTCCGGACCGAGCTTCGCCGTCTCGCGCCCCGGAATCATGACCTCCCGGGAACGAGCGCCGCCGCCAGCCGCTCGTAGTCCGCCGCCGTGTTGTAGAGCTGCGCCGAGATCCTGAGGAGCCGACGCGGCGGCGCCGGCCAGGGCACGACCGGCACCTCGAACCCGTGGCGTTCGCGGAGGGCGTCCAACTCCGGATCGCCGTGGAGCGGCGACGTCGACGGGACGGCGGCGGCGGCGCCGTCGGCCAGGGGCAGCGCGGCGAGCGAGCCGATCATCGAGGCCGGCGCCGGCTCGCGGATGCCGAGCGCGTCGGCGAGGACCCGGCGGCCGGCGAGGACCAGCGTCCGGTTGTGCTCGCGGACGGACGGCCACCCGCCCGGCAGCATCGCGCCGACGACCCGGATCGCCTCGGGCACGCACAGGGCCGGCGTCGGATCGACGGTCCCGACCCAGTCAAACTCGAGGAGGAAGCGCGAGCGCGCGGGGTGTTGGAGGCCGGCGCCGTGGCTGATCGCGAGCGGCCGCACCAGCGCCTGGCGGTCCCGCCGCACGTGCAGGAAGCCGACGCTCTTCGGCGCACAGAGCCACTTGTGGCAGTTGCCGACGTAGTAGGCGGCGCCGAGCGCGGAGAGGTCGAGGGGCAGCATGCCGACCGCGTGAGCGCCGTCGACCAGCGTGTCGACCCCGCGCGCGGCGAGCGCCGCGACGAGCGGCGCGATCGGAAAGACGAGACCCGTCGGGCTCGTCACGTGGTCGAGGAGCGCGAGGCGCGTCCGCGCGGTGACCCGCGCGAGCACGGCATCGACCACCTCCGCCGGATCGCGGAGCGGAAACGGCACCGCCGCCGTCACCACCGCCGCCCCGCTCCGCTCCGCCACGAACCGGAGGGCGTTCCGGCAGGCGCCGTAGACGTGGTCGGTGGTGAGGAGCTCGTCGCCCGGCGCGAACGCGAGCGAGCGGAGCACGGCGTTCACGCCCGCGGTGGCGTTGGCGACGAACGCGAGGTCGCGGGGATCGGCGCCGAGGAAGGATCCGAGCGCGCCGCGCGCCTCGTCGAGCAGCCCTTCGAGGTCGCGCGCCAGGAACTGCACCGGCTGGCGCTCGAGCCGGGCGCGCCACTCGTCCTGCTTCGCGAGCACCGCGCGGGGACACGCGCCGAAGGACCCGTGGTTCAAGAAGGTGACCGAGGGATCGAGCGTCCAGAGGTCGGCGTAGGGCGATCGGGCGGTCACGGGCGGCCCATGATGCCGACCGCCTCGGCGAGCGGCAACTCTCGACCGGCCCGGAGCCCCTCGGGCACGAACGCAAGTAGACTTCGCGGGCGCTGCACTATACAGGTCGAAGCGCGACGCGCGCGGGCGCGTCCCGTGAAGGAGGCAAGAGGGACTGTTGCTGAAAGTCGCGGCGCAGAACGATCTCCGAGCCTGGACCATCCGAGACTCGCTCGAGCTCTACAACGTCAACGGGTGGGGTCGGGACTTCTTCACGATCAACGACGCCGGCAACATCGAGGTGACGCCGGGCGGCCCGGGCTCCCCGAAGATCGACCTGAAGGATCTGGTCGACGACCTGCGCAGCCGCGGCCTGAAGCTCCCCCTCCTGATCCGGTTCTCCGACATCCTGAAGACCCGCATCCAGCAGCTCGCCGGATCGTTCGCGCAAGCGATCGCCGAAAACGACTACAAGGGCGCCTATCGCGGCGTCTACCCGATCAAGGTCAATCAGCAGCGCCACATCGTCGAGGAGCTGGTCGAGTACGGCCGGCCCTGGAATCTCGGCATCGAGGCGGGCTCGAAGCCCGAGCTGCTCGTCGCGCTCGCTCTCCAGGACAACCCCGAGGCGTTGATCCTCTGCAACGGCTACAAGGACCGCGCCTACATCGAGACCGCGATGCTCGCCCAGAAGCTCGGGCGGCAGATCATCATCATCATGGACCGGATCGGCGAGCTCGAGACGATCCTCGCCTGCGCGCGCGACCTCGAGGTCCGGCCGGTGCTGGGGGTGCGGGCGCGGCTCGCCACCAAGGGCGCCGGCAAGTGGATCGAGTCGGCAGGCGACCGCTCGAAGTTCGGCCTGACGACGGCCGAGATCGTGGCGACCGTCGACCGCCTCAAGCAGGAAGGCATGCTCGATTGCCTCCAGCTCCTCCACTTCCACATCGGGTCGCAGGTCACGAACATCCGCGCGGTCAAGGACGCCCTCCGCGAGTCGAGCCGCATCTTCGTCGAGCTCCACCACCTCGGCGCCGCCATGCGCTTCCTCGACTGCGGCGGCGGCCTCGGCGTCGACTACGACGGGAGCCAAACGAACTTCCACTCCTCGGTGAACTACACGCTCCAGGAGTACGCGAGCGACATCGTGAGCCAGGTGGCCGAGGCCTGCAACGCAGCCAACGTCCCCCACCCCGACATCGTCACCGAATCGGGCCGCGCGCTCGTCGCCCACCACTCGCTCCTCGTCTTCAACGTCCTCGGCACGAACGAGATCCTCGACGGCCAGGTGCCCGAGGCGCTCTCCGGGAACGAGCACACGATCATCAAGCAGCTGCACGAAACCTACGACGGCATCTCGCGGAAGAACTTCCAGGAGGCCTACCACGACGCGCTCCAGCTGAAGGAGGAAGCGATCACCGCCTTCAACCTCGGCGTGCTCGACTTGAAGGCCCGCGCCCGCGTCGAGCAGCTCTTCTGGGCGATCTGCGAGCGCATCTTGAAGGTCGTCCGCGACCTGCCCTACGTGCCGGACGAGCTCGAGGGGCTCGAGAAGCAGCTCTCGGACACGTACTACTGCAACTTCTCCATCTTCCAATCGATGCCGGACCACTGGGCCGTGCGGCAGCTCTTCCCGACGCTGCCGATCCACCGGCTGAACCGGCCGCCGACGCGCCGGGCGGTCCTCGCCGACCTCACCTGCGACAGCGACGGCAAGATGGATCAGTTCATCGACCTCCGCGACGTGAAGCACACGCTCGAGCTGCACGCCCCCAACGGCGGCGCCTACTACATCGCGAGCTTCCTCGTCGGCGCCTATCAGGAGATCCTCGGCGACCTGCACAATCTCTTCGGCGACACCGACGCGGTGCACGTCCGGCTCGACGGCGACGACTACCGGGTCGAGCACGTCGTCGAGGGCGACTCGGTGAACGAGGTCCTCTCCTACGTGCAGTACTCGAAGGAGGACCTCGTGTCGCGGGTGCGGCGCGCCGTCGAAGTGGCGCTCCGCGAGAAGCGGCTCACGATGGCCGAGTCGGGTCGCCTGCTCCGTCGCTACGAGGAAGCCCTCGAAGGCTACACCTACCTGACGGAGAGCGAGTAGCACCCGCGCCCCCGGGAGCGCCGACCCATCCGTCGTTCGCGACCACCGCGCTCCCCGAGGCCCCCCCGCAAGCGTGCGGGGCGCGTGCATGCGACCACGAAGCCGGCGCGTCAGCAGACCCGTCGCGCGCGGGAGCGCGACGGCGGCCGTCGGCGACGCGCGAGCGGGCCCGGCGACGACCCGACCGCGATCGCCGCCGTCGAGCGCGCCCTCGGCGCCGCGGGCGCGCCTCCCGAGGGCGAGGCGCTCGCCGCCCTCGCGGCGGCGCACGGCCTCCGCGCCGGCACCTTGTCGGCGCACCCCGACGGCTACGCGTTCCTGATCGAGTCCGGCGGCGGCGAGCGCCGCGGCGAGGACCTCTACATCGGCGGCCCCGGGGTACGCCCGGCGATGCACGGGGACACGGTGCTCGTCGCGGTCCGGCCCAAGCGGCGCGGACGTTTCGAGCGTCCCGAGGGCCGGGTGGCGCTGGTCGTGGCGCGGCGATGGCCGCGTCTCCTCGGCGTCTGTCGCCACGGGCGGAGCGGCGCATACCTGATCCCCCAGGATCGGCGGCTCCTCTACGGCTGCCGGCTCCTCGAGACGGGCGGCGCCCGCGACGGGGACATGGTGAGCGCCCTCGTGACGCAGTATCCAGGTCCGCACCACGACCTCGAGGCGCGCGTGGAGACGGTGCTCGGCCCGGCGAGCGATCCGCGCGTCGAGACCGAGGCCGTCGTCCGACGCCTCGAGCTCCCGACCGAGTTCCCGGCGGACGTGCGCGCCGACGCCGCGAGGATTCCCGCCACGATCGATCCCGCCGTGCTCGACGCGCTCGCCGGCGAGCTGCCGCCGCCCGTCGCCGCCCCGCGTCCGTGGCGCGAATCCGTGACCGTCCGCGAGCGCCTCGACCTCCGCGGCCTCCCGCTCGTCACGATCGACGGCGAGACCGCGCGCGACTTCGACGACGCGGTCGCGGTGTTGCCCGGCCCGCACGGTGGCGCGCGACTCCTCGTCGCGATCGCGGACGTCGCCGCCTACGTCCGCCGCGGAAGCCCCCTCGACCGCGAAGCGCGCGCCCGCGGCACCAGCGTCTATTTTCCGGACCGCGTGCTGCCGATGCTGCCGGAGGCGCTCTCGAACGGCATCTGCAGCCTGAACCCGGGCGTCGACCGGCTCGTGCAGGCCGTACTCCTCGATTGCGACGCGCGCGGCGAGGTGCTCGGCGCCGCCTTCTTCCCGGGCGTCATGCGCAGCCGTGCGCGGCTCACCTACACGACCGTGCGCCGGATCGTCGTCGACCGCCACCCGCCCACCCGCCGCGAGCACGCCGACCTGGTCGAGGACCTCGAGCGCATGGCGGCGCTCGCCGAGACGCTCGCCGGCAAGCGGCGACGCCGCGGCTCGATCGACCTCGACCTTCCCGAAGCCGAGGTGATCATCGACGCGACCGGCCGCCCCGAGAACATCGTGCGCGCCGAGCGGAACGCGGCGCACCGCCTCATCGAGAGCTTCATGCTCGCCGCCAACGAAGCGATCGCGCACTATCTCGCGGCGCGGCGGATCCCGCTGCCCTACCGCATCCACGAGCCGCCCGCCGAGGACGCCCTCCGCGACCTGGCGCGCTTCCTCGAAGGGTTCGGCCTCCGTCTCGCGCTCCACGAGGGCAGCGTCCACCCGCGCGCCGTGCAGCGCGTTCTCGACGGCGCCGCCGGCCGCCCCGAGGAGCGCCTCGTTCACACGATCGTGCTGCGCTCGATGACCCAGGCCCGCTACGCCCCGGACAACGCCGGCCACTTCGGGCTCGCCGCCTCGCACTACACGCACTTCACGTCGCCGATCCGACGCTATCCCGACCTCGTCCTGCACCGCATCCTCGCGGCGCACCTCCGCGACGACGGGCGCGCCCTCGCGGCGATCGCGGGCGAGCTCGGGGCGGTCTGCGAGGAGAGCTCGAAGCGCGAGCGCGTCGCGATGGAGGCCGAACGCGAGGTGATTCAGCTGAAGAAGGTGCAATTCATGGAGGACAAGGTCGGAGAAACGTACGACGGCTACGTATCCGGCGTCGCGCCGTTCGGCCTCTTCGTCGAACTCGCCGAGTACTTCGTGGACGGTCTCGTCCACATCGCCACCCTGACCGACGACCACTACGACCTGGTCGAGCGCCGGCACTGCCTGGTCGGCCGGCGGCGCGGGCGGACGCTCCGCGTCGGCGACGCCGTGACCGTGCGCGTCGCGGCCGTGTCGATCGAGCGGAAGCAGATCGATCTCGTGCTGCTCGCGGCGGGCGGCGGCGGGCGGCGGCGCGCGTGACGCGCGCCGACCCGCCCGCTCCACGCGCCGCGAGCCCGTCCGCCGCCGCCAGGTCACCGAGCGGCGCGCGCTCGGCGCCGCGCTCACCCTCACGACGGTCGCCCTCTGGTCCCTCCTGCCGCTCGACCTCCACATCGCCCTCGGCGGCCTCGATGCCTGGACGCTCACCTGGTACCGCTTCCTCGGCGCCGCCCTGGTGCCCAGCGCCGTCCTCGCCTTCCGGGGCGCGCTGCTGCGGGTCCGGCGCCTCGACCGGCGCGACTGGACGCTCCTCGCGACCGCGATCGTCTTCCTCTGCGCGAACTCCCTCCTCTCCGTCCTCGGTCTCGACCGCACCAACGCCGGCGCCGGCGCCTGCGTTCCGCACGCGTGCGTGGGACTCGCGCCGCCGCCGAACGCCGACGTCCGCTGCTGCCTCCCCGACCGGGGCGGAAAGGACGGCTTCGGGGGGCGGCGACGACTGAGCGGTCTTCGTCGTCGCCGCACCGACGGCCCGGTGCGCACCGTGCGCCGGGCCGTCCGCGTCACTTCGACGCGAGACCGCGCACGCTCAGGACCGGACACGGCGCGCGCCGCACCACGCTCTCCGCGACGCTGCCCATGAGCGCGTGCGCGAGGCCGGTGCGGCCGTGCGTGGCCAGGACGATCAGGTCGGCCTTCTCGTCGGCCGCGCCGCGCACGATCTCGTCGGCGGCGGCGCCACGCCGGTACACCGCACGCGCCCGGACGCCGCGCGCGCGCAGCACGTCGGCGGCGCGCTCGATCGCAGCCTTCGACGCGACGACATCGCCCTGCGTGGGATCGTAGATCGACGGCGCGAAGTCGACGTAGAGCACGAGGAGTTCGGCGTCGAATCGGCGCGCCATCTCCTCCGCGTAAGGAAGCGCGCGCAGCGACGACGGCGAGAAGTCCGTCGGCACGAGGACACGGCCGATCGCCGGGACACGCGCCGCGCCGGGCGCACCGACCTCGGCCGTGAACATCTCGATCAGGATCTCTTCGAGGGCGATGTGCTCGCCTTCGGGTCGCGTCATGGCGTGCGCCTCCCGGTCCACCGAAAAGCAGAGACCATGCCACGCGCCGCCCGCGTATCGACGGCGCGAAACCGGGAGCCATTCCCAGCGGTGCGAGCGGCGCCGCGGACCTTTCGCGCCGCCCGGAATGCCGTCCGCACGCTCAGACGCGGTCGGGGCCCAGTCGGACGAGCATCTTCCCGGCATTGGCGCCGGTGAAGAGACCGAGAAACGCCTCGGGCGCCTGCGCGATGCCGTCGACGATCGTCTCCTCCCACTTGATCGTACCCTCCCGCACCCACCGCCCCATGTCGGCGAAGAAGCTCGGGACCATGTCGAGGTAGTTCGACACGATGAAGCCCTGCATCGTGAGGCTCTTGCCGATGACGAGGCCGAGGTTGCGCGGGCCCGGCGGCGGCTCGGTCGCGTTGTACTGGCTGATCATGCCGCACGCGGCGATCCGGCCGAAGCGGTTCATGAGCTCGAGCGCGACCTCGAGGTGCGTGCCGCCGACGTTCTCGAAGTACACGTCGATGCCCTGCGGCGCCGCGGCTTTCACCGCCGCGAGCAGGTTGCCGCAGGTCTTGTAGTTCACGACCGCGTCGACGCCGGCCTCGCGGCGGAGCCAGTCGGCCTTCGCGGCCGATCCGACCGAGCCGACGACCCGGCAGCCTTTCGCCTTCGCGATCTGGCAGACGACCGATCCGACCGCGCCCGCCGCCGCCGAGACGAAGACGGTCTCGCCCTCCTTCGGCTGGCCGACGCGGAGGAGCCCCGCGTACGCGGTGAGCCCCGGCATGCCGAGCACGCCGAGGGAGGCCGGGAGCGGCACGAGGGCGGGATCGAGCTTCTGCATCATCGTCCCGTCGGAGAGCCACCACTCGCGCCAGCCGCCGTTGGCGAAGCCGCACACGTACTCGCCGGCGGCGAAGCCCGGGTGCTCGGACCGCATCACCTGCCCTACCGAGCCTCCATCCATCACCTGCCCGACCTCGAACGGCGGGATGTAGCTCTCGCGGTCCATCATGCGGCCGCGCATGTAGGGATCGACCGACATGAAGACGTTCCGCACCAGGAACTGGCCGGCCTCGGGCGTCGGGATCGGCGTCTCGACGAGCTCGAAATCCGCGCCGGTCGGCGTCCCGACGGGACGTTTCTTCAGGTGGATCTCGCGGTTCACGGTCGCAGGCATGGCTCCCCTCCGGCGCGGGACTCTCCCATGCGCGCCGCTTCGAGGCCAGCGGTTCCGGGGCGCGCAGACCCCGCGCGAGCGCGGCGCGCGCCCCCCGTTGACTAGCGCACGCGCGTTCACTAGCGCGCGAGTCGTGGGACACTCCGTCGAGGGCGGTGCGACGTGACCGCATGGCTCAGCGACGCGGAGGTGGTCCGACGGCTCTTCGCTCACATGGACCGGGGCGGGACCGACCTCGCGGAGGGCGTGTGGCGCGAACCGGTCGCGCACTATCGCTCGCCCGATCGCTACGCCGCCGAGCTCGCCCTGCTCCGGGGCTCCGCGACGGCCTTCTGCCCGTCGGCGGCGCTGCCCGATACCGGATCGCATCTCGCGCGCACCGCGGCCGGGACGCCCCTCGTCGCGGCGCGCGGCGCCGACGGCCGCGTCCGCGTCTTCCGGAACGCGTGCCGCCACCGCGGCGCGCGCGTGGTCGAGGGCGACGGCTGCAGCAAGGCGTTCGTCTGCCGCTACCACGGCTGGACCTACGGACTCGACGGCGCCCTCCGCCACGTGCCGCACCCGGACGGCTTTCCGGACCTCGATCGGCCGGGTCGCGGTCTCGTAGCGCTTCCGACGATCGAAACGCACGGGCTGGTCTTCGTCACCCAGGATCCCGACGGCGCGGCCGACCCCGGGCTCGACGAGTGGCCCGTCCTGGTTCCCGCCGGGAACCGCCTGGTCCAGGCGGCCGACCAGGAGCTGCCCGTCAACTGGAAGGTCTTCGCCGAATCCTTCCTCGAGGGCTACCACATCCGCTCGACCCACCGGGACACGTTCTATCCGGTGCAGTACGACAACCTGAACGTCGTCGAGCACGTCGGCCCGTACACGCGCATCACCTTCCCGTACCGCGCGATCGAGCGGCTGCGCGGCCGGCCGGCCGCCGAGTGGCGCATCGAAGGCAAGCTCACCTACGTCTACCACGTCTTCCCGAACGTCATGATCGCGACCTTCCCGCACTTCGTCTTCATGGTCGCGATCGAGCCGCTCGCCATCGATCGCACGCGCTTCCTCACCTGGATCACGACGGCGGGCGCGCGCGGCGACCCGGCGAGCGACGCCCCGGCGGAACCGCGTCTCCGCGTCACGCCCGCCGAGGGCGCCGCGCTCATCGCCGCCGGCGCGGCTGAAGACAACGCCGCGGCGATCGCCGTGCAGGAAGGCCTCGCGAGCGGCGCCAACGCCTGGCTCGAGTTCGGCCGCTCCGAGGGCGCGCTCCAGCACTTCCACCGGACGCTGCGCGCCGCGCTCGCGGCGCGCGGCGTCGCCCCCGAGGCGACGGCCTGAGGCGCTCCGCCGCTACGGGTTGACCGCGACCGATTCGTCCTTACGGTGCCGGGCGTCCTTCGGCAGATCCGGCTCGTACCGCCCCGCCCGTCGCACCCGACGATCGAACAACGATTGGAGAACACGAGGCGCCGCCGCCCGCGCGGACGGCGCCGCTCATCAAGCCCAAGCAATGGACACCGAGAGCCACACCTTCGAGCCCGACGCCGTGCTGGCATCGGAGTTCGGCACGCCCCGGACGCACCTGCCCGAGCCCGAGCGGGCGCTCATGATCGCGGTGCTGGAGGAGGCGTCGCGCTGCCTCCTCAACTACTGCGCCGCGCCCGATCGCAAGCGGCGCGCGCTCTCCGAGGAGGCGCGCGACTGGTTCGCGTCGACGGAGCAAGCGCACCTCTACGCCTACGAGAACGTCTGCCACGTGCTCGGAATCGATCCCGATTTCCTCCGCCGCCGCATCTTCGCGGTGCGCGAGCGCCGCCGCGCGGCGAGCGCGGAGGCGAGGCGCGCGGCGGCGCCGTCCGGTCGCGACCGCTCGCGCGCCGCCGGCGAGTGACGACGGCGCCGGCCCGAGTCCCGCGCGGAAGCACGGCCGGCGGCGCTGCGGCGTCGGACCCCCGCAGCGCTCGGGCAGGCCGGCGCCGAGGGAGGCGAGCCGGACGGACGCCCTCACCTCACCTCGCAAAGCAAATCCCGGGCCACGGCGCGATCTCCGGACAGGCGCGCCAACCCGCCGGAACTACGGGCGCCGCGGAGACGGCGGGCGTCCCCCGCACCCGCCGGCATGGCAGCTCCCCGCGCTTCTCCGCACGGATCGCGGGTCGGGCACTCGCGCACGCCCGATCCCGGCCGCCGAGCGGGCGCACCCGCCTGGCGCGCGCGTCCGCTTGGCGCTACACCGCGGCGCGTGTCGTCCACCGCGCGCGCGCTCGTCGTCGGCGCCAACGGCTTCCTCGGCAGCCACGTGACCCGGCAGCTCCTCGCGGCCGGTCGCGCCGTGCGCGCCCTCGTCCGCGCGGCCAGCGATACGCGCGCCATCGACGACCTCGCGGTCGAGCGCGCGATCGGCGACGTACTCGACCCGGCGTCGCTCGGCGCCGCGATGGACGGCTGCGCGACCGTCTTCCACTGCGCCGTCGACACGCGCGCCTGGCTGCACGATCCGGCGCCCCTCTTCCGGGTGAACGTCGACGGCCTCCGGAACGTCATCGACACGGCGCTCGCCGCGCGCGTCGGCCGCTTCGTCTTCACGAGCTCGATCGTCACGATCGGCCGATCCGCGCGCGGCGGGCGCGCCACCGAGGCCGACGAGATCGCGGCGGACGAGGACGCGCCGGCCTACGTGCGGTCGCGCGTCGCGGCCGAACGGCTCCTCCTCGCCGCGTGCCGCGAGCGCGGCCTACCCGGCCTCGCGCTCTGCGTCGGCAATACCTATGGCGCCGGCGACTGGGCGCCGACGCCGCACGGCAACCTCGTCCGCAAGGCGGCGCGCGGCCGCATGCTCTTCTCGTGGGACGGCGGCGGGCCATCGGTCGACGTCGACGACGCGGCGCGCGCGCTCCTCCTCGCGGAGACGCGCGGACGGATCGGCGAACGCTACATCGTCGCCGAACGCTGGCTCACTTTTCGCGAACTCCTCGAACTCGCCCCCCGCGCCGGCGGCGCGCGGCCGCC